>VTLG01009487.1_pt1 | contig 30932 bp, 37 predicted proteins | sample 4694571 | NCBI WGS metagenome assembly VTLG01 (sample SAMN12604809, study PRJNA352737) | marine metagenome | biome: ENVO:00000447; feature: ENVO:00000209|ENVO:00000569|ENVO:01000036; material: ENVO:00002151; isolation source: viral sequences binned using virsorter ...
ATATCAGTCGTGATACCTACAGCTCCTCCATATAAAAACTTTTGAAGTCTGCTATTTGACCTTGATGATCTATGCCCTCCAAGTCGTCTACCAGTTATATAAAACTCCCAAAAGTTTTGAACTACTTTTCCAAATCCAGTTTGAGCACCAAATCGGCTCTTACCTAAATCCCATTGAGCCCATTTATATTTATCACTGCCGAGATCATTATCTTCAGATACCCTATAAAGATTTAAACCGGCTGCTTTGTTTAAATTACTATAAGCAGTTTTCCAAAAATCGCCTGCCCACTCAACGGATTCTAAAAGATTCTCAGTTGAACCTAAGCCAGCTCCTATTCGAGTACTGACTACTTCAGTAAGAATATTTAAGCCGGGTGTTTTTCTTAAAAAATCACCTGTATCCTTTCGGGCTTGTTGTGATCCTTTTATCTGGTTTTCTTGAGCCTTTAGAATCTTTTCTTTTCTTTCGTTATAGATAGATTCCTTTGTTTTTTGATCACCTTGGAAAGTGTCATCTATCCAATTCCAAAGAGCGGATGATGTTTGTTCATTCCACTCTTTAAAAGAATCATTCCACTTCCCCTCTTCCTCATTAAAACTAGCAGCTTGGACTATTGCATCATTAAATGCACTTAATGCACTAAGTCCTCTGGTTGAGGTTTCTAGTCTTTCTTCTCCTACCGGTGCTTCTTCTACTACTGGTTGCTGTTCTGTTTGTTCTTGGGGAGGTTCATTATTAATTGCTGGGTTTTGATCTTGATATTGTGTTGGATCAACTTCACCCTTAGTTAATATCTCCTCTTCATTATCGTCATCATCATCAAAAAGAGATGATCCGTCATAAAGATCTGACATTTATATAAATATGTGTCCCTTCTAGTCGCAACCATTAGGGGTTAATAAATACTTCCTCTCTTGATTAGAGACTCAGCTTTTTCAAATAGTGCTTTAGCGTCTTCTGATTCGGGGTCTCTTATATTCCAAATGCTGACTAGGGCTGCTTTTAAATCCCAAGTGGAAGAATTTGGATTCATTAGAGTTTTATACGCTTCATTGTCGCTTATTTTTATTTCCAATAATTTGTAGCTAACTTGCTCGGCTTCAGTTATTTCTTTAACTGATTTACCATAATGCTTTTCAATGGCCGCTACTCTCGCCTCGGTATTATCACCAACAGTCCATTGGATAAGACCATTTTCACCGACTTCCTTTTCACCTGCATTTAGGCTGACAGCAAAATATGCCGCCCCTTCCCAAGGGAGACCTGCCTGAGATGTTAAAAACTTAAATGTATTATCTGCGTTATCAAAGTTTGGGGGTGGTAGTTCTCTATCAAAAGTAAGCTTATGAATATTAGGCTTACCCCTTCTTTTTAGTTGAGCATTTAAAAGAGCTAAAGGAGATAGGTTTAATGACTTTGCATACTTTTTAAAATTATCACTAAATGTTCTATCAGTTGACCATCGCTCTACTGCTAGCTGTAAATCATCTTTTGAAAAGAGATAATCTTTATTTGCATCTATTTCATGGAGTGGGATAGGTTGGCCACCTTCAAATAAATCCTCATAACTAAGTTTTGAGAAGTTTTGAGTACCCGATGATGCTCCTACAACGTCCCACTCACTAGACATTTCAGTGGTTTCACCAAAAGTTAATTGACCTGTTGCAGAGGGAGTAGCTTTATAAGCAGGGGTTTGGAGTAGAGCTGTTTTCTTCTCGTTAATAACTTTTAAAAGTTCCTTTTTATCTGTTGTTAAAGTGGGATCTACCCTTATCTCAGCCAATACAGCTGAATAAATATCTTCCCTTAACTCTAGAGCTTTAACCTCAACAATAGATCCAAGGGGTGTATTCCTCAGCTCATTCATAGGTATTCCCAAAGATAGAGCTGATTCAAGATCAAGCTTGTCTAAAGTATCATTTAGATCTTTTTTGCTTTGTCTAAACGGACCACTATCTTTTAATGAAGTATATTCATCCTGACTTATAGTCCCATTATCTAAAAGCATCTTTAAATTAGTTGGGTCTAATTCAACACCTTTAGCTTGTAGCTTTCCTAACTCAACTGCTTTGTCGGGGTCATAACCTATACCTGTTTGAGATAGTTTTAAAGCTAATGCTAATGAGTCAGGATCACCAATGCCTTGTAGAGCATTGATTGCATCGAGCTTGCCTTGAGGAGTTGGATTATCATAATATGAATCTACAATTTGAAGACGTTTAGCTTTTCTAAGACTTATCTTTCGATTAGAAGCATCAATACTATTTTTTTCATTATTTCTAATGGCTTGATCAAAAATCTTATCACCATAGGTTTTACTAAGTTCAGTCCCTTTTTGCCCGGGAACCTGTTGAACATTCTTTAAGGAGTTTATTAGCTTTATACCATCAGCTCCAAGCCATTCAGCTTCTGCTAAAAGTTGTTTTAAAGCAGCTGGGTTCCCCTCTGCATAACCGTTATAACCAGCATTACCATTTGCATATCTTTCAGTTGCTTCAGTCCATATATCAGAAATGCTTTTATCTGAATTAACTAGAGTACTAACAAAGTTTTGAGCTTCTAGTAGGTTCTGTGACTGGTCCCATTCAATCCCTTTCTCAACCATCGTTTTAACAAAGTTGCCTTGGCTATTAATGATGATGGGAGCTAAGGTTTTATTTATTTCAGGTATTAATCTTTTATCGTTTAATCCAGCTGCTACAAAAAATTCTTGATTCCATTTTTTAATTAAACCTGCAGCTGCTATAGGATCTCTTTGAAATTCTTCAATACCTATATTCTTAATCCTTTGATCTATATATGTTTGGTAAATAGTAGCTGCAGATAGAACACTACCTTTGATGCCTTTAGTCAGGTTATAAGTACTATTTTCCTTTAGTTGATGGCCAATAGCTTTATTATCTATTCCACCTTCTTTAACTAAATCATTATTTGTCTCATTTATAGCTTTGTTTTCAGCTTTTATCTGGACATCTTCTATGGCACTAGTTTTGATTTGGGCTTCTGTTTGAAAACCTACCTCAGTAGCCATATTAAAAGCTTCTTTCTGCTCTTGTGCCAACTCAGCGGCTTGTATTCCTGTTTTTGTTAACGAGAGAAGACCCTTTACAGTAGCCCAATTTGCATTGAATTGAGCGCTTTGTATTCCTTGGTTTGCTTTTAAAGTTTGTGCATCTAAGTTTCCTTGTCTCTCTGCAGCTGTGGCTAGGGCTGTGATGTTATCTACATTTTGCTGAGCTCTATTCTTGATTGCTTTTGATTGATCAAGAGCTTCAATCTTTTGAAAGCCTACTTCTTTTGCAGACCCTGAATAACTACTACCATATTCAGTTGGTGTGTAGATACGGGTGCTTCTAGTTCTTTGTTCTTTAGTAGACATATCTAAGCCCAGTTATAAGCGGGTATGCCTAGTTGTAGATCTTTCCCTATCCCCGTTGGCTGTGGGGCTAAGTTGGGTGCTGTAACTGGGAAGTCCAGTCTAGATCCAATAGTATTTGCATTTGATAAGGCTTTCAGTCGGGTCTGTTCATTTGAACTTCCCATAGCCATTTCAGCGCTTCTAACGGTTGCATCTTGCTCAGCTTGAGCAAACCCTCGTCTACGTTCTGCATCTAGTGCTAGTAGTCCAACCGACTGTCCAGTGGCTCCACTGGCTAATACTTTTCCTTGGGCTCCAATAGACTTTGCAAAAAAACTTTGACTTTTAAAGGCAGCTTTATCTGTAGCTTCTTTTAGTTTTATTTGTTGTGAAACGTAGGCTGCATTAGCTGATTTATCTCCATAGTAATAAGCCATATTTGCAGCTGTAGTAGCTGCCTGTTGAGCTTTCACTTGTCCGATATGTTTAGCTACTAAAGCCTCGTTTTGAAATCTTTGTTGTTTTTGTGCATTTCTATAAGCTAAATCTTGGGACTGCTTGTATTGGGCGGCTTGCATTGCCATACCCTGTCGGGCTTGTATTATTCCAAGACCAGCCGATATCGCACTTACTGCTAGAGAGGCGGCGGCTAGTTTAGCGCTGACACCTGCAGCGGCTATTTCTGCTCCGGTACACATAATTTTACGACTTGTATATATGGCTTGTAAAAAGGTGGTGGGTAAATGGTTTGTATCCCTTTGAATCCCCAATACCTCATAAGTTTGTGGTGAAATTTATTTTCAGCGCAAGCTATATTCCATAACAGCCTGTACTTTCGTTGCTCAGATAACCACTCAGTAGCTCTCCTTATAAATTCTCTTGGATGTTTTTTTATTGCAGGGGTAGCCAACATATAGGCTTGGCCTACATGAGGTCTATGATCAGGTCTAATACCTCCTAGCCCTGCTATCTCTCCATCTTCATTAAAGAAGCATTGAGCTGTATCACTATCAGAGATTAAAACTGGAAGGATTAAGGGGTTATAACCTAACCCCTCCATCTCTCTTCGATCCTCTGGTAAAAGATTCTTGGCAACGAGTAGTGCATCATTGATTGTGCAATCACGATAATATGGTTTCATTAACTCTTGAGTTGAACTATGTCTCGTTTGTTGTAGTGTCCTTGCCATGAGTAGCTAGTTATAGCTGAAGGCACCGGATCATCTGCATAGATACTTGCTTTAGCATCTCTACCCAGACAAAAGATAGGAACGTCTTTTGTAATGACTTCCTCTAAGGCTGGGTTGTTAGCTAGGTATAGTCCAGCTCTAGCTATATCAACATCATGTAAATAATTAGAATAGCCTAACCTTTCAATCTCTACTTGGTATCGACCTGAGTAGTAGAGATCTAAACGTAAGGTTTCAACAATTGGATTATCTACTCGGTCAGCCTTGCCTTCATTAGTTACATAGAAAGAAGGTAGCGATAATGTCATGCGATACTGCATTCCAATTATATAGTTAGCTGTGGTGAAAGTAGATGGAACTAAGATATAGTTTCCTCCTCCATCACTAGCAATAGCTGGTCTTAAGAAGTGACCTGCATCAGCTCCACTTGTGACAATAAACACAGGGGTTGCACCTGTGACAAAGCCTCCAGCTGGAAAATATATTTTAGTGTTGGTACCAGATGCACTCGCTGTTAAGTTTGCTTTGTAGTGAATGAAGTCTAGGCGTGGTAAGAACTTAGTATTAAATGAAGTTGTTATAGGGGCAGAAGATGGATCATCCAATAGCTCCATTGTTTGAAGCGTTGAATTAGTTCCATCATAAGAAACTATATAAGCAGTATCATGATCAAATCCCATCATCCTAACTTGAGTAGGAAAGACCCATTTGACCCAACCTGCTAGTTGTCTTTCATTTCCTTGATTAAAGAATTTAAAACTATAAACAGTATTGGTATTATCTCCCCAAAACAACAAACTATTATTAGGACTATTGGTAGCCCATTTTAAATTTGGAGGGATATATTCTGGAATGATTCTTGTATTCTCTGCCACTGTTGGTCTGTTATCTACAGAGTCAACAGCCATTTCTAAAATCTTAGAATAGGTATCAGCTTCACTTACAAACATCACACTGACACCGGTACTCTGTGGCTCAGTTACCGATTTATAAGTGTAAGAAGAAATTTCGGTTAATTTTACTGTACTAGGTCCAAAGGCTACCTCCTGAGATGCCATGAGAAATTGAGCATTCTGAGCAAATAGAAGTAATCCTTTAGGAGTACCTATAGCTGATTGAAGGAAAGCAGGTCTTGTGGAGGATGCTGTTAAATCGATTGGATCAGCATCACTAATAGCAATAGCTGAGGTAACAAAGAAGTTAAAATAATCTCCAGCCTGACTTAATACAACTGAATCCTCTGATAAGAATCCCAGCCTATTAGCAAAGAAAAACATATTAGATATGCCTCTCCCTACAAAAGTCGGGTTAGGGTTACTGTTTAAATCTCCTACTTCTCTACTAGCCCAGCCTCCAAAAGCAGAGGAGCTATTTAGTGGTCCTAGTGTAAAAGTACCGTTGGCAATTCTTACTAATGCTTGAGGCATTGTGGAAGAGTTAAGACCAACATCAATGTTTGGGGCTACTGTTTCCTCCCATGATCCGGCTCCCGGGACACCTGCAGCATCAGGTACAAACTTTACATAGTAGTCATCAGCTGTACTATCTTCAGTGTTATTGACTTTGCATTGAAAATCAGGGAAACATTGAAAAGGGAGTTCGGTTATATCATTAGCAGTATCCTTAATAACCGTCATTGCTTGGTTAGTGGTACCACCTCTAACAGCTAAGTTGAAAGATCTTGTATCAGTTCTTTTTATTCGTATGACGTTACCAATACTATCCGCTGAATAATTTGAGATAGCATTAATATCATTTTTTAAGTCCGTAATAATATCACTAACTTGTAAGGTTCCCGAAGTTGCATTAGATGGGGTTGTGAAAGTAGCAGAGCCATCACTTGCATAGGTATATTCAAAGGTCTCTTTGCTTACCCTAATTGTAAAACTCTTACCGCCTTCAGTAGCTGTTACTGTATCTCCTACTCTCCAACCAACACCTCCATTTTTAAGGATGACGCTAGCTGAGTATCTACTGATATAAGCATTAGTAGGCTCATCATAATAAGCGGCACATTGGTTAACGATTCTAAATTGAAGTCCTGATTTAGATCCTGATGTAGCGCTATGATCTCCAGCTGAGTTCTGTGAACATCCTCCACCATCAGCCACCTCATAGGAACCGGGGGTAATTTCTAATTCAGTTGCCCTATATACCTTTGTCTGTTGGGTATTACCATCTCTATTTAAGTCAATTGAGTAAGTAGTGTTATAAGCCAAAGAATTAATAATCACTAACGCCTCTTCTTTTAGAGTTGTTAGAGCTACTTGGTTCATACTCACATCTCTTTGACTATTAGAGATGAGGGTGTAATCAGATAAAGATAGAGTGCTTAATGTATTTAAGTCGGTTGTATCTAGATAGGTTTGAGCTGCAGCGTCTATGGCTACTGCCCTAGTATTTCCGGTTGTTGCATCCCATGCTTTAACCTGAATGGTTGCTGGAGATCCAGACTTATATATTGCAATAATATATTTCTCTTCATTATCTCTGAAGATAGGAAACCATTTAGCATCTGTTGGGACAGAAGTAGAGAGGGTTTTGACAAACTCTGTAGGGGGTCTTTTCTTAGCACCAAAAGTAGGATCAAGAAAGACGTTTTGAGCTTCTCTAACTTGGCCGGGTAATTTTACAGGGTCAGGCTGTTGACTGACTCCCCCGAGCATGTTGGGAATTGATTGAGTTACTGCTGCCATTTATCTACTAATTGCTTTATATGGGAGATAGGTTTGAAATTCTCTTCCCCCTGCAGAATCGTTAAATATGTTGTAATCTCCCTGCTGTGTTTCGTATTCCATAACAGCTGCTCTAGCTGCTAGTTCTTCTTTCTCAGAATACTTAACTACTTCATTAGATCCGACTGCCCTATTTGCAAATAAGTTAGCCGCTCTTATGGTTATATATTGTTTAAATACCTCAGGAATATCTTCAAATTCAAAGTACCAAACTACCTTTAAATATTGTTCCCCTTCAAACTCATAGGTGTGGTCTCTCTTGTCATAAAGCCTTGCATTAGTTACGCCTGCTGGTTTCCTAATAACAGGTTCAATATCCGACCATTCTGTTTTATCAAGGGAGAGAACGTTATCAGGAATTTCAATAAATTTACTGTTGTTTGGTGTAAATGGATAATCTTGTTCAGTATTAAATACCCACCCCTCTGATTGTAAAGAATGAGAAACTTCATTGATCATCCCCTCAGCTAAACTTGAGAGGGGGTTAGATGTATTTAAGCTTGTTAGAGGTGCTTGCCCGATGTTGGACAATATAATATTTACGGCTGCTAATTTATCCAGCTTGAATGTTGTTGCCATTTATTTTCTAGAGAATGGTATGCTCCGAGGAGAGTAAAAACTCTCCAAGGGCAATAAATATTATTGAGCTTGTAAAGATCCAGCAACGGAAGTTCTTAAAGAACCTACACCCATGCTGAGCTTACCTACGACCAATTGACCTTGGTACTGTACACCAAAGTCTCCTGATGTTGTTTCGATAGATGGTCCTAATGTTTCTACTACACCGGCTGCTTCTCTATGGAAGACAAGTCCGCAACATGTAGCATTAGCATCCGCATAATCGTTGTTCTCACCTGTAACAGCTGAGTTATATGCTGCCATAAATGGGAGGTTATTTGACTTATAAAGTCTTATCCCGGCAATGCTATATAGACCCTTACCAGAGTTAATGTCACCTTGAGAGGCTCCAAGTTCTCTGTTGAGGATATTTGTATCTACTGCACTAATAAGACCCAGATATTGTCTTGGATTTAAAACGCAGACACGTCCCTCTTGGGGTGCATTGCGCTCGTCTAATACTGCAGCGGATTCAAATAGACCATCTACAATCTTCTGAGCATTGTATTGATTAGAGGAACCAATTGATACCTCAAATCCACCGGGTTCTCCGGTTACTACGGATGCCTCTCTTGATGCAATATCAAGCACTCTAGCTATTCTAATATCATAGAATTTTGCTAAAGCCTCACCGATCTGTTTACTTATTTCTGCTCGGGTGGAGTACTGCGAAAGTACTTCATCAAGTGAGTAAACGAACTGTGAACTTACAAGGAGATCATCTGCATTAATGGTTTTTTCATTAGCCTTTAATGCTGTATCCCCGAGCAGTGGGGTGCCCGGAGTATGAAATCCCGCGCCGAGTGTACCCGTTAGTAAAAATTGTTTTGATTTGCCTCCTCTTAGGGTGTAATTTCTTACTAATCCCTTGAAGATTGAGGCAGAATTGAATGCATTAAATACTTCACCACTAAATAATTTAAGAGCGGTAGCGTACTTATTTGCAAACGTATTCGATTGATTACCATTGACCGAGTTCGGCCTATGGAGGTTAGCGATATTAGTCACTTGTCTTTATAAATAAGAGAAAGATATGTTTAATCGTTCTTGATCAAATCCTTTTCAGTGAAAGTTATCCTCCTCGGAGGGCTCTCTCCTATTTTGATTATTACTTTAGAACTAAAATTCCCTTGCAAGGTATCAGATACAAAGCCTCCGATGGGGCTAATGAAAGGGGAGTCCTACTCTGAGGTGCTCCCCTCCCTTTTAACGGTTGACGTAATAAGTAACGCCACGATAAACAAGCTTAGTTCTTTTCATTAGTAAAGAAAAATACTAGCCCCCCGTTTCATGAGCTAGTCACATGCGTCCCATAGGGATAAACGTGCGCTTGTTTATTTTTTCTTACCGCCTTTCTTTTTAGAAAGTGGTCCGTATCCTTTTCCTTTAGGCATTTGTTGTTATCTTTGTAGCGGCTAAATCTAATGGGAAGTTATGTGCATTTCTCTCATGCATTACTTCCATACCTAAGTCAGCCCTGTTAAGGACATCAGCCCATGTTGGGACTGTTCTTCCACTGGCATCGACGACTGACTGGTTAAAGTTAAAGCCGTTGAGATTAAAAGCCATAGTGGAGATTCCCATAGAGGTAAGCCATATGCAAACGACGGGCCAAGTAGCAAGGAAAAAATGTAAGCTACGACTATTATTAAAAGAGGCATACTGAAAGATAAGTCTCCCAAAATACCCATGAGCCGCAACAATGTTATACGTCTCTTCCTCTTGACCGAATTTGTATCCATAGTTTTGAGACTCTAAGCCAGTCGTCTCACGAATAAGCGAAGATGTAACAAGACTTCCATGCATAGCAGCGAATAAAGCTCCACCGAATACCCCTGCAACGCCGAGCATGTGGAACGGATGCATAAGGATATTGTGCTCTGCCTGAAAGACAAACATAAAATTGAAAGTCCCTGAAATACCAAGAGGCATACCATCAGAGAAACTCCCTTGTCCAAATGGGTAAACTAAGAAGACAGCAAAGGCTGCAGCTAAAGGTGCTGAATAGGCCACGCATATCCAAGGTCTCATCCCAAGTCGATATGACAATTCCCATTGTCGTCCCAAGTAAGCGCTTGTACCGATGAGAAAGTGGAACACCACGAGTTGATATGGTCCTCCGTTATATAACCATTCGTCGAGGGTTGCAGCTTCCCAGATTGGGTAGAAGTGAAGACCGATTGCGTTAGAGGATGGGACAACTGCCCCGGAGATAATGTTGTTTCCATAGAGAAGAGAGCCAGCTACGGGTTCACGTATTCCATCTATGTCAACTGGGGGAGCTGCTATGAAAGCTATAATAAAGCAAGTAGTAGCTGTTAAAAGTGCAGGAATCATAAGCACACCAAACCACCCCACATAGAGGCGGTTATTGGTACTTGTAACCCAGTCACATAAACTATCCCAGTTAGTAGGAGTTTTCGTTAGTGTGGCTGTAGTCATTTAATTAAAAAGAATATTTAGCGCCTATTTTTGTGGCGTAGTTATTATCAGCGTCTTCCACTTGTGCGAAAGATACCTCACCATAGACACCAAGTTTATCTGTAGCAGAGACAGAAGCACCAAGCTTCCCAGAGACATTAGACTCTGAATCAACGCCATCACTAGCATTAATTGTCTTACCACCTTGTATGTAAAATGCGAGATCGCCAATATTATTTTCATAACCTACGTGTAGGTCTGTTGCTCTTGACGTGTAATCAGAGCCAGTGTAGTTAGCATTACTTTCTACATTTACATAAGGTCCAGCAAATGCTGGGGTAGAAAGTAAGGATGCTGTAAGAGCTATTGCTATTTTTTTCATTAAAAAATACCGGGGATAATTTGACCAGTTGTTGCATATGCACCGAGCGCCGCCCAGATGCCAATCATGGCCCAGCGGCCATTTTGTAGTTCTGCGTTATCGTTCATGGTTTCTTCTAATGGAGCTTCTAAAGCAATAATTTCTGTATCGTTCATTGATATAGAAAAAAGAATAAAACAAGTGGCGAGGATGATAGGTCAGGTCGCCACATTAATTTTATTGGAGTAGCTCAGTACTTCTTTGTAGTCTCTCTTCTATGTCTTGACGGAATGCTGGGTCGGTTCCATATCTAGGGTCAGCTATATCTCTAGCTAACTCGGCTTGACTCCTATATGGCTTCACTGTACTTGCAGATTTACCAGACACCATTGGAGCCTCATAGCCTTCAGCTGTTCTATAGCGATTAGCCATAGCTTCTACTGCAAACTTGATAGCCTCATAGTTCCCTGAATTAGTAACGTTATTAAAAGCGTCTACTTCAGTTTGTTCTAGGTTTTGTCCAGCCCATTCAACCATCTCTTTATATTCATTATCACCACCGGCTATATTTTTAATTTCAGTTATTTGGTTCTGTTGAATATCTGTAGCCTTTTGAGTTTGAGTATAGTAATTCAGATAAGCACTTATTAGATCTTTAGAATCCATCTTGGATAACTCCTCAATAGATTCCTCTGATAGCTGGCCATCGTTTGCATACTCTTGAGATGCTTTAGTTAGAAGTGGTGAAGTTGTTTCTTCAGTTTGTCTATCTGTCTCAGCAACCTCCTCTCCCTCCTCTGTAGTCTCATCAGCTCCATCATCAGGTGGATCTTGACTACGTTGTTTCTCCAGTTCCTGATAAGCCTTGAGAAGCTCTTCCTGATTTTTAAATTTACCACCGATCAGCTCATTATTTTCGTTCTCTTTATTGGTGCGATCCCAATCAGCTTGTCGATCCTCAGCTTGAGCTGCCTCAAGTTTTTCACCTTGAGCTAAGGCTTGAGCTTCAGCATCTTTTTGTTCTTGTGATGGACCTTCATCGGATGGATCAAAGGTAAGTTGTTGTGCCATTGCTTAGTGATAAATAGTTCTTACTCCTCCACCATCAGATGGAGTTATTTTTTCTTTTTTGCCATATTTTCCTGCATTTTCATTTGCATCGGAGGTACTATCTACCCTCTTTGTAATTTTAGAAGTGATAGTTTTTGGCAATGCCCGAGCTATCTCAGCCTTAGGGCTATCAAATTGTCCCTTAGAGTTGCGGGGCTTCCGAGCCTTCGGCTGGGACTTCCTCTGTTGGGGCTTGTTGCTCTCTTGCTCTTGTGAAGCCATCTCTTAATTCTTCTCCTAGTGGTGATTTAGCTAATTGACCTGCTTGACCTATGAGTGATTCTTGTGTTGCCTGCTGCTGAGCTTGTAATGCCTCTTGCTCCATAGTGGAAGCATCCTTAATTAGGTTAAGAGTATCAATACCGCTAGCAGCTGCGAGACGTTTAAGAAATTCCTCAGGGGATATGAACTGCATGAGTGCCTCAGGTCCAAGACCTTGTGCAGCTGTTTGTAGGAATTCGACTAGGGCTTGTTTATCTTGTTGTCTACCAATACCGTTAAGACCAGCAACCACAATCGGCTGGACTAATCCTTTAGGTAATGGTGGGACTGCTTTACTACGGGCTAAGTTATGTAGCTTTCTATCAAGATATGGTTTTAGTAGGTCAACAGTTAAGTTGCCATAGATACCTCCGAGCTGTTCATTTAACTCAGCAACTACAGCATTAACTTCAGTACCAGTAGTTCTCTCTGAATCTCTGACGTTAAGGATAAGGAAAGCATCAGATAGTCTTCGAGTTAACTCTTGGATCATCTGCATAACAGAATTAAAATCTGCAGTCTTACCTACAGAAATTACTCCAACGTCTTCAGGTCTCCCCGAAATAATCGAGCCGTTCTGAGCTCGTGAGAGACTTTGGGGCTTTAAAGAAGCGCTCGGGGCTACTGTAAAAACGACCTTTGCCGCTGCAGCATTTCCCTCGACTAAGGCTTGCATTAAACCCTCTAAAGATTTGAGGTCGCCTATAAATTCTTCTACTCTTCCCCGACCATAATCTTCTCCAGTGCTATCCACAATATTCCACCTAAGGCATAGCCAAGGGTTTAACTTTTTAGGAGCACTACTCTGAGAGTTAGGTAGGATTTTACCGTCTACTTCCTGATGCCATTTATATTGACCATCGACAAGCTTGACGCATGTATAGACATCAGCTTCATCAACGTCATGGGTAGAGGTGGTTCCGAATTTTGGACCATCTTCACCCGGAGCATTAACATCACTATCCTCCCTGAGAGGTGCTTGAAATTCTTTAGGTAATAAAGATCTATGGACTGACTCTTTAGTGATTAATTCTATGACTTCACCATTGCCATCTCTGACACAAACAAATCTATCTAATGGATAAACTTTTAGATTTTTCTTCCCTGCAAAGATTAATACATTGCCTGTAACGACCAGATGCTTTAGCGCAGTATGCAACATAACCCGGTCTGAGGTTTCTGCGATCTGTTGCATTATTATCTTCTCCATTTTAGAGAGAGATAAATCTACTTCGGATCTAATCTCGGGGCTTATATCGGGGACTGACGCTAGCTCTGCATCATTGATCTGTAGTTTAAAGAAACTTGTATTGACTGGGAATAGACTCAGCATAAGTTTTGCACTGAGCACGTTCACACCTTTGCTGCCTAATGACTGCCAAGGTATTGGAAGTTTACCTCCCTTTGTCTGACCATCATTGGCCATCAAATAAGGGAGGGTTAGCTCTGCACAATCTCTAGCTGTATCTAAAAATTCTTGTCGTTCTGTAGATAGTATTTGATAGCGAACATAGCCTTGCTCTTTCGTTATCATTTTTATTTAGGAATATTTAACAGCGATGACTTTTTGGTTTTCTTAATAGAGGCTGATCCTATTTGAGGGGTTTCAGTTTCTATCCTGAGTTGATCAGCTCCACTTTGTAGCTGTCTCCTTTGCTGGCTTCTAGAGGCAGTCTTTTTAAAGTTACGGCCAGCCCCAGCAACTGCACTAGAAGCTACTGAATCACCAAGCCGTATTGCTTGAGCCGGTGCATCAGGCTTAGGAGGTGGTGGAGGTGGTAAAGGAGCTGGAGGTGGTGGTGGAGGTGTTGGCTTTGGAGTTGGTGTGGGGGGTTGCTTAGGTGGTTCTGGATCTGAGCACATAATTTATTTAGTTCCGGGAATATTTAAACCAGTTGATTTCTTAGGCTTCTTAACACCTGTACCAATTGCAGTACTAGATGACCTCTCAATTCTTAATTGCTCGGCCCCTCTACCTACTTGTCTCTGGGTTCCTCTTTTTGTTTTCTGTCTTAGCTTCGCTCTATCTTTTCCACTAACTGACTCAGGGGGAGGTAAAGGCTGAGGTTGAGTGATAGGAACTGGAGGAGCCGGTGGTGTAGGCAATGGATCTTCGGGCTCTGGCATTTCCGGCATCTTAGGGGTTAGACACATCGTTTTCCTTTTTTGAAATTACATATTCAACAACGCTTCTTTGGCCAGCCTTATACATAACTGTGGCTAGTGAAAGGTTAGGTGTTGGGTTTACTTGTGGAAAGGCAGCGTCAAGTTCATCGATTAATTTGTCGATAAATTCTTGACCACCAAATACTTCATGAACTTCTAATTCAGCCATACATGGGGAGGTTAACGTTTGAGGTTTCAAAGAACGATGGCATACGGCTTCGCTGTGTAGCTTTTAGTCCGGATGCTTTGCCATTTGTATAAAGATTGTCAGATTGATTAAGCCAGAAATCTTTATCTAAATATTTATTCTCTGAGGGGTGAGTTGTTTTTACTAAGCCATCCATTACCCAAGCAACGGTGGCTCGTCTTAAACGATTTAGGTTGGGTGTACTTTTTAGCCCGAGGTCATGGCATACCATTCCATGTAGACATACGTGGGTCTGCTCGTCTCTTGATATGTCACTGGATAAACAGCGCATACCTACATCTCCACAGAATCTATAGAAGGGGAGGAGGACAAAGAAGACGGAACGCTCAAGGATGGAGGCTTTAAGGATGGGATGTTCTGGGGCACGTAGCCACGCATTAAGAATATTTTGAGCTTCTCGCTCAGCCCTATCGTCAACGCCATGAGCATTAACAATATACTGAAAACCCAAGTCATGTTTATCTTCATCTTTTTGATTTGATTGTAGAGCTTCTAATACACCGGGGACATTAGGTAAATCTTTTTCTAGTCCCTGCTGTAAAAATTCTTTAACTGGTAATTCTAATACTCTTAAGGCTAAAGCCCGGAAGATTGATTCCTCCGAGCCTATTTCTAGGTCGCCTTTATCTACAGCAACGGGGGTCCATTTTCTTTTTCTTTGGACTATTTTTGTATAAGGTGATGTCATTCTGCACAAGTGGAACAAAAGTTATTTTCTTCTTCTTCTAACTGTTCTTCAAATAGAACCGGGTTGAAGATGCCTTCATATTCCTCATCTAGAATTGATGATGGATCATCTTTTCTGAGGGTCTCAGGTTGTACCTGTAAAGCATAATATAAACTGGTTTGTGGACTGTGTAGCCAACGTTCAATGAAGGCATCGTCATAGGTTACGGTGTCAGACCAAGTGTTAAAACTATATCCATGAAATAATCCTGTCTTTTCATATAGACGTACTAAAGCATCGGTAAATCTTTTATAGGTTTCCCATCCAACTACTGATGCTGTTTCTACATTAGGTCCATAGTCAAAACTCTGTACTCCTCGAGTGCCAGAGTCACGATCAACAAATCGGTGTATAGGTGGAGCCACTTCCGGGGCTGTTGTGTACCCATTTACATCTTTATACTCATAAGAGCAAGAGGCGGTAGGAGCAATACAAAAAGCTCTTTCCATTCCATGATCTTCAGCTATCTTGGCGGCGGCTTTAATGCCAGCATCAAATGCTTTGGCTATTCTTCCCGCTGGAGTATCAGCGGTGTTACCACCAAAAGCTAAAGCAGACAATTCTGTAGCTACTTCCTTATATGTAGCCCCATTGTTTGCTAGTAGGTTTGCCATGCCTAACACGCCAAAGCCTACTTGCTTGTCTTCCTCAGGTGGTAGATATTCACCATCGTCACCTACCCCGGTTTTTGGATGTAGCTCACATAGATCCGTCATCCCTACCTTAAAGGCTTCCTCAATTTCATCTATCTCACAGGCTCCAGCGTTCAGGTGCTCTAATAAGCATGTGCCTCGGCTACGAATAAATACTTCTAAGCAAACATTTGAAAATAGACGCTCACCTTTAAAATGTTTATCCGTATATTTAATTTTACATAACCATATATCACCTGTCTTTATACCTTGGATGATGGCATCTTTAACTTCTCTAGATGCATCGAACCACCATTGAGGTTCAAGGTCTATACACCTCTTGACCCAAGGTAATTCTGATCGAGGGGTTGTTATAAACTCAAGGATGTCGGGGTGGTCCAGCGTAATATGCAGAACTATAGCTCCCCCTTTGTAGTAACCCCCACGCCTAATGACTTCATTAATGGTGGAGTATATCTTTCCAAAGGATACGGGACCGGAGGCAATTAACCCCTTGCCATTATCAGAGCCCTTTGGTCTTAGCTTGTGTAAATGTATGGCACACCCTGCCCCTTTTCTTAGGGCGTTGCTGGCAAACCTCCACGATGCCTCAATGCCATTCTCCCCTGAGCAACTATCTTCAACTTCAAAAACCGTACAACTTACAGGGAGACGGTGGTTAGGATCATCTATCCAGCTTTGAACTCTTCCAGTTCTAGCGATCTTACTTTTGCAACTCATATCAAATCTTCTAAATAAGGTGGTTTATAATTTGGACCTTTTAAAACTTTTCCTTCTTTATTTTTTAAAGGCTTGCCATCTACAAGCTTACTTAGGTTACTCTTATGTACTCGATCAAGAGCTTCATCTAGTTCCCAACCTGCAGTAACTGCATACTGAAAACATACATAAACTAAATCAGCTAACTCCTTTAGAGCTTCTTTAGGGGTGAAGTTATTAGCAGCTGTTCTAAACTCAAAGTACTCCTCCATGATTAAGTCTCTTTGAAGGTCTAGATTCTCTCTAGTTGGTTTAGCAATTGGTTGGTCCATCGCCGCCCTGAATTGGATGGCTTGACCTTGTAGATCGGGTATAGGCATTTAGTATCTTGTAGGGATTTGGTTTTTAAACTCTTCATAAACATCGTCGGGCATGAGGTTATTCTCATCCTTAACTATTTCCTCGTAGAGCTCGGGGGAATAATTAGTAAATGTATTTTGTTTGGATAGGATCTCTATCTTTTTCTTGAGATAGACAACTGCTTTTCTAAGGTCGTCTACTTCCTCTTCATTAGATTTATGTCCAGCTCTACAGACGTATTTAACAACGTTACCTAAAAAGTAATCGAGTTGTTGGTCGTGAATAATATCCCATACCTCATAGATTCCTCGTTGGTAATGGTCAGGTGAGAATTTCGTGGTCATCGTAGTACTTTGCTCGTTGTAGGTAGTGTTCAGTTCTTTCAAGCATTGATTGCATCCAAGGGTGCCAGACAATATCACCACTAGGGGAATAAACAATCCCTTCTTTAGTGATGGGATTTCTGTACATGCTTAAAACTTTTAAATGGTTTCTGATATGAGTCAGTTCTGTTTTTGTGTACATCAGGGGGTGATCAGTATTGGCATTTGTTTTTCTGCATCCCAATCCTCCGCTTGAAGTATTCGAGCTAGACGTAATGTTCTAAGTGCATCGTCTTCGGTTTGACCTGCCTCAATAAATGTTTTGACAACGGCTGGCCAATAGTCTTCATCTTTAACAGCGTCTAAAATTTTTGCTGCTTTTTTTGGACCATAACCTTTTGCTCCTGAATAGCCATCGCATTGATCCCCTTGGATTGTTTGCTCATATAGCTTTCGCTTAGCAGCCTCCGGGGTTTGGGTGAACTCTTCTTTTAAGTTGTAAATACGACAAGGTATCTGTTCCATATCTTTGTCGGGAGATATAAGAACAAAGTTTTCTATGCTGCCATTGGTACAAATCACACCAAGGACATCATCAGCCTCGAGCGCTGGCTTCATGAGTGATGGCCATTTATCCATCCCCCAATTCTTTAGCTTGAGATACCCAGCTGGTTTACGTTTTGTCCTGTTGCCTTTATAGGTAGGGTCAACACATTTTCTAAAATTAGTTTGATCAGTAAAGGTGAGAAGAATATCTTTGGAATCAAAGCGCTCAGATAATTGATCTATTTCTGATTGAACAATTGATTTCCCATTCTTAAAGCTACCTACTACTACGGTCAGATCTTGACTATATTCAAGCTCTTCCTCACTAGCAGCTGCAGCTCGGTAGAAAAAATAATCTGCATCTATTAAAAGTTTAAGTGGTTTCATTGGTGAGATAAATTACGGCTCGACTTAATACATTTGGATCATCATGAAGTAGACCTATACCTGCGTTACATGAGCTGCAGATATAACCACGAAAAACTTCCTCCTTATGGCAGTGATCTAATACCCACTGCTCAGTGTGTTGCTGACATAGTGGACACTTACCAGCGGGAGGAATTGGATTGTCTTTCTTAAGTCTGTTTCTCAGGTTTTCTTGTTTCCGATAGCAGACCTTACATCTATTTCTCGTAGCTCTATGTCTTCCATCACTTCTTTTGAACTCTGAATCGGGCTTAACTTTTTTGCATTCTTTACAACGCTTAGTGGGTATCGGCCCAACTGTTTCCGATCTGTGTATCGCAGTCAAGCTCGCATCGAAAAGCGAGCCTTGCTTGTACATCCTTCATTGCTATTTTTGCTAACTCACATGCCTTCTGTGCATGTTCCGGTTTGACTGACAACTGCATCTCGTCATGAACGAATGCCATTGGCCAATAGTCGATCTTGTTTTCCTTGAGTAACTCGTTAGTCCTAATACACCAAAGCTTGCAAATCACAGCTCCGCAGCTCTGGAGTAAATAATTTAAAGCGGCGTGGCTCTTACCTAATAATCTGATAGGTCTACCATCAATGGCTTTGATGACTCCATGTTTGGCTCGAGCTTGAATTGCATCATTTAATTCTTTGAATCCTTTGATGCCTGTAAGGAGTTTGTTTCTTAATTCCTTACCCCTTTTAACTGCTGTAGTTTTACTAGCTCCAGCCGTTATGCCTAAGCGATAGTCTCCCCCTCCATAGATGAGGCAGTACGTTACACTTTTTTGAGTTTTACGATCAACCTGAGAAATTGATGCCATGAGGGAGTGTACGTCTCCCCCCACGACTTCCTTAGCGAACGAGCCGCCGTCGTACTTCGCAAGGTAGTGGCTAAGACAACGTAATTCAAGGCTAGAAGCGTCAAACCCGCATTGCGAACGACCTTCCCCGGCGTGAAAGAGTTCCCTGCTTTCTTTGTCACTTTTTACCTGCCCTAAGTTGGGTCGGATGTGAACATTTCTTCCTGTGTTTGTATTCAGTACGCATGAGTGATGAATCCTCTGTTCTTTGGTTACTTGTTTAAGCCATGCATTTTTTCCTTCAGATAATTGACCGAGTGTTTTTTGAAGCGTAAGGATACGAGCAAATTTCAAACTTTCCTCTGTCCCTATTTCCTCCAAAATTTTTTCGTCAATTTTTGGTCTACCTGTATCAGTCTTTTCTGTAGGTTCCCAATCTCTAAAGGTTTGAAATGCGAAAGCGATGTGTTGCCTGCTAGTAGGATTAAATTCTTTAAGCCTGCAAAATTCGGCACCCCTCACATACCCTTTATTTTTATTTGGACGTGCAGGGATGAACCGACCTCCATCAACCATGACAAAAGTTGATCGCATCTCGTCTGAGAGCGTTTCAAGTTCTGTTCTGATTTTGCTTTCTAATTTATGGGCTTTATCAATATGGAAAGGGAAGCCCTCTCGTTCTTGCCAAGCCATAATCTCAGCTGTCTTATGTTCTGTCTCAATTGCACTACTGTAATCGCTTAACTTTTTGTTAAATAACTTATATAGAGCACAAGAAACCTCAACATCTTGTACGCAATACTCAAGCATTTCGGGGGTGTAGGTTGACCAATCACCCTGTAAATTTTTTCCAAATTCACTCTTAAGTACTCCTAGCCTATAGCCCCAGCTTTCGAGACTGTGGCGGCCATAAAGTTGAGCCGGCATATTGGCCGGTCTTGTTCTGAAATCTCGATCCAACATATCCGTAAAGAACAGTCGGCTAAGAATCAAAGTGTCATAGACCTTGGCGGTAGACCCTCTAAAAAATGGATAACAATGAAGCATTGCTTCACAGTCAAAATTGATTACGTTATGCCCCCATATTTCATCAGCGACCATCAAGGTTTGAATACCTGTGGCTACTGATTCGTACTGTCCCGTATCGTCATATCTAATAACTTGGCCAGTATCTAAGTCTTGGGTAACTAAACAATGAATCCAATTTAAGTCTCTTAAAAGTCCATCGGTCTCGCAGTCAAAAGCAAGCCTCATTTAGTGTTTTCTTTGTGGTGAATTGTTTTGAGTGCCTTAAACCAAAAATCCTTAGTCATCTTGTTTGCTCCAACATGACGAGCCATCTCATTGAGATCTGTATCAAGGATTATTAGGGAAGGAAATAGTGTTAACTCATAAGCAGCTAATAGAGCTGGGTGGTATTCAGTCCACATTTGAGTCACGTATTGTCTGAACTCCGGATGTTTCTCAAGGATTGAATTGAGGTTCCCCTCGGCTTGAGTACATGGAGCACAATCTTTCTTTTTAAATAAAACTAATTTGTGCGGGTTAGAAGTCGTCATAAGAAGTGGATGGGTTTTCAGCGGTTTTAATTTCTACTAATCGACCTGTTTCTTTGCAGTAAGAGAGCGTTCCAGCTGGTCCGGTACAGCCGTTGAATCTGTTTTTCAATACGACAAGCTCAGAGGTATTTGACCCCGAGGAAATGTTGCGCTGAATACAAACGACTTGATCACTTATTTGTGAAATGCTGTGGGAGCCCCTAAGCATCCCGAGGGAAATCTTTGCGCCGTCCTCTGCCTGTTTATCTCCATTGGCTCTCCTTAAGTGGGAGATCAAAATCATTCCCACACCCGTCTCCTCCACAAATGAGCGCAGCCGGGTCATTACACGATCAATTAATTTACGCTCATCATTTTCACTATTGTCTGATAGCAATATGGATAAGTGATCAAGGATTACCCACTTGGCCCCATGATGTTTAACCACGAAACGGATATCGGAAAGTAGATCATCAGGATCAACACTCCCAAATCCAGACCTAAGAAATACCTTGCCACTCCCAACAGACTGATCAAAAGCTTCTCGTAATTCATCCTCTGGTATTTGATTATCTAAATGAAGGGGCTTGTTAGCCTTAACTGTCATGAGCCTTAAGGCTTGACGTTGAACTGATTCCTCCAAAGCGATATAGCAGACAGTGAATCCCTGATCGATGAGTGATTGAGTTACCTCACCCGTCATTAAACTTTTGCCAGAACCTGTCCCACTGGTTAGGGTCACGAGCTCTTGGAGTCTTAGTCCCCCCGTAACTTCATTGAGTCCAGTGAAAGGCCAGTCAGCATCCTTCCCATGTAGGGGCTTTGAGACAAGATCAAATAAAGATCTGCCATCAATGATTGCCTTAGGGCTATAGGTTCTTTTATTCCAAACAGCCTGTCGAATTGCCTCAGGATCTTTTGCTTGGAGCGCTTCACTTGCATCTTTGTATTCAGCAAGTGTTGCAACAAAAACTTGATCAGGAGGAAACAAAGAAGCACACTCTTGAGCGGCTTCCTGTCCGGGGGAATCATTGTCAAAAAGAAGAATGATTTCATCAAATTTCAACAGGTGTGGCAACTGAGCGGATAGTTGAGATTTGGCACCTTTGCAACCTGTGGTCACAGACATGACCGGCCAGTTTGGACGTGCCTGCCAAACTGATAGACAGTCATATTCGCCTTCGGTTATGACAAGAGTTTTGCCACCACCGAAAAGACTTTGGCCAAATAACCTTTTATCCGGATTCTTACCAACCTGCTTAAACTCTTTCTTCTCATTTCTTTCCTTGTACGCAATGACCTTACCGGATGCATCGCACAGCGGGAAGCGTACAACTCCGCGAGAAGTATCGACCCTGACATTAAATTTCTTAGTTGAAGGTTCAGTTAGGTTTCGAGAGGGGATTGCGCTTATTTCGCCTTCAATTGATACATGAGCTGTTGTTTGTTCTGTTGGTACCTCATTACCTCCCGGTTCTCGGTAGCCGCAAGAAAAACAATAACCATGAAGATCGCTGTACCTAGCAAACGCATCGCTACTAGGGCAATTAGGGCATGCTTCATGCCTGAGGAACTCAGAGTCTTGGTGATCCATGAGTCCTTAGCTCCTCGAAGATTTCTGAGTATTCTTTTAAGCATTCATTTATTAATTGAGGCGGGTATCCCTCGGATTCCAGTCCTCTTACAAAGGCATCGGTTGCCAGAAAAAGATTCTGTTGGGCTAGTCCATCCATGAATCAGGAATTTGGGGGTGGATACACCAAGGGAAACCATGCTTAGTAGCCCAGTCCCCATAGGTGGTTTTGCTGTTTTTGGATAAGGTGTTATTTCTTTGAAATATGAAACGAATATCTAAGTCTGGATATTGCTTTTTTATGGCCAACATCTTGCGCCTATCAGAAGGCTTAAAGAATCCCTTCGCTTCGATGATGATGTCCCCTACGAAAAAGTCAGGGGTATATTTGGACTCGAGCGTGTAGGTAAAACTTTTTACTTCATATAGGTAAGGGATGTTTTTTTTATCAAATGACTTGGCTATCCGCTCCTCTAATGATGAGCGAAAAACCATAACTAGAAGTCATAGTTTTCAACTGAACAGGGTGTACCAGCGGCTTCATCCTCTGGAGCGCTGACAGTTGGAGACGATGCTTTATAGCCTTTTCTTGTGCCAAAGATGGCATTTACATCATCAACACTGAGATCTCCAGAATCAGATGCCCCGCTACCCGTCACTAATTTAGTGACCTGAACACCAACAACTTTTAAGGCTGTCCCTTTGACTGGTTTTGTATAAGGGGTTTGGTTAACAATGACAATTGCTTCGGTCCCCCGTCTTAAATTTTGGAGATCAGATTCTGATAAAGGGTTTCCCTCAGTATCAACAAAAACCGGGATAGGTTTCTTGTCACTGTCGCTATAACTGTATTTACATAGCCCCTCTTCATCCCAACTTGAGGGATTGAGAGCGACCCTTGATGGGTTGTCTAATTTACTATCAACCCACTTTAATAATTGGACTCGATCTTTCTCCACATCAGGGAGAATCTCAGCTGGAATTTTATAAGAGAAGGTTCGATTCTCATATTTCCCTGAGTCTTGATATACGTTGATATATCCCTCAAGTGTTGTAGGAAAAACGTATTGATTTGGCTTAGCCATTTAATTTTAGGTTCTTAGGATTTGGATAAGTGATGGGTAAGTTTTTAAGCTTTGATTTCAGCTGTTTGATTTGCTTATAGATCAAAGACTTGGTGGCTTTGGATGTAACTTTCATATTCAATTTCTTTAATCTTCTCTTCCTCCTCTGTTACCCCATGAGCTAGGTAATAAGAGAACTCTTCAGCGCTCAATTTGTCACGCTGAGCTTGTGTTAATTCAGTCATCGGATCTAGAAGTGGTTATGCCTTCCTTAGTGCAACTGGCAAGAACCCAATAAAAAAGCGGCTTCTGGGCCGCTTGATGAGTGATCAGTTGTTTAAGTGTTGCTATGTCTCGTCGGAACCTAAAACCAATGAATCTATTTTTAGCCCAGTCATACCAATTGATCTCAAGGATTTAGTAGGAAGGTTATACTAAAAAAATTTGAAATAATGGCTGTTTTTTAGGGCTAGTAGATTCATCGGATGTAGATAAATAGACATTCCTATGCACATACTATAACTTTGCAACCATTGCATGAGCGGCTTCATCAGAAGCTTTTGCATAGCGCAAAGTCGTTTCAATATGTTTATGTCCAGCTACTGCCATCACATTTCTAGGGTGATCAACAGCACAAGCCCAAGTACAAAAAGAATGCCTCAGAGAATGCCAAACATAAGTTTCATCAAACCCGCAATATTTTCTGACCTTTATAAATTGTTTATATAGCTGATCTTTGTTAAGCCAGTCATCACCAAATACATAATTATTACCCATTCGGCTTTCAAGTATTGGAACTATTAATTTGTGAATAGGAACGGATCTTCCTTCACCTTTACTATTACGGCCTTTCTTCTGTCCAACCTGTATTGAGTTAGTAACAAAATCAATATCGGATGGCTTAAGTTTCAAAAATTCTCCCTGCCTTAAACCTGTATAACCAGAGAAAACTATCCCATGAGCTAGATCAGGTCTGTCAAAAATATCTGTAGCAACAAAAGCTAACTTGGAAACATTTTCCTTACTGAACCATGATTGCCTCGCTTCATCCTCTTCTAAAGATTTAAAGAGAGGGATACGGTATTCATGTAAGTGATTAATTCCTGAGAAATTAAAAGCAGTTGAGGCTATTGATACATGACGATTAACTGTTGCATTAACAATCTCATATTGATCTAATAAATCATTTTGAAGCTCAGTCCAAAAATGACCTTTAGTCATCTTCCTTAGTGGGATCGATAAGCCACAGCAATTAGTGACTTTCTTGATTCTCCCCTCAACTGTCCTCCGAGATTTTTGTCTACTCCATGAATTTTTCCATGTGTAATCCAAAGCATCCCCAAGAGTCTTATGCTTTTCTAAAGTAATTGGCATGGTGGTGGTGTTGGTAAGAGTTGAATGTCGGAAGAGATTAAACAGGAGACTCTAGAGTTTGCTCTAAGAGTTTTGCTATTTGTTCCCCCTTGCGACTGAGATACAGGCGATAACGTTTTGGATCTATTGGATCGACTTCCCTATAAATCCATCTCAATCCATCTTTACCTAATCTGTGTTTTGGTCCGAGCCAAGTCACATTTCGGGAGACTGAAGATGAAGTCATGCTCGTTGCCTCCATTAAATCCTCCTGTCTACATCCGTTATGGGTGCATATATAGAGGAAAGTAACGACAAGCTGAGCGGGAAATTCTCTTTCTTTTGTCCTTAAGACCTCGAATGCCATATACATTCGATGGAGAGAAGGGCGTTCGAGTTGTCCTTTTTTAAGAGCCAAAACGGGTGCCTTTTTAGATTGTATTTGAGGTTGAGTTAATAGTAGACTCATACCTGTCTCAGTTGCACTAATGGGATTCTACCCCATAGGCGCATCTTATCAACGGGTGGGATTGACAGCTGTGGTTTTGACTACAATTTTAATAAAAAATTGTTTTGTTAAAGTCAACATCCCATGAATAACAATCTTCTAGAAAATCTGCAACTGTAGCAAGTGCTCTAGCTTTCTCTGGGTCGTCATAATTGACATAATATTGCATTCTCTCTATAAGGGTTGCGTTCTCTGGTAACTCTTTCATTTCAAGGACCGTTAGTGGGATTGAACGTCAACAAAAAAAGTAAATTGATGCGTTCACTTGGTTGATGTCAAGGGTGTGTTTGATGAGTGATTGAGGCACTTCCACACCGACTTGGTTGGCCCAGTCTTCTAGTACTTGGTCCTTATACATTTCAGCGAAATGCATTCTTATATCTATTGAGAGCTGTGACATATCGCAGCTTCTAGCTAAGACACAATCATGTATCACAGTGAACGGTTTATCCCAATAGGCAAAAGTTAAATGAACCAAGGCACTATCTAGACTGTGGACCACGTTGGGCGCTAAGGCTAATTTGTGGTGTTGGATGTCAGGATCACCAAAGCCCTCCCCTACAAAACAATCAACAACTGAGCCCATAAGTCTGGTTTGTACCCGGACTGAATTGCTCTGTCTTAGATCTTGATTAACAACAAATCCGGATGGAGTTTTCCAGCTGATTTGTTCTTGTGTTTGCATGATCTCTTTAGCTGAAGCTTGTAACCACTTCATGACCTCAACAGGTCCGGCAAAGATCTCAGGGATAGCTCGTTCATAGATTGCTTTGGTTATCTCAGTCAATCTCCCTTTAATTGATAGATCTAATTCTTTTTCTTTTAAAGCTGTTCGGATGTAGCCCCTCGCTGAGTCTCTAGTAACTCCATAAGGCAGAGTCATAGTTGTGCGCTTGGCCACCTTCCTATCAATAAAAGAATGAACTGATTTATCAGAGATATATTTAAGGCTGGATTCAGCTACTGTTCTATAGCCGTCAGCTGGTTTAGCTGTTGGTAGAACGTTAACCTTTTCCGCTGCCTCTTTATCTAAAGTGAGAGCGCTAAGATGCTGTATCCCAGATTGAGTAGCATCTATTCCACAAGGCAATCCTGATGTTTCTTTGGTCTTGGCAATACAACAAGAATGATATTCAAAACAGCTAGCAAGAAAACACCAAGGCTCCTCAACATTTTCCCAGTTACTTAAATCGTATGGGTTTGTAGCCACTTGGCTAATGAGGTTAATGTTGTTTCTTGTCCAACTGATTCGCTCATCCATTGTTGCTTTGTCTAAGCCGTAGGTTGTAGCGACTTGAAAGGCTAACCAATACTCATTAATTGGTCCCTCTTCATAGAAATACAGAAGACTTTTATCGAAGTCCGTTCCCTGAGGTGATAGGGCGGTAACTTGAGGATAAAGCCGTCCTCTATAGCAAAAATTCCAAGGCACCCAAAACACTTCCTCATCTTTATATTTATTGGCTACATACATAGCCTCAATCGTCCGATAATTCTTTTGTTCTAATTGTGCATTGAAGTCATTGATTTCTCTACATCTACGCTTCCACTCCTTAAGATCTTCCTTGGTAAGCTCCCCCTCGGGCATAGGCTCTACAGGTTTAGCTGTAGCTATCTTAAATTTACCAACAGTATAAGAATGATCTTGGCAGTGCTTAGCAACACCAAAGACAGAGAGATTTACCCGAAGCCCAACGTCTTGTAAGTTGTTGAGCATCGTAATTGGAAGCTCCCCCTGTACACCTCCCTTCAATGGATTTCCCTTACGTCTTACTAATGGAGATAACTTTCTTATTGCTTCTGTTTTATATCCCCCTGACTGTTCATTACTCCAAGGGTCAGGTTTGCACACCATTGGCCATGCACAAAAGGCAAGCCTCTCAGCTTGATTTAAGATGGCTTCTTTAAGCTGTAAAAACTCTGGGCTATACCTCATGACAGTCTTATGCTTTCGCCTGCCTACTGCAATGGTATCTTTCTTAATCCATCCACAATCATCTTGTAGACAATTAAGAGACCAAGACCCAATTTTGTGGCATGTAGTCCTTGGCCATGTAGACCATTCAATACCTTCTCGATTGAATTGAATACGATAGACCGTTGATTTCTGTCTGGTACCTGTTGAGCTGTGGAATTGGTTGGTTACTCTTTTATATAGATCCGGATCTGATGAGTGATAGAAATCAAGCCTTAGCTCAGTCTCAATAGCTCGACCAATTGGAACGGTTAGGTCTACTAATTGAGGTGTACTGTCCTTACCTAGAACATCTAGACAAACTTTCATAGAAAGTATTGCTATTACTTTAAGATCTGCCTTTTCTAAATGATTAAAGACAGAAGACCCATCAACAGAGCCTTTTCCTCGTCTTAACTTGTTACGTTTAGCTAGTAGTAATTCAGCTACTTTGCCTATTTGTTTTCGTAAGATAGCTTGGCCATAGACAGTAGAGCTTGCATAGCTTTTATCTTCAGCTCGCTTAGTTCTATCTTGAAGGCGTTTCTGTCCTTCATGACGCTGAGCAAGCTCACGCTCTAACTGCCTAATGTGGCGAGCAATCTCTTCTGAGTTATTCAATTTTTAAAAGGGGTGTGAGGAGGTTTTATTTTTGAATAACGTTTATAACGCTGTTCGGGTTTTTATATAGATGAGGAACTAAATCAATAGCTATTTCTTTTGCTTCATTTTTGTCATTTGCATATAAGCAAATAATTTTCTCTAACCCTACTTCATTAATGAAGGTGACATGATGTCTAGAGGGAAGATTAGACAAAAATAATCGTTAGTGGAATTGACACGATATAAGCATTTCTAATGATTGTCAACAAACACTTAATCTTTAGTGGGGCTTTGATCCCTCTCCTTTTTATGGCTGTATCTATCGATACAATCGGCTTCAGCTGCCTCTATTGCCGCTCTGGATTGAGCTGCTAGGCTTTCCACTGTCCGGGCTTTATGCTTATAAGGGTCGTAGTTCATATTCCTAAGTGGGGTGTGGAGCATTTTAAATTGTCCATAAGTGATTTCATATTTATTATAGGGTCGAGGACTGTTAGTGCAAGTGATGAGTGATTAGTTTCCATAAAGAAAACCCCCTTGCCATGCAGTAACAAGAGGGCTTTGCTTTTGGGGATCACCTATGGATGGCTTTTTACACGAAACCTATCCATAGGGTTTGTCCTTTTAAGGTGTTTTTTCTTAAAGGCAACTTTACCTTGATCAGTATTGGAATAGATTGTGTGCCAACTACCGTAAAGGTTTTGTACTTGGATGCTGTATCTCATGACTCCCCCCTCATTGATACATATTGAGGACCGGCTTTAACAATTGCTAAAGCTTCAAACCATTTATCTCTTATTGCTTCGTTTTCTGTTCTTCTCTCTTCATTAATGTAAGCATCGAAGTGTTGATCTTTAATGCTGCTTCGTGGATCAGAGCAGTAAGCCTCTGCCTCGGCTCTGGTAAGGGCTGTGAAGAGTAGTTCACTTTGCTTTTCAAGTCGTGGATGGTATTTCCTAACGATGGAATAGTGCCGACCCTCTGGGGATTCAGGTCGGCTTTGTTGGTTGTAGTTGATGTACATGGTGATTGCGCTGATGAGTGATTAGTTTTGTTAGTTGTTGTCATTTGATTGATCATCGTGTACCTCAGGTCCACAAATCATGTTGCTTGCCTTGGTTGCATCACTAAGAACTTTGTATAAAGCTTTTGGACCTTCTTTAATATGTTTGGCCCAGCTACCTAGATAAGCAGTGTGATTTTGTGGATCGCTCTTAATCTTTAGTCGTCTAGAAATTAAGAACGCACCGAGCTCAGCAACTAGCTCTTCTCTTGCTCTTGTCTCATTGCTGTAGTGGTATGTACCCTTAGATATTGCAGCCCTGTTTAAACGTCCCTCAGTACCTGTTGAATGTACGCATTCATGCGCCCAAGTAGATAGGAAAGCTTCATCACTAACGAACTGCTTACGCTCTGGAAGAGTGATTCTGTCAGGAGCTGCTTGATAGAAAGCTTTGTTACCTTCAATCTTTAAACCACCCTTAAGTTGTGATTGATAAACATCAAGAGTAATTTGAGCTTCACGTAGCCTCTCGTCTAAAGGTCTTGATGGGATGGCTCTTGTTTGATGATCAACTAATTGATCAAGAGCTGTTTGTGATGCCTCATCACCACCTGTTAGTGCCTCAACATTAAAGATGATTGCTGTTTTGTATTTAACAAAGGCTTGAATCTGTGGTTCTCCATCTTTTCCTTTAACTGGCTGATCATTCTCATCTAATACAGGGAACTTACAGAGCTGAGGTCTAAGGATGAAAGCTCCCGTTGATCCCTTCTTAGGGAACCAACCTTTAGTCTTAGCTGTGCCAGCTCCTAACCATAGAGGTGCTTTGTATCCTCTAAAAGCAGCGATCATTTCAAGTAGAGCTACGTTAGCCCCTTGATATTCATGACCTGTTAATAGGTTTCTATGTGAAGACTCTGGGTTGCCTACCCATTGCTTCCTCCAAGGGGAAACACCGGACTCAAGCGCTTGAACGATCTCATTAACGAGGCGCTCTTCTGCACTAGGTCCGGTGTTACGTCTTTTAGCCTTGCGGCTGCGAGTTGTCTTTGTTTTGGTGGTGGTCATTTCCTTAGTGGGATTGTTGAATGAAATAAAAAAGGGCTTGCCTTTGAATGTATTATTGTCCCTTCAGTCCCACTAGCAATGCTTTGTTAAGATACAGTTATATTTATGTTATTTATGATTGCGCCGGCTTGATGAGTGATCTTTGTCGTTGATTGTGCTTAACCATGTAAAGAACCATGCATATAAGAGAGCAAGGGATAGGAGCTCAACAACTGGGGTTGATAAATACATTTATTTGATTGCATAAAAAAAAGAGCCCCCACCACTGAGAGCTCTTTGGTCATTCAACGGGTCAACATTACAGGATTGTGCCCGTTGTAGCAACTACACCTAACAGGATTAGTAGGAATCGCTGTCTTTGTTGTAGCTCTGAGTTCTTCTCAGATAGATCATCAATTAATGGCACTGCCTCGTCGATGATCTCTTGCTTGGTGTTCTTTGCTGAAATTGAATACATGATTGCATTGGTGGTTGTTGAATGAATCAAGATGGAAATCATCTCGATATGTCCATTATTGAGCCTTCAATCCCACTGATGCAATCTTATTTACAAAATGAAACAATTATTACTGCCAAGCCTCAAACAAGTGAAGCTCACGTTCTAAAGAATAATTGCTTTGATTCTCTATTTCTTCAAGACAGTCTTTGATGTCTTTAGCCCTATCTGAGTCTTGGTCTAGTGAGTCCAGTTCCACTTGCAGTCGTTTAGTGAAGCGGAGTAAGTCTGCAACTACCCTCTCAGTCGAAGTAGGGGGTGTCATAGTGTTCCTTGAGAGTATTTTTGCTTACAAGAGACAAGCTACCTAGATTCTAATGGTTTGCAACCCTTGATGTGATATTTGATAATCATTTTCATTCTGATTAATACTTTTAGACCATATCTTGAGGTGGCTGCAGGTCGATGAGTGATAGCTGAGCTCTTAGCTTTGGATCTACAATCCATTCCTCCTCCATTGCAATGATGCCTTTCACTGTTCGGCTGTGTTTTGTATCTCTATCTAGATCTACTCCCTCTATTGGTACGGTATCTAATTGTCTGTTCATTCTGTCGTACTGTTGAACAAGGATCTTGTACATGATTTGTTGGTAGTAGTCAGGGCTTCTCTTGTTTCTCATATTGAAATCGTACAGATGGGAATAGAAATAAATAATTGAGGTGAGTTTGTTTTGATTTTGGCTGGGTCATCGGTTCCTTAATCCGATGAGGATGTAGGCTATGACTGGGATCTCAAGGTATCTCTCACGAAAAACAAGTACCCCACCCCCCTACACCACGAAAACCGGAGGGGCTATGGGGGAATCTGAGCCGG
>VTLG01011227.1_pt1 | contig 30932 bp, 29 predicted proteins | sample 4694571 | NCBI WGS metagenome assembly VTLG01 (sample SAMN12604809, study PRJNA352737) | marine metagenome | biome: ENVO:00000447; feature: ENVO:00000209|ENVO:00000569|ENVO:01000036; material: ENVO:00002151; isolation source: viral sequences binned using virsorter ...
GAACGACGCTCAGCGCCGTCTGTGGGCGCTGCTCGACCGGAGCAACCGAGTCATCGTCGTCAAGGCCAGACAGGTCGGCATCTCGACGGCGACTCGGGCGTGGCAGTTCCACAGGGCCTACACCAGCCCGCACCCGCAGGTGTTTGCGGTGCTCAGCTTCCACGACCGCTCGGCAAAGCGGCTCCGCCGCATGGACCGGCAGTGGTTGCGCGAGCTGCCCCGGGTGCTGCGCAGGCCTTTGTCCCTCGACAGCGCCAACGACAGCGAGTTCGCGGACACCGGCGCCGGCATCTCCAGCTTCACCACCGAGGGCCGGGGCGGCACACGCTCTTTCGAGTTCACCGGAGCTCACCTCTCGGAGTTTGCCTTCTACTCGGACCCGGGCGAGGTGCTGTCCCAGGTGCTGTCGACCGTCGGCGAGGGGCCTATCGTCATCGAGTCCACGGCCGACGTGCCGGGAGACAAGTTCCACCAACTCATCCAGGGCGCTCCGCACAACGGGTGGTCGGTCTTTACGTACTGGTGGCACGAGCATGCCCCGTACCGAGCCCACTCGGTGCCCGACGACTTCGAGCGGACGGAGGAAGAAGAAGAGCTCGGCAACCTGTACGGCCTCGACGACCACCAGCTGCAGTGGCGACGGCAGCAGATAGCGACGCTCGGTGCCAAGCGCTTCCGCCGGGAGTACCCTGGCTGCCTCGCGGACGCCTTTGCCAGCCGCGGGGCTACGTGGTTCCAGGCTGAGGACCTCGACCGCATTGCGGTGGAGTGGTTTGACACTCCGGGCTTCGAGTTTGCTGAGCCCGTAGAGGACGGACAGTACGTCATGGGGGTCGACATCTCAGGGGGTGTCGGCAAGGACTGGAGCGCCATCACGGTCGTCGACGTAGCTACCCGCCAGCCCGTCTACATTGAGCGCAACAACCGCCTCGCACCACACGCCTGGGCTGCTCGGGCTGCAACCGTCGGCCACCGCTACAATCACGCCCTCGTGCTGGCTGAGTCGAACAACCACGGCCACAGCTTCCTGCGCGAGATGCAGCTGCTGCGCTACCCTCGGCTGTGGACCGGTCCCGACGGAGGGTTCTGGGTCACCAGCACCAAGTCGAAGCTCGACGCCTACGACGGACTGCGCGAAGTCATCGAGAGCCACATCATCCAAAGCCTCGACCACGCCACCCTCGGGGAGCTGCGCTCCCTCGAAGTGAAGAAGACCACCCCCGAAGCCCCCCGTGGGCTGCACGACGACCTCGCCATGTCGCTCGCCCTGGCGTATCGTTGCCTGCGCGACGCGCCTGCCATGCTTCGGCAGCGAGCCGCCGGGAATCGTATTGACGAGCACAAGATGCTCATGCGCGCTGACCGCATCCGCAGCCAGCCGCTCGCCTGGAGAACAACGCAATGAGCACGAGCATGTCTGCCAAGGACTTCGCCGCCATCTACGACCAGCACGAATCGTACTGGGACGACCGCAGGGCGGAGATGCGCCGCCTTCGTCACGCGTACCTGATGCGCTTTTGGGACCGCGCGGACGTAGACGACTCGCTTCTCATCGAGACAGCCCGCGGGTACGAGCTCGTGGAGAGCTTCATCGCGTCCCTCTTCGTGCGCGACCCGTCGGTGGTGGTCAAGCCAGACATCCACGGCAACGGCAACCCGAGCGCCTCGGAGAAGGTGGTCAACCGGTGGCTGAGGAAGCGACGAGCCGCCATCGAAGACGGACTGCGGCTTGCGCTTATATACCCGTTTAGCGCACTTAAACTGTCTATAGGGCTTGGTAAGAGCCCATTGAACAGAATCGAAGTGGCCGCTATATCCCCGTGGGACGTGATTGTCGACGACACGGCGTCCAGCTGGAGTGCGCAGCGTTACTGCGCCCACCGGTACTTGCTGCCGCTGAAGGAGGCGCAGAAGCGGTACGGCCGGAAGGAGTACGACAAGCGCATCTACGCTCGGTACATCGAGCAGTTTGCCCCGGGCATGGTCGACGCCCCGACGGAGGGCGGGAACAGCGGCCACGACGTCAACAAGGCCGAGTACTTCGTCATGGTCGTTGAGGTCTACGACATGGCGAACGACAAAATGTACGTGTGGTCGCCGGACTGGAAGGCCGACAAGTGGCTGTACGACGGCATCGAGCTCGAAGTCGAGCAGGAGTCTGGGGAGTCTTCTGTGGAGAAGTTCTCGGACATCCCGTTCAAGACGTCGTCGGGGGAGTTCCGGCTGCCGATTGTTCCGATGTACCTGTCGAGGGAGCCTGACTGCCCGATGCGGGGGTACAGCACCCTGCGCCGGGTCTACGACCAGCTGTGCGAAGTCAACAACATGCGCACCTTCCAGGCTCAGGGTGTCCGCCGGGCGGCCCGCATGCTCGTTACGGCCCGAGGGGTGTTGGACGAGGAGGCCAAGGCCAAGTACTCCCAGGGTCAGGACGGTCAGGTGCTTGAGGTAGACCTGTCTGTCGGACAGAACGTGACCGACATCATGACTCCCATCCCGCACAACCCAGTGCCTGCGGAGCTCGAACGCTACGCTCAGCAGGTCGACAGCGACTTCAGCCGCGGCAGCGTCATGGCCCCGTTCACGCGCGGGCAGGCAACAGAGGCGACAGCCACGGAGATTCAGGCCCTGGCTGCGTACACCGCTTCGGAGCTTGGCCGAATGGCTCGCGAGAGGGACCAAGCCATCACCGGCATTGCCGCGGCTTACCTCGCCATGCTCGGCACCATCTTCGGCGACGAGGGGGATATGGTGTCGGTCGACGGCCAGCTCGTGTCCCTGCAGTCCGAGGACGTCACCGGCGACTTCGACTTGTGGGCGGAGGACAGCGGCAACACCCCGATGTCGGAGGCTGTGCGCAAGCAGGAGATTGAACGCCTGACGCCCATGCTCCAGGCGCTTGGTGTTCCGAACGAGGCTCTGCTCGACATGCTTGTCCGCGCCTTCGAGCTTCCCGCGTCTTTGCCGGCAGCAGCTGCCGAGAACCTCCAGAAGCAACAGGCGGCCATGGCCGCAGCCACCCCGGGCGGAGAAGGCGTGCCCCCCGAGGTTCCGCCTGAAGAGCTGTCGCAGGCTCGCGGAGGCCCGTCTCGGGTTGAGCTTGCGCTGCCTGAAGGAGGGGTGGTCTGATGCCCATCTACGAGTACGCCTGCACCCGAACGGGCCGGTACATCGAAACCATTCGCAAGTACGAAGAGCGTGCGGTGTGCCCTTGCGGGTGCGGAGCGAAGCGCATCATCTCCGCCCCCGCGAAGACAGCGTATCGGTGGGGCGACACCAAGTGGGACGGCAAGCGGGACAAAGGGCTCGGCATCACCTTGCGAGATGAGAACCACCGCAAGCGAGTGATGGCTGCCCGGAATCTGCGCGAGCTCGACGACGGTGAGGTCGAGCAGCATGTCCGCGAGGTTCAGGCCGACGCCGCAAAGCACGAGGCAAACATCGCTGCGTTCAACAAGCACAAGGCGGAGACCGGGGACACCGGTCTTGCGCTGGCGCGGACTTTTCCGTGCAAGGAGATAGCATGACCCCCGAGATGGCAATGAACGAGGCGCGAGCACTCGGAGCAGAAGAAGAGCAGGCGATGGGCGACCTGTTCCAGGCGTCGGCACCTACGGGCCGGTTCAGCGCTGGCGCGCTGAACAGCCTTGTCGGTGCGTTCAACGAGGTCCTCATCACCATGGGTATTCCCGAGCCGTACCCTGAGTTCAGCTCAGGCGCGCGGGTTCTCCCTGGTGACTTCGTCAAGGGGCTGGCGATGGTGGCTGACGCCACTACCCAGCTGGGTATTCCAAACCCGGTCGACCTCGATGACGTCAAGGACGACACGGACCTTGAGATGTTGGCGGGCAAGCTGATGAACCTTGCCGGCGACGAGGACTTCGCGTTGATGGTCAACGAGATGCCAGGAGACCCGGACCCCATCATGCCGGTGGACGAAGAGGTCGATGACACCCCAGCAGTGGGCAACACGGAAGAAGAGGACGCGTTGTTCATGCAGCGCATGTGATGGACACTACAACAGGAGCAACCATGTCAGAAGAAGCAGCAACCCAGACCACAGCATCGTTGGAGCAGGCGCCGGCGCCGGAGGCAGCCCCCGCAGAGGCGCCGCCTTCGAAGCCCAGTTGGTCCGAGCGGCTCGATGCGGTGTTGGAGCAGAACACGTCGAGGGAAGCCCCCGAGCCTGAGGCTGCGGAGGCCGACGAAGAGGAGGTGGCGGCCGACGAAGAGAAGGTCAGCTGGGACGAGGTCATCCAGGACCAGCCTCCGCACGTGCAGAAGCTGATGCGTCAGCTGCGGGCAGAATCGACTCGCCGCTTTCAGGAGGCTTCGGAGCTGCGGAAGCAGGCCCAGGCTGACCGAGACGCGCTGTTCAGCAGCGATACGTACAAGCAGTTGCAGCAGATGGCGGAGGGTGCGGGGGAGCAGGAGCTCAACCTGCTCGACCCTGCGAGCGTGGACGCGTTTATCGAGCGCAAGGTCGCCGCGCGGCTCAAGTCGGTGTTGCAGCCTGTGCGTCAGGCTCATCAGTCGAGCATTGCTCAGCAGCGGTATGAGCAGTTCATGCAGGAGAACCCGCAGCTTCAGTCGGACGCCGAGCTGCGCACGGAGGTGGCGAACGAGCTGCGCGCCAACAAGTCGCTCAGCCTGCAGCACGCCTACTACACGGTGCTTGGTCGTCGCTCCCAGGCAGCCGAGCGCACCCGGGCAGCGCGGAGGACTGCTGAGCGTCGAGCGGCGAAAGCTGCTGCCTTGACGGTGTCTGCTCCTCCGAGTCGCTCCAGCAGCACTCCGTCCCCAGACCTTGCCGGCAAGTCGGGGGCAGACATTTACGCTGCCTTGAAGCGGTTGCGTGAAACAAGTGACTGATGTAGGGTAGCACTGCAACCCCGGCTGGACGGACACGTTGCATCCGCCCCCGCTTTGCGGACACGGCGCCACATCAACCCCCCCATGAAGTGGAGCCCAACATGGCCCTCCAGCCGGATATTCTTGCGTCGACGCTACGCATCCTCCGCGACAAGTACGTCGACAATACCTTCAAGAGCATTCCTCTTGTCGAGAACATGCAGAACCTCGGCCTTATCGAAAAGGTCGACGGCGGAAGCAAGATCAACCACCCGGTCGTACTGACCGACCACAGCACCATCACCCAGCTGTCCTCGGGCTACGAGTCCGTGAACCTCGCGGTGAAGGACCCCCTTCGCACCGCCGAGCACAACTGGTGTGACTTCGTCGCCCCCATCGTGCTCACCAAGAAGGAAGAGCTGTCGAACAAGGGCGAGCGCGCCAAGGTTCGCATCCTCGAAGCTCGTCTCAAGCAGACCATGGGAATGGTCAAGCGCGAGATTGAGAAGCAGCTCATCCGCGGCAACAGCAGCATTTTGACCGAGCTCGAAACCCTGAACGGCACATCCGCCGCAGCAGGCACGGGCTGGTTCGAAGGCGAAGTCTTCGGCGACGGCACGAACACTGTCGGCGGTATTGCCAAGGCGTCGTTCCCGACCTCCTGGCAGAACCAGTACCAGACCGGCACGTTCGCATCGAACCGCCTGCAGAAGATGCAGAAGCTCATCATCGACACGCAGCAGTTCGCGCCCGAGGGGGACATCGACCTCATCCTCGCAAGCCCGAACAGCTACGCGGCGTACAAAGACCTTCTGCAGCAGCAGGAGCGCTACGTCAGCATGACCGAGCAGCGCAACATGTCGGGCCGCCTCGGCCTGGAGTTCAACGGCGCCGCGATGTTCATCGAGACGAACCTCGGCTTCACCGGCAACGTCACTCGCGGAGCCCCTGCCACCGCCCCCATCTCGATGTACTTCCTGAACAGCCAGCTGTTCAGCATCTACTTCGACAAGGATGCTCACTTCGAGATCAGTCCGATGGACAAGGTCTCAGGCTACGTCGCCATGGCGTGCGAGATGCTTGTGCGGATGCAAATCTGCTCCAGCAACCTCTCGGGTCACGGCCTTCTCGCAGACGCGGAGACCTGATATGGCTACCAATAACCTTCTCCAGCGCATGGACCCCGCCAGCTTGACCACTGGCTCGTCCAACGACACCTCAAACCGTCGGCAGATTGAGCGGTTCATCGCGTCCGAAGCCATTGCGGCTGGTGACGTGGTGGCGTTTGACACCTCGAAGACCGGCCCCGACCGGGTGCTGTACGTCACGAAGGCCGAGTTGATTACCAACGGCAACGGCCTTGCCATTGGTGCGGCAGACACTGCGGCAGCTGCCAACGAAGAGCTCAACGTCGTCATTGCCGGGTATGCTGAGGTGAAGACCCACGACACGGTGGTCATCAAGAACATGCTGACCGCTGGCGGTACTTCTATCGGGACTGTTGACGGGCGCGTTGCTGGCGACATCAGCCCTGCGTTCGGTATCGCTCTCGCGGGTCGCACCGGCCCTGGTCTCGTTCGGGCTTGGATCTACAAGCAGTTCTGATACACGCCCCCGCCTACCCTGACTGAACTGGTTTGCTCCGCAGGGTAGGTACGGGGGCCGTTTTGTGCCAGGGAGGGTCGTGTGCCAGCAACAGACTTGAGGGCATTGCGCGAGTACGTAGCCAACGTGCTCGACTACGACCCGACCAACCCGACATACCAGACACAGGTCGACCGGCTGCTGAACGAAGCAGACCGGCGCATCTGTACGGAAAAGCTGTACACCTTTGCCCAGGTCATCTCGGACATCGAGGTGTATGCGGACAAGGGAGTCATCGTCACCATCGGAGCCGCGGGCAGCATCACCGGCGCGGCGGGCACCTTCGAGCCGTACATGGAGGGGCACGTCATCAAGATAGGTGACACCGAGTACCAGATTGCTTGGGTGCAGTCGGACACCCAGGCGTACCTGACCACGACCCCATCGCCGGCCGCAGCCCAGACCGGCAATGTGATGAACAGGTACATCTTCGTGCCGCAGGACTGCGTCCAGATTGTGGGGCTGGCCCGACGCTCCAGCACGCTGACCCCCACCAACCCTGGACAGCTGTCTCCCATCACTCAGTACGAGGACGAGTGGAACAACCTGCCCCTCGGCGAGACCGGAATACCTGAGGTGTGGGTGCCGGCGAACACTGTCGGGGTTCGAGCTCCACGCGTTGGCGTCACCACCGGCACTGTGGGCGGTGTTCTTCAGGGGGTACGCAACGTCGAGGTCGGCGTCGTCCACCAGTTCGCCAACTACATCAGCGCGGTGGGGGACATTCAGAAGGTGTCCCTGACGGCCGTGCAGAAGCTGACGGTCACTCCCGTATCGGCCCTCCCCAACACGTCGGGTCTGTACCGGCGGGTGTACCTTCGAGCTCCAGACCACGGCCTCGACGACTGGCGCCCCGCGCTGACAGATGGGTTTGGCGTCCCGGTCAACATGAGCCCTGCGGCCACTACTCCTGTGACCGTGCAGTCCAGCCTCGCCCACCTTCAGTCCGAGCCCTACTACGTCGAGGAGCGTCTCGTTGCCCCCACCGGCACTTGCGAGCGCATCCGGCTGTACCCTCGACAGTCCGAGCAGATGACCTTGCAGCTTCGGTACTTGGCTGACCATCGCCCGATGGTGGAGGACAACGACACCTCCATCATCCCTGCCGCCCACCGGATGATTATCGCCTACCGGGCGCTGTACGAGGTGCTGGTCAAGCACAACAACCCGACTCTCGCCGAGCTCTACCGCAAACGCTACGACGCCGGCTTGCTGCAGCTTGAGAGGCGCTACCTGTCGCAGCCCAGCCGTCAGCTGGTCAAGGGCTTCATGTCGCCCTCTCGCGTCCCTGACGGGCCGTACAGGCGGCGGAAGCTGGTGCGGCTGTGAAGGGCGCCAGGGTAGACAGCCCCACCATGGGGGGGTTGTACGAGCAGCAGCCACAACCCCTGGAGGGGGCCAGCAAAGCGGTCAACCTGACCGTCGACCCCCGCACCATGGGGTGGTCGACCCGGGTGGGGTACGAGGCCTACCGCGTAGACCTGTCTGCTGGCTTCGTTCCGTACCAAAACGCCGACAGGATTGACAGCCTGTACGTGTTCGAGGACTTGTCTGGAGGTCTTCGCCAGTCCATCTTGTTTGAGAGCGCTGGCAAGCTGATGCTGCAGTACGAGGTGGCTGGAGCGCCGGTGCTGAAGACCATTCGCACCAACCGAGCTGTGCCATCGGCAAGCACCGCTCCATCCAACTACACCGAGGTGGCTGGCGGCGTACTTGTAACCAACGGGTTCGATGCGCCGCTGTTCGTGCGGCCCTGGCCCTACTGTGGAAGCGGGTCAATCACACCCGAGTACTTGGCTCGAAACTTCGGTGTCCCCGAAGCGTCTGCGCCGTTCATCCACAACATCAGCCCCGTTCAACAAGAAGACCCAGCAATCGTCACCGGCAACGGAACGTCGTTGTTTGTGCCGGCGCACCCCCGCTCCCTGCCCAGCACAACTGCCGACCAGTTCGGCATCGGGTATTCAAGGAGTTCGTCGTCCGGCGACGAGCTCGAAAGCGAGTACGCGTGGCAGGTTTCATACGTCACAGACACCGGAAGTGAGGGCGCGCTGTCTGTAGCCCGGCCTTTGCAGTGGGATTCTCAGGGACCGCAGCGATACCGCTACGCAGCGCTGCTTGAGGTCCCTCCGGGGCCAGAGGGAGTCATCGCCAGACGCATCTACCGAACAGGAAACTTCGGTGTGGATGTTCCTGTGCCTGACCTGCAGCCCAAGTTCGTGTACGAGCTGACCAACAACTGCGAGACGTTGGTGATTGACGGCTTCAAGACGAGCTCGTTGGGGGCAAACGCGCCAACTCCGGCTGAGCGTGGTCGATTCCCGGCGCCGCGGGCTCGGTTTTCAGCCATGTTCGGCAACCGATGCTGGCTCGACGGCGGTGTCTTGGACCCCTTGGCGCTTTTCTACAGCGACCCAGGGCTCCCTGAGCAGTTTGGCGCTGCCTCCTACCTGCAGCTCAACACAGAAGGTGGCCCCATCACGGGCTTGCGCGTGTTTTACGGCATGCTTCTCGTGTTTCGAGAGGCTGGGATTGACGCTGTGGTGCCCAACGGTGCCGGTGGCTGGGATGTCAACCCTGTCCACAGTGGGCTGCGGTGCGTTGCCCCCATGTCAGCCGACGATGTCCCTGGGGTTGGGCTTTTATTTGCTGCAGAAGACGGAATCTACGCGCTGACTGGTGGTGTCGCCGCGCCCGGCTCGGTCATCGACGTTGTCAAGGTGTCTGATGTGGTGCAGGACTCGTGGTCAAGGGTGACCAGGGAGTGTTTGCCCCGTAGTGTTGGTAAATACTGCCCAAAATACCGTGAGTACCACCTTTATGTTGCGGCTGATGGTAACGACCGGCCCAATCTTGGGTTTGTGTGGCACACCGACAAGAAGGCTTGGACGTTGCGCGAAGGCTTCCCCGTCAGCGCGCTCGGTAGATTGTCAACAGGCAACCTCATCTTCGGTGGCGCCGAGCCCTCGGTAGAGAAAGGCCTGTTCGTCATCAGCGGACGCCGAACACTGGGCCGCAGGCAGGTAGGGGACAACTTCGAGTACGGCCCTGCGCCGGTGTCGCGGTGGAAGTCTCCCTGGTTGTCGATGTCCTCCCCTCAGGACAAGAAGCAGGTACAGTTCGTTACTGTCTGGGTGCAAACAACGGGCAGTGTGCCCGTGACGGTGAGGGTTTACAAAGACTGGGAGCGCACGTTCTACGTCGAGCGGTCGTACTTGGCCCAGCCAGCCGACGCTCAACTCATGCCTGTGCTGGACACGGTCGAGCTCAACGCGGGCAACACCTGGGACCGGACCCACGCGGTTCCGCTCCGGGTTGCCGTGGCCCAGCAGTCGTGCAGCTGGTTCGCCTTTGAGATTGAAACCTCCGACGACCTCGTGCTGGTGAGCTACTCGGTTGAGTTCCAACAGCGTGGCACCATCACCATCGAGGGGAGGCGAGCATGAAGCAGTGGACCCAGCACGAGCCGCGCACCAACCAGCTTCTCGATGCCGACCAGTTCAACGAAGAGCAGAAAGCCCACCGGGGCTCTATCGCTGCGCTTGACCGCTCGCAGATGCCCGCCATTCCGTCAGAGTCACTCTTCGTTGCTGGAGCCTTGCATAAGACGTGGCTGGCAACAGCTGCTGAGCAAACGGACCAGCGAGACTCTCTTGTGTCTGCCGACCAGTGGAGGTGTGCAACCAGTAGCGGCTACTCTTCGGAGCGCATTGTCTGCCTGACCACCACACTCACCGGTCACACGGGCGGAATGACTTACGTTGAGTGGTCTGGGATGGGCTTCTGCAACGCCTTTGCCGCGCAAGCGCAGACCCCTTCAACGGGCGCATCAGAGCTTCGGTCAGCGTCGATGGAAAAGCAGGCGGTGCTCAAGCTGTTTGTCGCGGGCATGGTTGTTGCTGAGTCGTCTGGGTTGCAGCAAGGGGTTGAGAGCTTCCGTGTTTTCGGTAACGTGTTCCTCCCTCCTGGGGACCATCGCGTCGAGGCTGTATTCACTGGACCATCTGCAGGTGAAGACGAGCCGCTTCGGTCGAATGTGTTGGTATCCACAACCCCGGTGACCCCAGCGTTCAACATCATGCTGTATCACGTCGTCAACAGCCAGCTCCTGGCCATAGCGAGGTTCCGATGAGTCGCATCACGAGGGACCGGATTGAGCCCGGCGACGACTTGTTGTCGACCGACCTCAACAACAGGTACAACGACTTCAACCAAACCGACATCAACGCCGACAACGCAGCCAGCCCATCGTTCGACCACAAGCAGATGCCGGCCGGTTCGGTGCTCATCGCCGCTGTGCAGGGGGACGTTGGGGTAGACGACATCTCTCACCCTACGACAGGAGGCGACCAGCCTGGAAGCGTCTCCATCACAACCTCTGCTCCAGCCACACCTGTTGCGGTGGGCAACATCCTCGGGCAGACAACCGTAGCTACATCAGGGTCTGGTTGGGTGTTGTCGGCCGGCACACTGCTGCGGGTGTACTTCAACCTGCAGTGCAAGTCGGAGCTCGACAGCGGGACTCCGCCAGACCCTCACGACTGGCCCAACAAGATGGGGGCGTTCTGGTTCGACCAAACCATTAGCGGCACAACCAATGTGAATATTGGGGCTCACTGCTGGTTGGTTCAGCTGCAGTGGAACCTGACCTCGTCGGCGCTACTGGCAACAGACTTTGTCGCTGTCCCAGGACAAGGCGACTTCCAGTCTACGTGGAGCACGACCGGGAAGCGTGGGGAGCCAGTAAGCAACCTCGCCGGAACCGCTGCTGTCCCACTACTGTGGGCAGGCAGCATCGGCTGGAGCGAGGGCAGGGCCGCCGCGTCAACCAGACAAGTTCGTGCAAACGGGTGGCGCAACCTGTCTGGCTCGTGGGTTTACTCCGGCGCCGGGCAGACGGTCTATGGATTCCGGCTTGTTGTCCACGGGGTGTACCACCCGTACAACAACGGCACGTATGGTGTCGCTGGCAATGACAACGGCCTTGTCCTTGAGACAGGGTTTCCAAGCGGCTGTGCTGCATTCCGGTACTCCCTTGGCAACATCCTCGCTATGCACATGAGGGCGGACTGATGGCCTTCACCCCTACAGCATTCCCTGGCAGCGGAGCATTGCTCGCTTCTACGATGAAGCAGAACGACGACAACCTGCGCAAGTACTTGCACGAGGGCATTGTCAGCGGAGACCTGCAGTCATCGCCAGCCTGGATTGACACCCAGCATATCCACCCACCGAAGTACCAGCCCATCACCAACATCCAGCACGGAGTGACTGGTCACCAAGGCGGCCGCACATACCGCCCCGGGCGGTGGTACACGATGACCACAGCGTCGATGACAAGGAAAGGTAGAGGCACCTCAACCCCCTCGTGGGCAGAAGTGCCGATGACTGGGTTGACGTTCGACTTGCGTGGGGGCAGCACCGCCATCTTCCACTACCACTTCACCGTGTTTGTCCAGCCCGACACGACAACCCTCTCGGGCTCCGCAGCAGACAAAGACCGCAGGGTGTATGTCGCGCCGTACTTTCGACTGGGGGATGACCCGTTCAAGAAGTCTCAGGTTTACGAGGCTGGGGCGCTTGAGGTTCGAATGAACATGGGCACCCCCACCCCAAGCAGCTCTGTTGGAGCCAGCGGCTTTCGAACGCCGGGCACGTTCCCCAGCGGCAGCGGTGCCCGCACGGTATTCAATGTCTCGGGCTACGGGCAGCGAACGGGGCAGTACATGAAAACAATCCTGGCCCCGTCAATCACAACCGGCCAAGCCCACTTCGGGCTGGCGCACTGGTCTCTCGCTCACGTAGGCTTGGTGACGAGCTGGTCGGTGTGTGTCGAAGCCTACTACTGAGAGGTCGTCATGGCTATTGGTACAGCAGCAGCACTCGCTGGCGCAGCCGGCGCAGCCCAAGGCATCGGGCAGGGCATCACGCAGGCGGTGCAAGGCGCTCAGATGTTCAACAAGGACGACGAGCGCCGGCTCAACAGGCTGAAGATGCTCCGCCGCAGCGGGGAGCTCGGGCTGTCGGACGTGGAGCGGTCTCGTCTGGAGGGCAACCAAGCTGTCGAGCGCGGCGGGATGCTGCGAAACCAGGAGTCGCAGCAGGCTGCCGCCAACGCAGCCATTGCCAACCAGCGAGCACTGTCGGGCAGGGAGGTGTTCCTTGCATCCATGGCGGGTCAGGAGGCCGAGGCTGTGCTTCGAGGCGAGCAGGCTCAAGCCATGGCAGCACAGGACATGCAGGCCCGACAGCAGCAGCTCGAAGAGATGAACATGCTGAAGGAGCAGGAGCGGGCACGCAAGATGGCGGTTCGCGGCGGCATCACCCAAGCGCTGACAGCAGGCCTATTCGGCGCAGGCGCCGGTCTGGCTCAGCAAAGGTTCGACCAAATCAGGTCTGACGAAGCGTTCAAAGAGTACGAAAGACGTCAAAAGGCCCTGCAAAACGAGGGCTTGAATCCCATGAGCGACAGGGTGGCGGCGTCCTTGACGCCCGGCTTTGGTTACATGAGGTAGGAGACCACAATGGCAGACTCCGACAACCCACGCACATCTCAGGGACTGCTGCCGGCGACGATGGCCGGGGCCTCGCGCGGCATGGCTGGCATGGTGATGCCGACCCAGCAGAGCTTGAGCCAGGAAATCTACCAGCGGTACTACCCTGCCATCTACGCCGTCGACTACATGCAGCAGGCCATCGCCGCTGCCGAGGCGAACCCCTACGTCGACACCGCCAACGCCTTGGCCGTCGAGGTGCAGGGGATGCAGAAGCGGTACGACGCTCGCCGAGCGGAGCTCGTTGCTCAGCAGAAGGCCATACTTGCGCAGCGCGCCAAGCTCAACGCAGCCCGCATCAAGGGTGCAAGCGGGGGCGGCTACAAGATGCTGAAGCTGGCCCTCGATGGCATCAAAGCGATGGAGGACATCGACGTACAAATGGACACGCTGCGCTCCGGGCGCTTGGAGATGGGTGGCGTCGAGGACCGCATGGCTCAGGTCGACACCTACGGCGACATTGACTCACTGTCGCAAGGCGGGCGGGCAGCTATCGAGTCCATTGCTCGTGTGGTTGAAGGAGACACGGCTACCTCCGCAACGTCGGAACAAATCCTTCAGATTGCTGCATCCGAGACAGGCGCCGCTTTGGAGGGCATTCGTGCCAGCGACGACCTGCTCACCCGGGGCTCGGCGGCACGGGCTTTGGCCATCCGCTTGGAGAACAGCAACAAGGTGGATGCCGGAAAGGCGGCCCAGTTCGCGGCAGACTACTTCCGGCTGGGTGATATGACCCAGCTCGCTACCGCGTCAGGGCAGGCCAAGGTCAAGCAGCAGCTGAGGTCTACGGTTGATGAGGCTGTGGTGAGCTCGGGCATTGGAGAAGACGACCTGCCGCGTCAGCGCGCACTCGCCGGCGAGGTTGTCCGCTTGGCCCTCACAGGCATCGGCGCCGGGAAGGGCGCGGCTGCAGCTGTGTCGGCACAAGAGAAGGCCAAGCAGCTGACACCGCAGGAAAGCGCGGACCTCCGCCTGTACTTGGCAGCCCTGGCCAACGACGGAATAGCCAACCTCGAAGAGGGGGAGACCGTCCTGACTGGTGGCCGCGAGGTGGCCCTCTCACCTGAGCAAATCGCCAAGGGCAAGCAGGCCTACGACAAGGCGAAGAAGCACGGCACCTTCCGGGCTGAAGACGCAGCATGGTTCGATGACGAGCTGCTAAAGATGTACAAGGACAAGGTGGAGCGAGGCGCCGAAGCGGACGCCAAGCGCGCCATGGCCATCGGCCGTGCCGAACGCACACCCGAAGAGGTGCGGCGCGAAGCGGCTGAGCAGTTCGTCCGCACAGCCACCGCGGCCCGAGACCTTGAAGACTACGTCCCGCTCGACACGCCTGGAGTCAACAGCGCCTTCGAGGCAACGGTCATGGGCGGCGCGTCGCACATTGCGCGTCGAGAAGGCAAGGGTGTGTTCGACCTCAAGGCGGCTCATGAGGACCGAGCTCGCCGGCTCGGGGGCACAGGGCCGCTGGCTCAGACGCCCCTCCGCAAAGCACAGGATGCGTTCCGGTTGGCGGGGGGTAGCGAGACTGCGCCCATGAGTGCCGAGCAGTTCGGCAAGGCAGCGCAAGCACTGCGCCAACGCTTCAAGCGCAACCCCGACCGGGCCGAGCAGGCGCTGCAGTACCTGTTCGCCATGCAGCTTGTCAGCACCCAACAGCGAGACGGCCAGTCAGCCGACCCGTCCACGGTCGAAACCGACGTCCCGCCGCCTGCGCCACCTGTGTCGGCAAGTCGCGCCGACCGCATAGCAGCCGGGAACAGCGTGGTCGACGATGCCGCGATGCGCGCGCCGGTTGCCGAACAACGGGCCCCCACCGGGGCCGGGGCCTCGCGCGCGGCCAGCAGCCCGGTGTTGACGGCCACCCCCGAAGAGGCAGACCTGTTCCTGCAACAGATGGCGGGGGAGCCTGCTGCGACCGACTTGCAGAGCATGAGACTAAAGACCGTAGGCTCGGCGCCGGTGCTCGACAAGACTGGGATGTCGGGCACCCGCGAGTCGATTGTGTCGGACCCAATTGGTTTGCCTCTGCTTTACCAACCTGAAGGAGTTCCTTTCAGAGCGGGTGTCCTTCCGTCCAGCGGTCAAGCTATGTCGCCCATCACCACCAACAACGGCAACATGCAGACGGGTGAGGTGAAGACTGACGAGCAGTTGCTGCAGAGCAGGTTTGCAAGCCGTCCCTCAAGGGCGGAAGTAATGTCCATGGGGGCACCATCAGCCTCGCTTGGCGCAACCGCCGGTCTGTTTGTCGACGCCCTCGGCAACATTGTTGATGCTCGAACTATTGCTGCCCAGCAGGCAGCTGCAGAACAGGCGGCGAGGGGCACCCGACGATGAGCACCGAGAACATCGAGGCCCTGCTCGGACCCCGGCAGTCGTTCGAGGAACTGCTCGGGCCGCCGCAGTCGTTCGACGCACTGCTCGGGCCGCCGGCTCAGCTGCCGCCCGATGTTCCTGACGTTCCGCCCGACGAGGTGCAAGCGTACCTTGCGGACGCTCAGCGGCTGCGAGAGCTTGAGCGGCAACAGTTCCTGGCGGACATGGGGCAGCAGCCTCAGCGTCCAGCCACGGCCCCCTCAGCGCCCGTACAGGGCACGCCGACTGCAACGCAGGACACAGACAGGCTTGGGCTTCGGCTTCCCGTCTCGCGGGCGGAGGAGCTCGGGGCGGCCTACCAGAAAGAGAAGGAGATTCTCGACGAGCAGCTGCGCAGCACAACGACATCGCAGGCGGTCAAGGACGCGCAGCTGAAAGAGTCTCGTCAGCGGATGATGGAGCGTCGGGTCAACTCCGAAGGCACCGACATCGGCAACCTGTTTGAAAGCAACCTGCTGATGCACACCGACGGGTACATCCGAGGAGAGGATGGGCGCCCGCGCAAGGCCACAGGAATGGAGCTCCTCATCCAGTCGATGGGCAGGCAGACTCTGTACGCCGGCTTTGGGTACGAGCAGCGCATGGCGCAGCTGAAAGCAGAGGCTGACCAGCGGTTTCAGGAAGCGCTGGGTGAAGGCAAGTCCCGGCAGGAAGCGTATGAGGCCCGCGACTCGTTCTTGCAGGGAGTCCTTACCGAGGTGGACACCGAGCGCCGCGAGATACGCGAGACCTTCCTCGGCGCTGCAATGCGGAACATGGGGCTTGGGTCTGTGCTGGCCGGGGAGTTCGTGTTCGACACGCTGCCCTACTTCTACGAGGTGGACAGGGACGGCGGCCTGCAGAACCCTGACTCGATGGCAGACCAGTTTGCCTACATGCTCGACCAAGCACGGAGCTCCGCGGTCGAGGGGGGGTACATCAGCCAGGACACTGCCGACGACGCATCGAGGCTGGCGATGTTCGCATCCCTCGGGCCGGCAGCGCCAGCCGCCCTGGCTTTAGCTGCACCGTTCGGGGCGGCATCTGTTGCGCTTGGCGGTGACTTTCTCGACATTGTGCCAGTGCCCTTCAGCGCCATCGACCGAGATGAAGAGACCCCCGCACCCGAGAGCGGGCTGCGTGTAGCGGCCAGCACAGGCGGCTTCTTCACCGATGTGATGGTGGCACACACACGGGGCCGTGGGTTCTACGATGAGCTCATGAGCATCCCGTCCTACCGGGAGGGTCTTGGGGAGAACCAGTGGCTGTCGTTGGGGCCCGCCCTCGTCATGGAGATGGCTGTCCCTGGCGGCCCGGTTCACCTGCTGCAGCTCGGAAGCAAGGGCGTGAAGGCAGCTGCGTTGACCGGCCGCTTCGGAGTCACGGCGAAGAGCCTCGCCAAGGCAGCGGACCCACAGAAGTGGGCGCAAGCCTACCGGGTCGGCGCGGAGTTCGCCGATGCGCTTGGCGAAGACGGGGTGATTGCCACCGCCAAGCTGGTGCAGGAGGCTGGCGACCCGGCTCGCGTGGTGGCTGCGCAGGCAGGGCACCAGCTGTCGACCCCGTTCAAGATGCAGGCTGTGCTCGTCGATGAGACGACCGAGCTTGCTGAGCTGCGCTCGTTTGCCGACACAAAGGTGGGTAGGCTCATTTTGGAACGGGCGGCGACAAAGGCGCCGCGAGAAGAGCTCGTTGCGGAGGGCTTCCTTGGCGGCAACGTGGTCAACCTGATTGAGATGCGCAAGCTGATGAAGAGCCCTGTCGGCCCGAAGACTCGGGAGGTGGTGGGCGAAGCCATCATGGAATGGCGCATGGGGCTGGAGGCTGGAGCGGTAGGCAAGGCGCTGCGTGCAGCAGACGCAGACCCCGGGTCGCTGAAGGCTCCGTCTGCTGTCATCTCGGATGTGCTCCGGGATGCCATCCCAGGCTTCCGCACGAGCTCGGTGCCAATGCACTACAGGGATGTGTTCAAGCTGGCTGACGAGGGCGCGCCTGTCGACAAGATTGCTGCCGCCTACCGCAAGGCTGCGCTCGAAGCAGGCTCGGCGCCGGTCAACACCACGCACGTTCGCATGCGACAGATTCTGGCGATGGCGGACGACGCCGCGCGGCTCGGGGTGCGTACAGGCATGGAGGTCGACAGCCCGTTGTCGGTGTTCATGCGAAAGAGCAGAGGGCTGAAGGGACTGTCCGAGTCCGTGCAGTTCGGGTCCGCCCTTGAGAATATGTTCCGCAAGGGTATCGAAGAGATGGTCGACGTCCACATGCCCAGGGATGTGCGGTTCGTGACTGACCGTCTGATGGTGCCCACGTCGCGGGCGACACCACAGAACCTCAAGCAAGTAGGCGCTTACGTGCGCGCCATTTACGAACCTGAGCTGGTTGGCGGCAGGTACAAGCTGCTGGACGAAGACACCACCCAGGTGCCGGGCATTGTTGGGTTTGAGGGCAGACCCAGTAAGGTCGACAAGGTGGCGGAGGTGCTCAACAAGGTGCTGCCGCAGGGCGCGACCGAGCGCGTGATGAAGAAGTTGATGGACCCGAAGGGGATGGACATCAAGGACCACGCCTTCGTCGAGGACGCCATCCGAGAAGCAGGGTGGCGCAGGATTATTGGCGAGGACGAGGCTGTGCAGGCCACCATCGAGGGGCGCACAACGGCTCGGGCGAGTGAGCGACTGTCGTTTACTGAGGAGGTGATTGCGCCGGTGCTCGACCGCATCACTGGTTCGATGGCCATGGTGGAAAGGGTGTCGTCGGTGACGGCCAACCTGCTGCCCAAGGCATCGGCTTCAAGGGTGATTGTCGACACAATGCGCACCTACCAGAAGCGGTGGAATGCTGACCTCGCGAAGCGGTGGTTGATGTCGGGCAACGACCAGACCCCGGTCGCGTTGCGCCGGCTTAGTGAGCAGATGGCCAACGAGGTTGGGCTCATCCAGAAGCGATACCGCGCCAGCCTGCAGGAGCTAGTTGCTCGGTACAGGGCTGAGGGTAAGCCAAGCCCTGGGGTGCTGGCAGTCAACCAGTACTCAGTGGAACGATGGGAAGACCTCGGCCAGCTTGCGAGGCAGCGGTTCGACCAGCAGATGAGCAGGCTGCGCAAGCAGATTGACGACAACATCAGGGACGAAGAGCTCCGCACCCGACCCAGCGAGGCTGAGCTTGCGTCTCAAGTCCTGTACGACACCCTTGGCATCACCGGCGAATACCGTGTGGGTCGAGTCATGGAGCATGTGCGCGAGCTGCCCGAGCCAAAGCAAGGGCAGTTCGTCAAGCTGGCCAGGGAGTTGGCTGCGCGCGGTGAGAAGAGGCAGCAGTGGTCGACCATCATGCGGGCCTTCTTTGCGAAGAAGAAAACGCTGAAGGACGAAGACGTGTCGGCGCTGCTTCAGCAGATAGAGGCCAACCTTGATGACATGATCATCGAGAACAAGGCCGTCTCCCAGGCGATGAAGCGGTTGCGCGAGCTCGGCAGCAGTGACGGAACCCTCATGGGTGAAGCTCAGGCGGAGATAGTCGAGGCGCTGGTGGAGCTGTCGAAGGGCGCCATCCTCGCCCCCACGAGCGACAACGTGCAGCGAGTCATCGACCAGCTGCGCGCCAAGATACCAAAGCTGGAGGGGAGGGGTGCGTCCGAGCGGTCGGTGCGGTCATTGAAGGGCATGCTCGTCGGCGACGATGCGACCTTGCGTACAGCGCAGACGTGGCAGATGTCGGCCGACAGGCAGATAGCTACCTCACGCATCCTCGACGACTTCGTCGACCAGCACCCGGAGTTCGTGACCAACCTCAGCCCGAACATCCGGCGCAACACCGCGAACTTCTTCGAGTCCAGGCAGCTGCTGTACCAAGCGCCCATCTCAGTAGAGAGGTCTGTGCTCCGAGCTCTCCGCGGGATTGAGATGGAGCTGTTGAGCCCAGCCGACCGGAAGAACAGTGCGCCGTGGTACTTCAAGGCCGTCGGGCAGGTTGAAGACGGCCCCCGTGAGCTCCGTGCGTCGTCGGCCAGGACCAAGCCTCCTACTGTGGACGTTCCTCTGGCTGGTCCAACGCCGCTGCCTGCCTTGCCCAAGTCCGGGGTGCGACCGACCGTGGAGCGGTTCGTTCCTCAAGGTCCGATGAAGCTGGTGAACGCTTGGTCCGTGGCGCAGGTGAAGATGTTCGGACCCGGTCCTCGGGCTGAGGTGGCGAAGCGGCTGTTCAAGCAGATGATGAAGGACAACACCCTGTACCCGTCGAGCCGGGTGGGGCGGGCGTCGGCTGACAACATCCGCGAGGCCAAGGCCGCGGCAGACTACCTCATCTCAGAAGCTCTTGGGGGGAGGAGACCAGACCTCCAGTCCGAGTACATCGTTCGCGCAGTCAAGCGCCTGCTGAACACCGGGGCCATCAAGAGAGGGGAGCTGATAGACCGCATCTCTGGCGCAATGCACAAGTCGATGGACCGGGCAACCGTGCCGTTCATCGAGAATCAAGTGCGGGACTCGATGCGCCGCTTCGGCTTCTCGCCGTTCGGAACCCCCGGCAGCCTGGACAACATCGTCCTCGACCTCGCGGAGATTCCCAAAGACGCGATGCAGATGCTGCCCATCCCCCCCGGCATGGGCCGGGCGATGAAAGAGTTGAAGCTCCAGGCAACCAAGGGCACCATGCTCGACGCGCTGGAGGACTTGCACGGCCGCACCCTGTTGGCTGACGGGGAGTACGCCAAGTACGCCATCGACCAAGTCGCCGCGTTCATCCGGTCCACCAACCAGATGGCAGCCTACGGTCTACTCAGTGCGGGCATTGTCATCGGTGGTCCGCTCGGTGCCATGCCGGCGGTGCCGCTCACTCGGTACATCGGGCTGAATGTGCTGACCGCACCGCTGATGATGGTCGGCACCCTGGGTGTGAAGCGAGCGACCCAGGCTTTGGGCATGGTCCCGGGGCAGGTGGCTGGGGCGGCTCGCAAGGCTGCGGCCAAGGCCTTCCCCAACACGGTGGCGCCCCGAGCTCCAACCGACATCCTGTTCCGCGACCTCTACGGCAAGGAGTGGACGCAGCAGGAGTTCGAGGAGTTGTGCGCCGCGTACAACATCTTCATGTCCCGGGCCGAGGTGGACTCCACGGCCAACGTTTTCAAGACCATCCAGCGAGACCTCGGCATCTACGCCACGAAGACGAAGGTGGAGGGAGAGGACTGGTACAAGACCATCAAGGAGGCCAACAAGGGCAGGCAGGCTTTGGCGTGGATGGACCCCACCCGCGAGGCCATCGGCATGCAGTTTGCGGTGTGGACAGACAACGTGTTCCGTCGAGGCGCGTTTGCTGCAGCCATTCGCGACGGGCACACTCCGATGGAGGCAGCCAAGATCGCACGAGCCTCGGTGCTCGATTACGGCGCGGTGCCTGACTACATCAAGGAGAGCCTCAACAAGTACTTGCTGTTCGCCACCTTCCGCGCGGCCAGCACGTCGGAGATTATCCGCAGCGTGTTCGCTGGACGAGACACGTGGCTCAAGGTGATGAAGCTCCAGATGCGCATGCATCAAGCTGCTGGGTCGTGGACCTTCGGCGCCGACCACGAGAAGGTGCGGTCGTTCACGATACCCGGGCCGACCTTCGACCACCGGCGCACAGCCATCGCCGGCCCGCAGGAGGTGTTCGCCTCTGGAGCTGCGGACATCATCGATGCCACCATGTTTGCGGCGTCTGGTCTGGCCGCCCTGGCTGGTAGAGAAGGCGCCGCGGCTGACTGGTGGGGTCGTCTGGTGGATGGCATTCAGGAGGAAAACGTCCAGCCTTTCGCGCAGGCGTTGATAGCATCGTTCGCTCACTCCCGCCCCACGAGCCGAGGCAGGCTGGTCAACGACAGCTGGGTGGTGGCCTTCAAGCAGGCTGGGTTGTGGGACTACGCTCAGACGCGGTTCAGCATCAAGGAAGTCAGCGACCTCCAGAAGAGAGACGAGCGCAGGCCTGGAGCTCCGGAGTTCGACGGGGTTCAGTACGTCTTCACCGGCACGGGCTACCGGGACTTCCAAGTGTTCTCGTACCTCGCCACCGTGCTCACCATGAACAGAGCAACGCTCGACTACGCGAAGAGCATCGGCGCCAGTGTCTACCCGCCTGACGGCTACGACCCGAAGTACCGCGCCATCGTTCCGTTCTACGCCTACATGCCAGGGCTGGCTACTCCGCTTCGGATGAAGTCGCCCGAGGACATTCACCAGCGCGCACTTCGTCGCGACCAGTTCCAGTAGCGTGATAGACTCAGCCCGTACTCAGTTGCCGTCCATGCCGCGGAGGAACCATGCCCAGTAGAATCGTCACCTTCTTCCACAACAGCCGCAAGGTTGAGCAGCACAGTGCGGTTGGCACGGCGTTCGACAAAACGAAGGACCACGCCCACGACCTACTGGCTGGCAACAGCAACCTGGGCCGCAAGTACGGTGCCCGCATCGAGAGTGTGGTCATTCGAGTGTCCGCCATCGCGGGCGGTGCCACGAAGCTGACGTTCCGCATGTGCCTTGATGCTGACGGCGACCACACCGTGGTGCCCGACACTGAGGCTGCCCTGGTTACGGGATTGACCACTGCCGCCTCTGGCTGCGTGGCCTTCTCCATCAAGCTGCCCGTCTTTCAGGTGCTGTCTGGAGAGACTGGAACCGTCTACCTCTTCTTCAAGACCGACGCCGGCACGGTGCAAGTTGAAGAGTCCACCGTAACGTGGTCGGAGACCTGACATGCCAATCACCCCATGCTTTGACCCGGACACCGGAGCGAGCGGTGGTCCCGCATCGAGCGGCGGTGGTGGTGGTGGTGGTGGTGGTGGCGACGTTGGCTGGGTCACCAAGCTAAGCCTGGCCCTGACTGGCGCTTCGAGCTCGGGACCGCACACTACCGGCACCACAACTGTCGACGCCACTGGCGGCAACATCGACATGACTGCTGACCGCACGGGCAACAGCGGCAACGTCACCATCACCGCAGGCACTGGGGCGGTGGTCACGGCGGTCGGTGGGTCGGGCGCTATGTCCGGCTTCTTCGACCTCAAGGCCGCGCTTACCGGGTACGATATCGAGTACATCCGATTCTACCCTATTGTCGTCGACGTCACCGTGACAGCCATCAACTTCGACGATGACGGCTCCATCGCCAACATCTCTTTGACTGACAGCAAAACGGCCTGGAACGACGGCGACGCGCGCGCTTGGGAGTTGTATCGAGCGAACGCTACCGACGAGACCCGGCGTGTACGGGGCGCGGGCGGCACGACGGTCATCGGCACTCAGCGCACCCAGGTTCAGCAGCGAGTCATCAGCCTCGTGATGACCTCGGGGCAGGTGGTGACGCTGGCTGACACTGACGGCTCGACTGCCCCGGTCAACCCGCACACTGCGAGCCCGCTGTACGTGGCGGGGGGGGATGCCATAGGCAGGACTGGTGACCCGTTGTACCTTGCGAACCTGTTCGTCGGGGTGACCGCATTCGGCGGTGCGTCCATTACCGTCAGCAAGATCGTAGTGCGCAGGCAGGAGGCGTCATGAGCATTGAGATACGCGCCGTCGACGAGGGGTTTGGGGACAACGACGTCCCCCTCGTTCAGGTCGATGTCCGCTACACGGGCGTGGCGCACGCCGCGCTGCATGAGTCGGTGGTCGACCCGCTGCTTGTGGTGCAGATGCAGCGGGAGACGGCCGTGGTCGACTCCACCCTGCAGGACATCGCCGCCCGGTCTCGTGCTGGAGAGAGCACACCGGTGCTTGTGTCCCACGTCGATGCCCTCGGCCTGCGCACGCGCCTCGAAGAGCTCGCACTTGCTCGTTTCCCTGGCGGTGAATGATGGATGAATCAACCCTGCTCACCCTGGCTACCGGCCCTACGTCCTCGCTCATTCTGCTGCTTGGGATGGGGCTGGCGGGCTGGAGATTCGTGACCCAGACCCTGGTCCCAGCCGCATCGCGTTGGGTTGACAGCCATCTTGCCCAGGTGGATAGGCTGATTGACGAGCATGCGGCCGACCGCAACGCGTGGCTGTCTGAGATGCAGGAGTGTCGCGAGACCTCGGCCCGCATTGAGCGCAAGGTCGGGGGGTTGTACGGCAAGCTCGACTCGATGGCCAACAAGTGAAGCCGGCAAAGGGCAAGGCCCGGGTCAAGACCTACACCGACAAGAAAACCGGGCGGAAGCGCAAGGTGTCCTACGGTCAGGCCGGCAAGGCCAAGGGCGGCGGTCCTCGGGTCAAGCCCGGCACCTCGAAGGGCGACGCCTACTGTGCTCGCTCGGCGGGTCAGGCGAAGAAGAACCCCAAGGCAGCGAAGAACCCCAACAGCCCGCTCAGGCTTAGCCGGAAACGGTGGAAGTGCTCGGGCAAGAAGAGCAGGAGGTAGCCGTGGCCGACGACGCCTGCACCAAGAAGGTGAAGCGGAGCTACAAGAAGTGGCCGAGCGCTCGCGCCAGCCAAGCGGTGGCGAAGTGCCGCAAGAGCAAGGGTCAGGTGAAGAAGTCGGCCAAAGGTGCCAGCCTCAAACGGTGGGACAAGGAAAAGTGGAAGACAGCGAGCGGCAAGCCGTGCGGCGCGAAGGGTGCCGGCGGCTCTCGCTCCTACTGTAGACCAACGAAGAAGGTGTCGAGCAAGACCCCCAGCACCCGCCGACCAGCGAAGCAGGCAGCGCAAAAGCGTGCCGGCAAGCGGGCCTCCCCTCAGCGAAGGAGAAAGTGATGTACGGTAGCAAGCGCAAGTCGAAGCCCAAAGCCATGCCGAAGAAGAAGGCGCCCAAGAAGGCGACCCTGTTCAAGGCCAAGGCCAAGACCAAACCGAAGACCCGGAAGAAGAAGTGAGCCAGAAAAAGCTGATGCGGTCTGCATCCCACGTTCCCATTGCCCGCATTGTCAGGCTCGTAGCCAAGGCTGTGCGCCTGGGTCGAGGCGGCTACACTCCGACGGAGCTCCGCGAGCTGGCTGCTGACCTGCTCGACCTCGGCGCCACCATCCTCGCCATGGCGGACACCGACGATGACGCGTAACGTCATGCTCGGGCAGTGGTTCAGCCTGCGGGAGATGACCCGCACGAGCACTGGGCTGCGCAACGTCCCCCCCGACGACGCCTATGCCAACCTCGGGCGGCTGGTCCACACCCTGCTCGACCCCCTGCGCAACGACCTCGGGCAGCCGGTGCGGGTGACCAGCGGTTACCGCAGCCCGCAGGTGAACGCGGCGGTCGGCGGCTCGCGCACCTCCAGACACATGCTCGGGCTGGCGGCGGACATCAAGGTGCGGGGCATGGAGTCGACCACCCTGGCGGAGCGCATCGAGCAGCTACGCCAGGATGGGTTCCTCGACTACGACCAAGTCATCGCGTACGCCGCGTCGAGAGGAGGCCACGTCCATGTTGGCCTTGCCCCCGAGGGGTCGACCCCCCGGAGGCAGATGCTCTGGGCCCCCAAGGGCGGAGGCTACGAGCAGTACATCGCGGACTAGAATGGGATGTCGGGGGATGGTGCCCCCGCCTGACCGCCCATGCGACGGTTCACGAAGCCAGCGTCGACCGACCCGCCTCCGGCCTCGTTGTCCTGGCGGCTGCCGACGAAGGTGAAGTTGCAGTTGTCGAGCTCAGCGCTGAAGCCCTTGCTCCCGTCCTTCTTGTTGTACGTGCGGACGTGCGCCTGTCCGCTGACGGCGACCCACGCACCCTTGCGCAGGTGCTTGGCTGCAGTCTCAGCGGCGCGGCCAAACAGGGTGGCCGTCCACCACGTCGTGGTGTCGGTGCGCCGGTTGTCCACGGGCAGCGTCAGGCTGCACCGGGTGTGACCGTTGGGGGTGGTGGCAAGCTCGGGGTCGCGGGCAAGGCGGGCGACGATAGTGGTGTTGGCTACAGACATGGGAACCTCAGATGTTGGAGGGAAGAGCGGAGGGGGTTGGCAGTGTGGCGACGATGCGGGGCTCGGGCGTCGAGACCCAACGGGGAAGGCTGGCGGTAGCGATGCCGCTCGGGTGGGCAGGCTTCCACTGGTCGTGCTTGACTGCGTACTGCAGCTTGTCGAGCAGGATGTGCAGGGTGGATTCGGCGTGGGCAATCATGTCCTCGTCCGCCACTACGTACACTGTGTCGTAGGCGCCCTCGGTGCGAGCGAACATCCAAGCGATGGTGGTCTTGTGCTCGGCCAGCTCGGGGCGGACGAGGCGGAGGATGTGCCAGTACAGGGCCTGCTGCACATGGTAGTTCCGCTTCACGATGAGGCGGGACAGGTTGTCGATGTCGAGTGACTCCGTCGTGGTCTTCAGGTCGACCATGATGGTGTCGTCGGCCAGCAGGTCGTACTTGCCCTTGAGCCGGTAGCCGGGCAGCAGCGATGGCATCGGGGTGATGGCCATGCCCACCTCGGTGGTGACGTTGCGGTCCCGCAGCGCAGCCGCGAAGTATGGGTTGTTGAAGCAGGCCTCGGCGATGGCGTCTGCCTTGTGCTTCATGTCAATGTGCAGCAGCACCTTGCCGGCGAGGTCCGCCTCGGCCTTGTCTTCTTTGTAGGCCTTGCGTCGACGGTCAGACTCTTCAGTCCACACGTACTTGTCGTGCCATGACGAGGCAGGCTCAAGCACCATCTCATGGACAAGGGTGCCCAGCTGCATGGCTGGTGTATTCTTCCACGGTGCGGGGTTGTCGAGCTCACACCGAAGGTCGGACATCGAGCCGTCGATGGCTGCCTTGATGCGAGAGAAGTTGAAGCCCGGGTCGGCTCGGTACTCGTAGTCAGTCTCGAACTCGCGCACGACTTGGGGGATGAAGGGACTCATACTGGTTGCTCCGAGTGTTGTTGGTGCGCCTCACGGCGCTTGATGCGGACGGCGACGGCTACTGCCAGCGCTGCCCATGCGTGAGAGGACACCCCGTACAGGGGGCCTCGTTTGTGCTTCGTGCCGATGGCAGACTTGCGGTCGCCGCCGTGCATCTCGATGAGTGTGTGTCGGACCATGCTGTCACGCTTGGCTCCTGCCCCCGACACCCGCAGCAGGGTGAGCACCTCACGCCGCGGCATCAGGTAGAGGGGCAGTGCGTGGCGGTGCCCGTTGGTCAGCGTGTCGTGCAGCTCAGCCACCCGACCCACGAACTCAGTCGTGTAGGTCAGCGACCAGCTGGACTGGCCGGGGGCCACGCGCTCACAGCACACGATGGCCCGCCCCGCACGCAGGTCGGTCTCCAGGTTCCGAACCTCTCGCTGCACGTCAGACCAGTGCGCGTCCTTCTTTGCGTACTCAACCTCGTTGTCCCCATCCCCGGGGCCGGTGATGCGAACCACCACCAGCCCGTGGGCGTAGGAACCAGGGTCGACTGCGACGATGCGCTCGACGCGACTCATCGCTCGTCCCCCCACTTGATGATGGTGGCAGCGTTGCGCTTGCACCACTCCAACCGGGCCGACAGCTGGGCGCTGTTGGCATCGGATGCGGCTGGCTTGCCGTGCGCCTCGAAGAAGTCAGCGACGAGGCGGTAGTCGAGGGGGATGCTGCCGAGTAGCTCACGGTACAGGATGATGTCGTTGTCGGTCACCTTGGTGGGGGCAGGCTTCGGGGCGGGAGCTCGACGAGCGACAGACACTGCCGAGGTAGCGTTGCCGTCGTCGTCCTCTTCGGGCAAGGCAAGCACCGACACGATGGCGGTGCGGCGCAGGTAGGTCGTGGCACTCTTCAGTGCGTGGCCGTCCCGCTTGCCGCCAAGGGGTAGGTGGCAGGTCGACTGCATCCACTCGCCGGACTTGTGCAGCAGCATGGTGGTGACCGACACGAGTTGGGCCTCGGGGTTGTAGCCCGGGTGCTGCTGGATGCTCAGGCCGTGGTTTGCCAGGGCAGGGGCAGCAGCGTTGAGGCAGCTGGCCAGCGAGGCGTACTTGCTGCGGAAGTGTGGGTTCTTGGAGTCCAGGTGAGCCGAGCCCATCTCCGCCTGAGCGGCGGCGAGGGCAGGGGCAAGGGCCTGGATGCTTTCGGACATGACAATCATGGTTGCTCCTTGGTTGCTCGGATACCGTAGCAAGGGGTGTAGCACCGTGCAACTATTTGCCGAGACGGAACATCTCGTCCCACACGTGGGACAGCTTGGACATGGCGATGCGCCCCATGGACTTGCGCTTCTCCCACGACGTCTCGTGTGACTGGACCCGAGACCAGCCCCGCCACTTGTTGGTGCGGACGGTCATCCAGCCAGCAGCTTCCAGGCTGCGGCGCAGGGTCGGGTGCTCCTTGATGGGGACGCACAGGGTGGCTGCGAAGAGCTCGGTGGTGAAGGCTGCCTCTTCGGGCACCATATCCGCCAAGGCCTCGGCTGCTGCAGTGTACGAGGTGGTGAACAGGTAGCGTCGGTTGCGCGTCTTCTGCCTCATCTCCCCTCGGTTGCTCAGCCACCACCGCTCGCCTTCTCGGTAGCGCATGACCGCCTCGCCGAGCAGCTGGTTGCGGTAGGTGCGCAGCCATTCAAGATCGATCTTGGTACACTCCACCGTCCAGTACCTACGGCTGCCCGTAACGTCCTTCAAGAACACCCCCGCGTTTGTGGAGCCCACAACGACGCAGTGGCGCTTGCTTTGGGTGACTCGCCGAGCATACGGACGACGGTAGGTGTCGACCCTGCTGGACAGGAAGGACTTGCGTGCCTCAGCCCCCGCACCCTGGTGGGCCAGCAGCTCAGCGTCTTCCAGAATCCAGCACTTGGCCAGGGTGAGTAGGGCATCCTTGTCGTCGAGCCGGATGCGGGTGTCCACAAACATGCCGGGCTGCACGTCCTCCTGGCTCCCCCAAATCTCGAAGACGGTGCTCTTCCCCATGCCCTGTGGGGACTGGAGGATGAGCATGGCATCTTGCTTGCACCCAGGCTCAAGCATCCGGGCCACCAGTGCGATGGGCCAGCGCAAGCTGTACTCGTTGACCAGCGCGTCGTCCTTGTCGGTGCCGAGCACCCGCTGCATCCACACGTGCAGGCGCTTCTTGCCGTCCCACTCGGTGGCCAGCCGCTCAAGCCAGCGACGAGGGCGGTGCCTCGACGACAGCTTCGCCACCGAAGAAGCCGTCGACATCAGCAGCTCACGGGGTGTCGCCCAGTTCCACTGGTACTTACCCTCCATCAACAGCCGGGTGCGCAGCCACCAGTCGTCGTCGAGCTCTTCGTTGCCGTCCATCGCACACTCGGTGAACTCATCCCACCACAGGTTTATCTCTGGGTCGTTGGTCATCATCAGCTGCAGGTTCTGCAACGTGTTCGCCGGGCGAGCGAGCTCACCCTTGCGCTTGCTCGGACGCATCACCAGCCGCACAACCTGTGCCCCGACTGGAGCCCGACGCACCACCGTGTCCCAGAACGTCTGCTCAAGCACGCCACTGTAGTACCGGGTGCGGCCGTCGGACTCACGAGCGAAGAAGCCCGAGCCGATGCTGTTGCCCCCGAAGGGGCACTTCACCTTTACCCTCTCGCCCGGAGCCAGGGCGTAGGCCACGTCAGCCCAGGTGCGGCCGTCGATGTACTGCTCGGAGAAGTCGGTCTCCACTGAGGGCGTACCCTTCCGGGCAGGCACGGGCACCGAGAGAGGGGCGTCAGTCGGGTCGCGCATGGCCTCGCTCATGCCATCGAACATCGAGCTGCTGATGCCAAGGCCTACCTGCAGTCGACCCCACTCCGTCCCATCCAAGGCCACCTCGGGGTTGAGCTCAAGCACCTCCACCGTGCGTGGCTCCCACTCACACTTGCGGTTCACCGTCCCGGGCGGCCGGGCCAGCTGGGCACCCACCGACAGGCGGTCGAACAGGCAGGGCAGGCGCAGGCTGGGCCGCAGCTGACGAGCCACGGTCGACACCCGCTCGTTGATGCGGCGGGTCAGGTCTGCGTACAGCGCAGCGATGTCGCTGATGTTCTCGCCCACCTCGTGCTCCACTGCGAGATGGATGTGAACCCCCCACCCGCTGTCCAGCACCACCGTTGGCTCCATCCCCATCACGTCCGACCACACAGGCACGAGCTGGTCGACAAGGATGTTGCGCAGGATGGTCAGGTGGTCGACGGGCAGGCGGTACAGCTGAGCCTTGATGGCCGCACGCTTGTTCGGTACGGGCCGGCGACGGGCCACAAGCAGCGCCTCGTACAGGGTGACGAGGTCCGCATCCCACAACAGGGACGTCACCCGCTGGCACTGCTCGATGGTGCGACCACGCCCCTTCGGCCCGATGCTGTTGCGCAGGAACATCCCGGTCGACAGGTAGTCCCCACCCGACAGCGCTTGCGAGACGTACATCAAGTCGTCCCGAGGAGGGGTGGGCCACAACAGGCAGTGAGCCACTCGGTTCAAGTCGCCACCCTCAATCCGAGGGCGGTTCGTTTCAAAGTCCTGGGTCATCGAGACCTCCATGTAGGGGTTGCAGCCTACGACGCGCGCACTTCCTCAGCGAGACGAGCCACCGCCTCAGCCTTGTGCTGCTGCACGACAGGCTCCAGCTCCCGCATGTACTGCCGCACATTCAATCCCCGCAAACGAGCAACCTGCGTCACCAGCAGGGCGATGTCACGGTCACACCAGATGGCGCCACGGGTAGGTGCATTCACTTCTTCAGACATGTCATACTCCTATTGCAGCACGTGCTGCTGTTGCAGTGCTATCGAACAGGGTGCGCGGTGTCAAGAAAGTCTGCCGCCTACGACGCGCGACCCCCCCGCACGGGGCACGCACCAGTGGCACCTCCAACGTACAGGCAAGGCGAACCAAAGAGGGGCGACACGACACGCCACACCCAACGTCGCATGCCGAGGTCTCTGGGTCTCTAGGTCTCTGGGTCTCTGGGTCTCTGGGTAGTGTGCCAACGTGTGCGTCAACGCTACCTGTAGTGTGCGCCAACACACCGCACGTGTCTGCATCTACGTCTCCCAACTGTAGCGCGTAACGCTCAGGGTGCGGAGTTGTTGTGGTGGTCGGTGTCGTGTGCGGCTCTCCGTGTCCTGGCGTACGTTAGACTGGGCGTCCAGTCCGCCTTAGAGCGGACTGCGCTATGTCGTGCTCCGCATGAAGCCAGCAAGCTGTCTTCCCCCTCGCGTTGCTCGGGCTTCCAGCGCTGACGCATGGCTCCGAGCGTCACCACCTACCCATCCTCGCAGTGCTTCGAGCGTTGCTGTGATGCACGTTGCCGCTTCGCTCCGGTTCCCCCAGGCATAGGAAGCCGAGTCGGGAAACAGGTCACGCTCACGAGGAGGTGGAACGTTCCGGTCACTCGGTCAATCGTCAAGGGACTTCCACTCGCCGCCCCCACTGTCACCCCACCTCGCGCCCCCAGCATCCCGGGCCGGCATCGCCGATGGAAGACCCTGGACTATCGCCCTCCCTCCCGGCTGAAGCCACCACGGGGGTGTCCTTCGTCCACCCCCCACGGGGTTGGACCTGCACATCTCTTGCACAGTTACTGCACGCCTTCTGCACGCTATACGGATAGCCGCGGCTATCAGCCGGGATAGTGGAAGCGTGTCCCCGGAAGGGGACGCCGGAGCCCCCTTGACCCCCACCCCCGCCGCCC
>VTLG01000801.1_pt1 | contig 30930 bp, 18 predicted proteins | sample 4694571 | NCBI WGS metagenome assembly VTLG01 (sample SAMN12604809, study PRJNA352737) | marine metagenome | biome: ENVO:00000447; feature: ENVO:00000209|ENVO:00000569|ENVO:01000036; material: ENVO:00002151; isolation source: viral sequences binned using virsorter ...
AGTTCACATTTAAGTTGATAGACGTAATTTTTTCCTAACTGATAAAAAGGTTCTTCATGTTCTACAAATTTAACCTCAAATAATCTTGATCCAAGAGGGAAAAATATAACATCTCCTTCACGAGGTCTTGATGCTAATTCATAGTCTTCATCTGCTGCTAAAAATGGTGATATAAAATCTTCAAATCTTTCTTTTGATATAGTAAGTGTAACTTCATCTCTTAAACTTACACCAAACTTAGTCATTATATCTCCCTGACCACTATACCCTTCATAGGTGTTAAGATATGCTTCCAGTAAAAAATTATCATCAAATGCAGATGATTGTACTTCTTTAATTATTGTTTGTTTTCTTACAAATTTTCTTGGAATATAAGTTACTTCAACCCCATAAATTTTGAGTTGTTCATTGATTAAATCTTGAACAAGTCTTTGTTCACTTTGAGAACCTTGAAGAAAAAACGGATTTAATGCCATCAATCATCACCCAATAAAATCAAGAGGAGGTAATTCATACTCAAGCATCATCTTCTCTTTGATTTTTTCTAAGTCTCTTTCAGCATCATCATATATTTCTCTACCATTAAGTTCCAAACCACCAGGTAATTTTACACCTCTAAACTTAATTAAGTTTTGTCCCCATTGTCTTTTTATCAATGCAGTTAGATATAATTTTACAAAGTAATCATTATAAACTTGATTAAATGTCTCAGGATCTAATGCTCTATGACAATCGAGTACCAAGAAATCACCTTCTCTTTGTGATCCCCAATCAAAATCTAAGTATAAACGATCTTGTCTTTGATTAAATCTTATTTGTGCTTCAGGTGTGAGTAAGAAGTCAATATCTTCAAGACGAGTTTTTGTCATACTATATTGAAGAAGTTCAACAGAGTTGAAATAATATAAATCATTTAAAAATAACTGATATTTAATACTAAACATACTACCAGATATTGAACTGGTATCAAATTTAAATATTTTATTTACTCCTACAATGGAGTCAGGTATTTGTAAAAAATTTGAATTCTCATACCAATTTGTAGATGTTGTACCATAACCACTTATATTTGTAGAAGTAGTTGTGGTTGTAACTATACCAACCCCTGTTGTTCCATTGACTGCTGTTTCACCAGGAACTTCAACTCCCATTGCTCTGTCAATGTCTCCCTGAGAGATCTTATATTTAAGATACATTCTTTCGACACCATCAAAGTGTCTCTCATTATAAAGTTGTATTGCATCATCGACCAAATCATCTACTTGATCATCATCTACGTTTATTTCCAATACAGGAGCACCCAACTTCCTAAAACAGTAGTCAATTAATTGTTGTCTAGTTGCTGGTTTCGCCATCTTCCTCTTCGATATCTGCTAATAGATTTTCGTATTTTTCTTGAATTTCAAGTTTTTCTGCTAGTAATTCTTTTTGAGCATCTAAGTGATCTTGAACAATCGTTTGTAATTTTGCTTCAAGAAGAATATTTTGGTTAGTTAATGTAGAAATTTTTTGGTTATAAATTTTAATCAAAGCATTCACATCAACATCATTAGGATTTGTCATAGTCTAAAAAGTTCCTCCATCGAGGGTTGTTGTCCATTTTGGTATGCCAGCGGCATTTGTAGTTAACACAAAGTTAGATGTGGTTATACCAGCAGCTGTACCAGCAGCTCCAACTTGCTTACCTGTTGTATCGAAATAAACGATACCATTTCCAGTAGTGTCATAATCACCATTCTGGAAATATATTCCTTTAATATCTAGGAAACCTTTTGTACCACTAGATAAATTATTTACGATTGTTACTTCAGGAATATAAGTGAATGATCTTGCAGGTGCATTACTAGAAGCACTTGGTAAATCGTGATATCCAAAGAAACCAGTCTTTCTATTTGCAGCACCAGCACCTGCATTATAACCAAATGCAACACCTCGATCAGTATTAGTATCAACGTTTGCTGTAACTGTTAATTGAGATGTTGTTGCAATAGCACCAGTTGTATTTGCACTTAGTGTGATTAATTTTTCCGTTAAATCATAACCTGCAATTGTTGTACCACTTCCAATATTAGTGCCAGTGATTGAATCACCTGTATTAATTCCAGCAGCAGTATCAATTTTAATTGTATTAATACCAGAGTTTACTGTCATCATAACAGTTCTTGTGCTGGTTGTAATACCTAAATTAATAATTGGATCATTAAGGTTGACTGTAAATGAATCAACTGTTGTAGTTGTACCATCAACTTGTAAGTCACCTTTAACAATAACTGTACCTTCATTACTTAAACCATCTGGATATGGGTCAATGAATAGTTGATTTCCACTACCAGATCTTGTAGAAATAATATTGGAAGAAATACCAACATGTCCAATTCTTGCATCAAGTGCAGTAAATACTCCTCCAGTCTGGTTGATATTACCTTGAAAAGTTGAAACACCAGTAACTTTTAAGTTACGAATGGTCATCTCATCTACAAACAAATCATCAGCGATATGAAGATCTCCACCTACAAATAAGTCACTAACAAAAGTACCAATACCTGTAAATGTAGATACACCTGTAACTTTAACATTACCACCAATATTAACACTCTTCTCTATACCTACTCCACCTTCGACTGTAATAGCACCATTATCTTTTGTGGATGAATCAGTAGTTTGTAAATATGCCCAATCAACACCAGATACCTCTACTCTATTATCACCATTTTCATCATATTCTATTTTTCCATCTTTACTATCACCAAAGGTAAGAAATGTATCGTCTGGAATGATTACCTCACCAGATCCATTAGGTGATAAGAATAAATCTCCGTCGGTATTTGTAGTTGAAAGTACGTTTGCATCTAATCTTAAGTTATCAACATTCCATTGATCTACCTTACGATCAGAAGTAAGAATAGGAACAAATCCATTTCCTGCTATATTTGCGTTAGCACCACTTGCGACTGCACCAGGAGAATTACTTAATAAATCTGTATAATATCTACCACCAACAACTTGCGGATTTCCTGAGTTATCTCCAACAAATAATCTATCACCTTTATCACCTACTACACCAGTTCCACTGAGAGTTACACCGACTTCACCAAATTGTAAAGAAGATGGTGCAGTGGTACCTGTCGATCTTTTAACTCTTATAATACTTGCCATTTCTAGAAGCTACCTCCGTTTATGTCTAAATTCTGTGCTGCACCTGGCGTTAACTCCAAAGTTCCAGTCCACTGTTGAGTGGTACTGTTGTATACTAAAACCATTCCATTTTGTGCATTACTGATGCTCACATCACTTAGTTCACCAATAGTTGCTGCTGCATTACCTGCTAATGAGGATGTAACCTTAATAGCATTTTTTTGACCAACTCTGACTTTGATATCTGCCATTATTTTGTAACTCCCTCTCTAACTAAAACAGCACCTTCTAAAACTCTAGTGACTTCACCAGCTGTATCTGTAATAAGTACGTCATACATAAATCTACCAGGTTTTAGTGCTGCAGTTTGACTTGTTGTAAGTCCAACTCTTATTTTTCCGCCTGTTGGATTAGTTATTGTAGTTGAGAAATTAGTTGCTTTACTTGCACCAGGATGCTTTCGTAACTGAGCAGAAGCAGTAAAACCAGTCAAATCCGTAGCAGAATTTGTGGAAGCACTTTCCAAAGTAAAAATTTGAGAAAATGTAGTACCAGTATTAACAGTTAAGTTACTTACGTAAACTGCCATTTAAAAACAATATCAGGATCTAAGATATATTTATATTTAATGTAACCCGTCTATTTTTCTACTATCAATCTGAGTAAATTTTTTATTTCTTCAATATCTTTTTTCATACTATCTATCTCTTCTTTCTGAGTTAATTTTAACTGTCTTGTTTTCTTATACTGAGAAAATCCGTGACTATCAGTATTTACGATAGCCCCAGATTTTTCATCTCGATATAAGTTTTTGTGACCTTCAACTCTTATCATGATTTTTTCTTTGGTTTTGGATACTCAGTTATTAAAACTTTACCAGATTTGATAAAATCTTTACTTTTGTCAACTTTAACTACCATTATGCTAATGCGATTGCTCTAAAGTCCTTAAATCTAGGAGGGAATGCCTCATTTGTTCCACTCATCACCACTTTAAACTTAAATCCAGTAAATTCATCTAAATTATCAACACTAAATTGATACTCTTTGAATTCATCATCATCACTTGCAGATACAAATGCATCTGGTTTACCATTGTTTTTAGATTCATCAATAACTTTATCCCCAAAACCATCTCCATCAGTATCAGTAAGATTATCAAAACCAGGAAATAGTTCGTAAGATAATTCAGTTTCAGTACCATCTTCTCTGAATAATTGATATAAAACCCTAAAGTCAGCAGATGGATGTCTATATGCACCAATTAATACTTTAAGTGATGTTGCAGGATTCTTAAGATCTACTCGATTACTTATGTAAACTGAAGCATGTGGATCATTAGATGATTCATTTGATCTACCATCCTTAACATAATCTAAAATAGGTTGATTAATCCTAGATCTTTCTAAGACAACTTGTGCATCTAAAGTATCAATTCTTGGAGATAAATTAACATCGACTGTTTGTAATCTATATCCTAAAGTAAATGATTTACTCTCAGGAAGAGATGTTAATCTTGCGTTCTCATTTACTTTTGAACAAATTATTCTAGGAGAACTAAGTTTATTAGGTGATCCTATACTTATATCCTCAAAACCTTGATCTATGAATGAAATTTCACTTCCACCAGCACTTGTTCCACTAACAGTTCTTATTTGAGCATCTAGTGTTGTCGCAGTAGATGGAATTTGTGTATGCATATCAACTGTGATCTGATCAAATTGATAGTTTTGTGAGGCAAATATATTATCACCTCCAAGACTCTCTTCATCAGTGAAACTGGTTTGACTATCACCAGTTGCTGTTGGTCTAACTATTTCAAGATGATAATGATCAATCGTTCTTTCATTAGATAAAGTTACATTATCTGGCATATTATGATCAGTATTAATTCTTCTTAAATCAATACCATTTAATTCATATTTACGTACAAGATCATCTGTAGAATGAGTTCTGATAATTGTATTATCAATACCCCTTGTACCAATACCTAGTTGATTTGTACCAATACTACTATAGTAAATGATCTCACTATTAACTTTAACATATCCTTGAGATGTTGAAATACCATTAAAGGTTGAGAAAGGAGCTGTACTTGCAACTGATATTACTTGATCATCAACATCCAAGAAATCTGAAAGTGAGATAGGGGTAGTATTAGGTTCAATATCAGCAAGTGTTACTAAGTTGGAATCAGATTGCATTCCATGATTGTAATGACTTACGTCTATTACATTACCAGTATATCTTTCATCATAAGTTGCAGATGAGGTGATTGTTGTACTACCATATGATGTGGCAGTTGCACCTTCATAAACTACAATTGGTTGACCAGTTGTGAATTCTTCACCCTGTACATTATTCAAATATAGTGTACTTGTTCCATTAATTGAAGCAACAGTTATCTCAGCATCTGAACCTTTTGCTGTACTACTTGTGGTAATACCTAAGACATCACCCACAACGTATCCGTGACCTTTTGTATTGCTTGTTAAACTAACTGATAGAATTCCACCACCACTAGTAGTTTGAACTGTTGCAGTCGCACCTGTACCTCTTCCAGTAATTGCATATAATGGAACATTATTATAAGTTTGACCTGCTTTGAATCCTGTTCCTATACCTGTTACTGTAAGTGAGTTTGCAGGACCACCTACCTGTTCAATATAACCCTGAATGGCATCTGCTGATGTTCCATCACTGACCTTAACACCAAGTGCCATTTTAGCAATTGCTGATGCATTAGTAGTGGTTACAATACCAACTCTTAATTTTCTTGGTAATGTTGTAATTGCGTTTGGAAGCAATCTTTGATTGATAGAATTTCCAACATCTAATTTTGGATTATAGAAAAATGCTGTTCCTGGTTCAGTAATAAACTCTGCTTTATTAAGTTTAAATTTAAGATCTTCAAATTGGCTAGGAGTCCAAATTGTACCATTTTGTGACTTAAATAAACTTCCACCAACATACTGTTTAGATACAATAACAGATTCTGCATCTGGTAAAGTTTGACTATTTACAGTTTTCTCACCCATACGAGCAACCCATGCTTCGTAATTATTTGTTGTCGGTGCTATGAGAACAATACAATATTCTCTAGCAGGTTCAAGATGAATTGGGGATGGGAAAGTAACACGAGTTGCAACTGAAGCATCAGAAGAAACATTTATATCATCAGGACTTACTACAACCTGTGAAAATGCATCAACTGGTGCACCAGTAGGAGTTCCTAATTCCATAGGTCTAACTTCTACAGTCAATTTTTCAACTGGATCTTTTGTTCCAAAGAATAAATCAACTGAAGTTAGATTCATTCCTGTTCCATCAACTGTGAATGATTGTGCTAATGGATCTCTTCCACCTCTTCTTCCACCTCTTCTTCCACCTCTGCCTCGATTGCTTCGTGATCTTCCACCAAAACTTCCACCTCTACTTCTTCCTCCTGCAGACTGTCCTGATCCACTTCTAGAACCTTGACCTCTTCTTGATCCTGCTCCTGCTGATCCACCAGTACCTCCTCTTCCTGCTGCTCCTCCTCTTCGAGTTGGTCTTCTTCTGATTCTTCGGTTTCTTCCACCGCCTCCACCTCTACGAGCCACTGGGGGTGGTGGGGGTGGCATTGTTTCAACTATTGTGTTGATTGTTACTGTTTGAATTGCTCCACCCTCAGTATCATAAGTAACTTCACCATCACTTATTAAAAGACTTCCTGGTAAATTTTCACTATCATCTGGGCTGGAAGTTAATTTAAAGGTGCTTATTCCCGTTCTAAATCTTAAAGCAGGTGCTGGACTTGCAAGAGGATTTCTAAAGAAGAATGAACCAATAACTTCACCAGTACGGTCTGCTATCAATCTAACTGGTTTAATTGTTGCTTGTGCACCACTACTTGTTCCCAAAATAGTTGCACTATTTTTATCAATATATCCGAAAAATGATCCTTGTGCATCATCAGATAAAGATCTAATATCAATGTTTAAAACACTTGAAGAAGCTGAGTATCTTGTACCAAAATTTGTTGAAGGAGCATATGGATTTACTGGAAATCTTTCTGTTGGATTAGATATTGAACCTCGTTTATGATCAGGTCTTGCTAATCTAAGGGTGGCAGTTACCTTTCCACTTCCATCTACAACACTAACAGTTTCATTTGGTTGAAATATTCCATTTACCATTTCAATTTCAAGTAATTTTGGAATAATATCAATTCCACTAGTACCATCAAAGAATGGATAATACCTTGCATATGGTCTCAAAGCAATCGCATCAAATGAAACGTTTCTTGAACGTATGTGAGTATCTCTAGTTGTGCTAGTAACTACCCTTTGAGTAAATGTTCTATTAGAAGCACCAGTTCTTCTAATTGTACCACCAGTGGTTTCTACTGTTCTCACCCATGAATCAGATTCGGGTCTTAGTCTTATAAATCCATCAAAATCAATCATATTAAATGGATTAACATTTTCTACCCTTGATGCTAAAGGTTGATTAAAAGCTTCAACTTCAGTATAATTTAAAGTAACAATTTCACCAGTCTTTCTACAATTAGGATCTAACAAAAGCAAATTGTCTGAAAAATCTGCGGTATCTGTATTAATAGATGGATCTAGAGCAACTTGAGGTGATATTGACCAAACATCAATAGGGACATTAAGTTCTTTTCTACTACTATCAACAGTAACTTTACAATCTAAATTAGTATTATCTAATAAATCAGCATTTTTAAAATCATCAACAAAAAATCCAGATTTAAATCTAGTTAATCCATCAGCATCTTGAACTTGAAGTGTTTTGGTATCTAACTCAAGTAAACTTAGTGAAGTAACACGTTCTAGATTTTCAATTCTATCTTCTAGACCACCAATATCCCTCATAGTATATCTTTGGTTATCAACCATCTTAATAACAGCATCATCTGGATCATATAAGTATGCTGGCAACGTTATTGTTGCAACATCCATATGATTAAAATTGTGTATTGGTTCTAGTGGGTTATCACTTGAAACACCTTGTAATACTGCTAAGTCTCCATCATCATCTAATACAACTTTGTCAATTCTAGGAAGATAATAGTTATATCCAATTATTGAACTTTCATTTGGTGTTACAATAAATGATGGATTATTAGCACCTGCAAAAGTTCTATTAACAAAGGCAAATGGTGATTCTGATCCAGTGTAAGGAGCTACTTTAGGTCTAAAATCAATTGTATCAGATGCTCTTACATTATTTTTACCAATATTTGGAATATCATTAGTAAATCTCTCTTCATCATAAGATGCTACTGTATAAAAATCTCCACTATCATTTGATGGAACATCATAACGATCAAAAATAACTAAAAGTTTTCTTGTTGGTGCACCAAAATTAGATTTTCTTACAAGTCTTGAATAATCATAAAACTGATCTCTCTGACCTTTATCAAGATCAAATATATTAGTAATGTTTAAACTTCCACTTTCTGTAATAGATTGTAAGGTTGTAGATATATTTGATTCATCAAAATTAACAACCTCACCTTGTACAAATTTATTTTCAGTGAAATAAACTATTTCTACTTCAGTTGCTGAAAGAAGAGATGTTACTTGAGCTATCGCATCACTGGTAGAACCTGTTATCTTTTCACCTAAAATTGCATTTATATTTAAATCTAATCCACTTGGGAAAGTTAATTTGTCTAATGTTGGAGAATTAGTGTCAATTGATTCAAAAACACCAATAACTTTTACTACATCAGGATAGTTTAATGAAATTTCCTTATCTTCAACTCTCAACCCATAACCAGTTCCTTTTGACATACCAGTTAAAGATGTATTGATACCAACCGCAGTTGATTCAACTGTTAATTTTTGACTTCTAAGATAATTTTTTACTTTACTCTTTAATGCTTGTTTTTTAAGAGTAGCACTTACAACTACGAATGTTTGATTTGCCAAGGATAATCCGTTGATTGTTACTGTTTGACCATCGTTACTTAGAACAAATTGATCAGATGTTAATTGTTCAATTGTTCCATTACTATAATGAACAGAATATCTCTCTGCGTCAAAATTTTCATAGAAAGCACTAGAAATTCCACTGGCAGCAAGATCAAATGTTAATACACCAGTATTACTAGTAGTTTGTTGGAGAAGATTTTTACCTACAATTAAATTTGCAGTTGATAAATTAACATCTGATACATTTGCATTACCTAATTTAGCAAATAAACCATTATTATCATTTAATTTTATGTGAGGAACACCAAATGCAAAAGTAGTTGTTGTATTCTGTGCAGTTGGTAAAGCACCATTACATACACCTGTTACATTTGGACAAGTAGATAATTGAATTGACCCATCAGGTAATACTTGTGTGACTCTATTAAATCTCTCTACTGATTCATTAGGTAGTTGATATCTAACCACTGTATCAGTTTTAATACCTGTAAAATTACCACCAGGACATGTAGCAATACCAGATGCATTAATATCAATCTTATCTGTAATACTAAAACCAGTGGGTATTTGTCTTTGTAGAACCGTATCTGCATCAAAATCTGCTCCATATCCTGGCAACGGATCTGCATTTTGATAAACTGATTTTATATCTTGTATTCCAAAAGTTCTAACAGTTGTTATTGTTCTTGATATTTCTGTATCTTCATTGATAATAATTTGTTCACCCTGCATGAATGTACCAGTTACATCACTTAACTTAATAATAGTTGAACCAGCACCACTACTTATTGCATATCCATGTGCTCCACTACTTACACCTCTAACATATGAATTAGCAGGAAGTTGTGCGTTACTAACAGCAGAATTGATTACAATACGAGTAAATGTTTGTACATCAAATAAATGCAAATCCCATTCCGTAACATCTCCAGTATATGATGCGTCTGATACTGCAAAAGAATATACCCTTGCTCTACCTATTAGTTCACCCTCCCCAGAAGTTCCTGAACTAGTTCTTTGATTATATAACTCTACAAATTTAGTATCATCATTAATATTTGGTGCAGGAACTCCATAAGCATTATTAACTTTTAAAATCGTTCCCATTTGATAAGGAACTAATGCTGATGATAATTCTTTCTTATCTCTTGGTTTATCTACATCTATAATTACTGTTCCATCAATATCAACATCAAAACCTTTAACATATGCTGTACCTGCAGAGATCTTAACGCACATAAGATCATCATCTGGAATATTTCCATCTTCTGTTATTTCAGTTGACTTATATAAACCCTCGTTTGATATACCATCATTAAGTGAATTTGCAACTCGAACAGTAAATGGTTCTACTGCATAATGTCCAGATTCATCAAAAGTTCTTTTTGCAAAGTAACTTCTTATGAGAGAGTATTGTGGATCATTTATTAAACTTTGAATTTCACCATCTTTTATCCTTATTAATTCAATAAAATTAGTATCATTATAATCACTTAAACTTTTTTTTGCTAATGTTGTTGTTATTTTTAGTCTATCTGCACCTGGCGCTGCATAATTTGAAAATCCCCTTGCATTGTCATATAAAGAATCATCTTCTTTTGCAGTAACTATTGATTCATCAATATTTAAGCCAACTCTATATGAAGTATCATTAGTATAAGGATCTAAAACTATTTTATCTGTAGATACATCAACAAAAGAACCCCTTATAAAGTAAGTTCCAGATGATATACCAACAGAAGATCCAACTGAGGATGCACTATCATCAACTAATGTTAAAACAGTTTCTCCCTCATTTACAGCAGTATTACCATATATGAATGATTCTTGAGCTATTAATACCTCTCCATCATTTAAATATGATATCTCATTACTACTTCCAGATTCAACATATGAAACAAATATTGTTAAATCGTCTAATTCTGCACTAGTGCCAGCAAGTAAATAACTATCAATCTTTAAACTTATTCCAGATGTTTGTCCTTTTAAGGTCAAACCAATCAACTGATCCAAATATAATGAAACTGGTATACCTAAATGCTCATCTTTAATTTTTATTGAATAATATAAATTATCATAACTAACAGCACCAGGTATAACCATTGAACCATCTTTAAAAATATGGCTACCAAAAGATTCTATTTGATTCTGTAACTGAGATTGAAGAGTAGTTAATTCTCTTGCTTGTACAGGGAATCCTGGTTTAAATAGGACTTTGTAAAATTTATCCTCCTTATCAAAATCATCATAATAAGGACTTATATTTAAATTCGTTTTTTGTGGCATTTTTTAAAATTCCAAGATGATTTTAATGTCTTCCTTTTGTCTGGAGTTTCTAGTAATCAATGGACGATTATCTAAGTAAATAACATCCCCTGATCCTTTATTTATCTCAGAAGCAGCAAGACCATTTGTAAAGTTAACTCCCAATGAAATTACTTTATTACCAGTAGGATTAGTGCTAATACCAGTAAAGGTTTGATTTACTGTAAATGAGAATCCACTGGTCGGTGCTGATATACTAGTTGCTGATGATTCAAATGGTAAAACTTTTGCTCCAGTTGTAACACCAACATAATCAGTTTGATCACCTGTAGATTGATTGAAATACAGAGATCTATCCTGATAGTATTTAACAACATTGGTATCGGTGTCATAAGAAACAATATATCCCTTTGCCACACCACCAGTTACATTTTGTTGAATTTTTTCCCCAATAACTGGAGTTCCAGTTGGAGAAACAACTTTTATCGCATTTACTGATGAAAATTCACTAGCAGTATATAATGAAGTAGAACCAATTGATGTTGGATTCTTTATAATACTTATTTGTGCAAATTTTGTATCTGTTGGAAAATCCTTTGTTGAATCATCAAATCTTGCATAAACTAATAATTTATCAGTTCCCAATTCTTTGTATAAATCAAATCCATGACCTCTAGATGGAGGAATAATTGGTATCAATTTTGCCTTATTTCCAACTGAAACTGCTGAATTACCAAGTGGACCTAAATCAACCATTCCATATGTATACCCCTGTCCACCAGAAGATACAACCGTTTTAGTAATTTGTCCATTACTATTTGTATCTATAACAACCTTTGCACCTGTTCCATCTCCTATTATATCAACTTCTCTACCAACTATATTTTGAGAATATCCAAATCCCTGCTTATCAATATAAACTTTTTTAATTTGGTTATTATTAATCGTAGAATCACCATTTTCACGAACAGATTGTATTTGTGTTTCTGTTGACGATGGCCAACCACCAGGAACTGAAATATATTCTGTTGAATCAAACTTTATAATATCACTAGGAGGAACAGTAAATAGGTATTTCCAAATATATCCATCTCCACTCTCACCAGCTCTTGATGGTTCTAGATCTGTAAATAATGGTTCATCTTGAGAGGCATTACCTGTTGTACTAATACCAGAGGAACCATTATCAATACAAACATAAACATCAAAGTTTTTATTCATTACATAATAGTTTGATGCATATAATGTAGTTGAATTAGTTACTGGAGAAGGAGTTGAGACACTATAATCATGACGATACATCTCATATCTTGTTCCCTGTGTCCAATTTCTTCTAGTTATTAACCTTCTTATATTTGCACTTGTTACTTTCTTTCCGAAAATCTGAGTATCACCTGTGTGATTTATGTAATTAATACTATCTACTGGATTTGGGGTATCAGTATTCCATGCAGTAGTTCTACCAAAACCAACTGCTTCTGCTGGATTAGCTAGTCCAAGCACAATATAATATGAATTTGTAGAGTCATCCACTGTCTCTACAAAATTATTTGCATTTAGAATTCTAAATTGATCTGTTACAATTGCAGCCATATCATTAGCTTTTTTCTATATTTATACTACCCAAGATCCTTTCTTAATGAACCATTGTCCCTAAGACCGAAATCTCTCCTCTGAATAGATGGGTAAGTCGTTAATCCAGAGTCTATTGTTAAACCAGTTACTCCAATTGATATTGGATTTGTACCTCTAGTAAACCCAGAAAGTCTACCCCAAGAGAACATACCAGTTCCAAAACCAACTGTTGCACCGTTTATACCTGATGTATTTACACCAGTCATTATGTTACAAGTAATTATACCAACTGCAGGAACATAATCATTTATAATGTAAATGTTGTCAAGACAAGTTGTACCTGTTGCAACTACAGTACTGTTACTACCATCTACTGATGTAACTCCGTGTCCAACTTTTGTACCAAATATCATAATTGGATATCCAACTTTCAAATCTCCTGCAACTGAATTTGGATTATTTGCCAAGTCTGGTTCAAGTGTAAACTTAAGTGCTAGGGGATGACCACCAACACCTTCAGTAACTGCTATGTCTTTTATGATACCATCATATCCTTCAATAGAAGATATTTGATCAATATCTTCTTTAATTACTCTTGGAAGTTGAGTAAGAACTTGAGGAACCGCTGATATCGTATAACCTAAACCAGGATTCGTAATTGTGGTGTTAGTTATAACACCATTAGTAATTGTTGCAGTTGCTGTAGCAGTTACTCCAACTCCAACTCCAATAACACTAGGTGCTGATATTGATATAGATGTAGTAGAACCAACATATCCACTTCCAGGATTTGTTATGGTAAGTGCTTGAATTGTTCCACCAATTGAAACAGTTGCAGTAAATGCAGCAGATACAGGTTCTGTTGCACCTACAATCAATCCACCAACAATAATATTTGTCAAAGCAGAATAATCTTCCTCATAATTAAAGAACTTAGAGTTATCAACAAATAATTCAGTATCAGTAGTAGATAAATCACCAATAATTTTTCCAGTTGGGTAAACTTGAGACTCTAAAGAATCTCTTGTTTTATACACAATCTCACCATTTACTTTTTTGTCAACTTTTTGTTTTATCCAACTAAATGGCTTATAGTTTCTTTCATCAACACCTAGTTGAGTATATAAATTAGTCTCTACCTCATCAGAAGCAGTAATATTATAAATTGTTCTTTGTTCTTGTGTAGTGGTAATACCAGAGGTATCTTTAAAAACTTGAACAACATCACCAGTCTTAATTGTGGGTGCAACAGATGATCCTGCTGCAACCTGAACTGCATCAACTCCTGATGTTCCTTTATAGAAGAAAATATCTATATTATCATCACCATCAGGTGCTTGTGTAAATTCAAATGATGTACCACCTTCAAATGTATAGGATTCACCAGGATCTTGAACTACACCATTAACGAATATTAATAACAATGCATCCAAATCAATAAGAGATGAATTTGGGTTATCAGTATCAACTTCAAAACTCAATAAGTTTGAATTGTAAATTAATGGGAATCTCTTTCTCTGACCATTTTGTAGATCTTTTATAGAGTCAATATAATCAAATTCTCCAAAATTCCAAGATGAATATTGATCTCTGAATACTTCAAGAACAGTTAATTCAAAATCACTAATCAATTGCGAGGTATTTAAGAATCTATCGGTAACTAATCCAACTGGTTTAAATACATCACCAACTTTAAAATCATAACCAGTATTATTCAAGGTAAAGTTAGTAACTTTATAAGATGTAGATCCTATACCAACTGAAGTATTTGCTGCTCCAACTCCAATAGTTAAAGTTGCTCCAGTTCCAGTGTCAGTTGTTGCACCTATTCCTCTTCTTGAAACACCAGTAATTGGTAGATTTTGATAAGATGGTGCAGAAACTTGAATACTTGGAGTTACATATCCTTGTCCAACACTACTAATATTGAATTTAAGTGCACCACCTGTTCCTGTATTTGTAATACCTACATTCACAGTAAATGTATTAGTTGTTTTTGCAGTGATTGCTAAAGTTGCATTATGTGCTGGATCTCCCCCTGCTGAACTTGGAGTAGGACCAGAACGAGGATATGAATGTGTTGTCTCAAAATTATCTTGAGCACACCTGAATACGAATGAATTAGTTGCAAGACCAACTGTATCACTTGTAGTTAAACCGTGAGATGCCTTTGTAATTACTAAATTTCCTGTTGCAGGGTCATATGTAGCACCTGTAGGAGTAAGTGGAGAACCTCCAGTAACTGAGACAGCATTAGTTGCTGCACTTACAAATACGTGAGTGTTTGGTACGACTTCCGCAGTTACAACCGCACCAGTTCCTGCTCCTCCACCAGGACCAACATTAACAGATATTGTATTTACATCAATTACTGTAATTGGTAAATTTGCTGATCCACCAGCTGGATCTGTTGATCTTGGGTATGTGTGATTTGTTTTATGATAATCTCTTGAACATGTAAATGTTAATGAATTCTCAACAATTTGAATATTTCCACTACTCCTTCCATGATTAGGAATAGTTAAAGTTAATAATCCTGTATGAGATTCATATATTGCATTTGTAGGTGTAAATGGACCACCAGTTCCAGTAATAGCACCAGTTGCTGCACTTACAAACTTATGCTCGTATGCAATATCAGTTACAGCAACAGAAACTGGGTTTCTATATCCAGATCCAAATGATAAATCTGGGAAGTATTCAAATACTGTTCCTGATCCAACATAAGCATGAGTCTGTGTACTTACTCCAATATCTGTTGTAAATGTTTTTTCTGATGTTATACCAGTTATACTGAAGGATCTATCAGAAGGAATTGTTAATGTTGGATTAAATACTAAACCATCAAATCTAACAAATTCATTTATTTCTCTAAATTTATGCTTCTTCGATGTAGTAACTTCTAATTGACCAGTAACATTATTAAATGAAATAGTGTTTATACCTAAAGCATCTCCTGCAGTAGCTATTCCACAAATACCAACAATAGTTGTTCCACCAGCACCCACAGTTGGTTTAACCTTTGCTGGTGCTAAGTTTGCAACACCTAATCCACCAGTTGAACCTAATGATACTATTACACCACCTCTTGGCAACTGGTTCTGATTAACATCTGTATCACTAATAATTCTTGTACCATTAGTTGATGTAATTCCTGTAAATGTTACCTTACTTACACTACCACTCTCTGAGTATTCATAATTATTGCCAAGGTTATTAAATGTAGATGGTGTTTGAAAAATACCATTTAATAACAAAATACTACTTCCAGTTTGTATTCCAGTTGTATTAGAACCATTTACTTTAACATCAAATGTTTGACCTATTCCAGTAAAATTATTTGATATATCATCAAATATTCTGTTGTTTGTATAATCTTGTCTTAAAAATACTCTTCCATTAAATTTAGATCTAACAGGATCTAGATTTGATGGAGTTTTTTGAGTTGAATTAGTTCCTCTTGGTGGATTAGTAAAATGAACTGTACTATCAACAATATTATATCCTCCAGAAAATAGTCTTGCAGTAGCACCCGAACTATGAGTTGTAGCAGCAGTTCCTATCGCACCCCTCTCAACAGTAAATAATTTTACACTACCAGTATTAGTAATTGGTCCTACAGATGTGGTTCCTAAACCAACATTTGTAATTTTCATAAATTCATTGTTGACTTTTATTATATCATCTGAAGTAATAGATGAAATTCCAGTAACACTAAATGTTGTTGCGTTAGTTGTAATATTATATTCTAAACCAGTTGTTAGTGGAGTAAATGCCATTGGAGATTGAATGACACCATCAATACTCATAAGTGCCTTTTCATTCTTCTTAAACATCTCAAACTCATGAGCGTTTCCAGTTCCAGTACCTGTAAATGTAACTGCAACTCCTGCTAATGCATTTGCACGACTCTTAGCAATTTTTATAGAATCTTTATCAACTCTAATTGCATAAACCTCTGAACCTAAAGTTCCTCCAGCAGTTGCTATTCCAGATAAAGATATTCCAGTAAATGTAGATCCAGGTGTATAAATTAACCTTTCACCAGTTTCAAAGAAATGATCTATTATTGTGAATACACCTGTCGCTGCATCTAATGTTCCAGTATCAGATGGATTAAATTGTTTTTGGAATATTGGTTTTGAATCACTTTGTAAAACAAAACTTGTTTTATTAGATCTTGATCCATTAATAGCATCATATAATGCAAATGATAATGATTCAGTAACTGTTCCATATTGTAAATCTGGTGGAATATTAAGTAGATCTGTTTCAGAATAAAAAGCCTCTGTAAATGATTGTACTTCTACACTATTAGTTCCACCACTGTATAAAGGATCTGGATGGAAATTAAGACATAAATCATTTCCAACAATTGTTGAAGAGAATGTACCTATTCCAGATGTACTACCTATAGAAATAAATGGATATTGGGTTGTATGAGTATCGGTTGAATCATGGGCAACTAATACTTGATGTAGTGCACTTGTAGATCCACTTGATACACGAACAAATCCTTTAAGAGAACTAATTACATTTTCAGTAAATGTTGCAATAGTTGATGCTGTAGAAACATTATGATACTTAGATTCAAATACTGTTGTTCTTTCAGTACCATCTATTTGTCCAGGTAATTTAAATCTATAAGTTCCAATACCAGTAGCAGTTGTTCCGATACCAATTACTCTTGATCTTACTAAAATATCATTTGATTGATCATTTTCAAAATTTAATGACAATACTCCAGATTCTATTTCAGATGAGAATGTTCCTATAAAGTTAGATGTAGGTCCATCTTCTGTATCTGCATAAAATTCAGATATGAATGAATTTGTTCCATCATGGGTTAGATATAGTTCTACAAAGTTTGTTTGTTCTGTAAAAGTATTATTAACTTCAATTGAAGCAAAAAATGCATCAGTATTGTCTATATTTGTTGAAATTATAGTTGATGTAGTTGCAACTGAAACTGTTGTATTAATTCCTGATAAATTAATGAATCCTATAGATTGAGTTCCAATACCACTTAAATTTGTGTTATATGATGTTTTTAGTATTTTTAAATCATAGTCATTATTATCAGGATCATCAGGAATAAATTTTAAACTGATATTATCAGAACTGTCAATTTCACCTTTAATTTCACCCAATTCAGAAGGAGTTGTATGAATTTTAGCTCTTTCAGCAGTAAATACGTCAGTATCATCTTTATATAAAATAATATCCGATAATTGTGTATTATTATTGTTTGGATTTATAACTTGAACTAAGAATGTTGCATATCTTGTATTGATTGATAAGTCTAAAAATTCACTTAAAGAACTTGCTGTATTTGAAAATAGACCACTAATGTCATCTATTTCAAGAACCCTATTAGTTCTACATTCAATGTATGGTGATAATTTTGTATTCTTTAACTTAAGAAACTTTGATTTACCTTCAAAAGTATCAATATCTATTGCAAAATCAAAATTATTGATTGTATCAACTCTTTTTTGATCAATAAAATCAAGAGCAAGAACATCTGTAAAGGAAGATGTAGTAATACCAACATTTGTAATTGAAGTTATACCAACATCAGCAAAGTTCTTTAATCCTGTAGTATGAAGTAATCTGTTAACTGGATTTACTAAATCTTCATAAGTTATCGAACTCTTTATACTGTAAGATAGATTTTGATAATAATCATTATCTGGAGTAACTTGATAATCTTGATTTAATTTACCAATATCATTATTCCAACCCTGATTTTCTTTAAGTGAATAACTTATTTCAAAAATACCACTATTTTTAGAAATTGTGTTTATAGTAGCAATATTACCTGTATTAAAACCTCTAATCAATTGTCCTGCAGTTAAATTAAAAGCACCAGGCACTACTTCTTCTATTTTTATGAGATCATCTGATGATTCACTTACAATCAAATCAACAGGAACATAAGAAGACCCTACAAATGCTAATAATTTTTCACCAACACCAAATCTTGATACTTTCTGTGTGACTTTAAAGATAGGATAATCATTTTTACTTATAACAACACCAAATGAATTTTGGTTAGTTTTTGCAATTCCAGCATTACTTGTTACTGATGCTAAACTAAACTCTACTGTAGCTGGATTAGTGTTATTAAATGCAGTAACTTTAAAGAATTTGTATCCATTATCTGCAGAGTTAAACCCAGTTCCTGTAGTATCATTTTTTTGTAATCCCTCAACGTATATTTCATCATCAACAGAGAATGGTGCAGTGCTAAATCCTAAAATTGGAGTAGTTAAAGTACAAGTTGCAATTCCAGTTGCCTGATTATACTGCAAGTTACTTACAGTAGATCCATTAGTATTATTAATAGCAAATATTTCATGTGTTATTGATTTTAATCCTTTAGGTGCAACAATAATTTCAACATTTGCTAATGAACTACCAATCAAATCAACACCGATTAATGCACCAGAAGTATCTTCTTGTCCTGTTAATGGATCAACAACTACTAAATCTGGAATTGTTGTATAGTTTTTACCACCATCAATTACTTCAATATTTGAAATTGTATTTGAATTAATAACAGATATTACTGGAGAAATAAATGCTTCTGGTTTTAAAGTCGGATCTGAAGAATATTCAAAACCTGGATTTAATATCCTTACATTGTCAACTCTATTAATCGTTGTTGAATTGGGTAATAATGTAGCGTTTGTTCCCTGAGTTGATCCTATGCTAACAAATGATGGTAAATCATCATATCCCACACCAGCAAAATCAATATTAATTTCGTTAATAGAACCTCTTGCTCTTGATGATTTTGTTGAATATTTTAAAGAAGATGTATCAGATGATGTATATGATAACTTTTCTGGAACTTCGGGAATTGAAATACTAAAACTAGTGTATGAAGCACCCACTACTGGAGGAACATTAAAGATAGTATATTCTCCACTGTATTTACTATCAAGATAATGAATTTTGTTATGGTTAACTACATCTGTATCAGAGGTGCTTATAAATCCAGACTTTTTAATATTATAGAATAAGTTAGATGGATTCTTATCATAAAAATTAAGAGTAACCGTGGCAGTTGTATTAATACCGACTGTTCCCACTCCAGTTACTTGGAAGTTTGAAGTATTACCAACTGATATAAATTCATTTTTAAAATCTTTATCATGGTATATTTCTAGTTCATATCCAAACAGAGAAGAATCTTGAACATTAAAAACTAAATTATTATTCTTATAAACAGGAATTGGTGGATTAATTAATGAAAATTCATGATTATTTCCTGTAGATTTAAGGTTTATAATATTAGCAGGATTACTTGTAACATCAGAGTATGTTTCACCTAATTTAAAGTTATTATCATCAACTTTGTAGATATAATAAGACTCCTTATTAACTAATCCTTCAGAAACACTTGATGAATCATATTGAACTTTACTACCAGTTTGTAGATTATGAGAATCAATATTAAAATTATTTGATGATGTTGTTACTCCACTTGTTGTACATTTGACTGGATTAATTAGTAAATTATTAGTTTGATTATCGAATTTAACATTGATTGAAGTTGATGTACCAATACCTACAGATTCACTTGGTGTCAATTCAAGATTTATAACATCTCCATCTACCAAATTATGCGATGTTGATACAGAAACAACTGAATCTATTCTTTGTAGTTTTCCTGTAACTTGGTCAAAATTACTTTCAAATTTATATTCAAAATTACTTGATCCTACTTTTGAATCTCCAAAAAAGGCTAGTCCATCTGAAGAGGTTGTCAACCCAACCTGAGTTACTATACCAATATAGTCATTTGATTTTCTAATTACATATACTTCAGTGGTAATTCCTACTTCTGGTAGATTAAATGTTGTTACTCCATTATCTTTTGAAACTGTTAATGCATATCCTACAGTTGGTTTTGTTAAGGTTACTTTTTGATTTGTTGTAAATGGATGATTTGGTAGGAATATACTATGAGTTGGTGTTGATATAATCTTCTTTATATCTCCTCTAGTAGCAAAAGCAGTGGAACCTAAACCAACGACAGTACCCACACCTATAGACTCATGAGGATTGAAATATACTAAATCATTTACTCTAGAATCAAAATAATCTGTTTTTACATCTATATCAAAGAAACTTGGTATTAAAGAAAGTTTACTTGATGCAGTATGTACTCCAGTAGTAACTCCTCTTCTAACTCTTAAAATATTATTTTCATCAAAGGTGTTTAAAACTAATAATTTTTCAGTTCCTATTCCAATACTACTTCCAACTGAAATAAAATTAGGTATGTTACTAACATAAATGTCAGTTACTATACCCGTAGTAGATGGAATTGGTATATCTTTATATACAATTGTACTTGCAGTTACTATCCCAATAACTTGAGAACCTGCTAAGTTTTTAATACCAGTTGTACTTAATCCAGATATAACTACATTATCATTATTATTCAAAGATGGTGCAGTTGAAATATATGCAGATACTGTATTTGGACTTGCATATACAAAGACTACATTCTCAAAAGTATTGAGTGTTGTATTAATTGATGTAATTTCTTTTCCACTTATACTGTTAACAGATACACTTAAACCACCACCATTTGTATTTGTATTGTCAAATATAGCTGCATCACCTACCTCATAATTATCACCAGCATTAATAATATCAACAGAACTAATAGATCCTGAAGTTGTATTTTCAACTAAGGCTGATTGAGTAGTAATTTCATTAGATTCTATAATAAAATCATTATCTGCATTTGCATCAGAAACTTTATAAGGATAACTATTTCTTATCAAATCTGAATTATCAAAATCAAAAGTATTCTGATTAATATTGAAATTTTCAGTAATAGGATTAGATCTATATGAATTTCCTATAAAGTAAGGGAACTTTGGTAATAACGAATTGGTGGTAATACCAACAAAATATGCGTATATCCCATTTGGATATTCGGGAGTTCTACAATATCTTCCATTATATTCATCTAAATCACCCGAATTATCAAATTTAAAGTCATCTATGAAGAATCCATTACTGAATCCAAGAGGTCTATTGACTATATTTGATGTATCAAGAGTATAACCTGTTTTTAAAATTCTAACTGGAGAGTTTATATCATCAAAATTACTAAATCCATATGGACCGTAAATTGGATTACCATCATAAGACCATCCTATTATTGGAGAATGTTGTGAACCTGTATCCCCAAATGTATCATTTCCTATTTGTGTTGAATAACCAACTATTGAATATTCAAGTTTATTATTAGTTTCTATTAAAGCTTCGTCACCATATCTTACAAAAGAGTTAACAGTTAATCCTCTAGTTCTTGTTTCTAATTTTGCACCACTACCAGGAGGAGTAATTTTAATATCAACATTATCTTGTTGATATTGTAAACCACCATCAACCACAATTACATCGGTTATTTGACCACCAGTTACAACTGCTCTTAATTTTGCACCCAAACCAGTACCTATACCAACAACCTCTAAATCGGGTGCAGAGGTGTACTCTTGACCTTTTGTTTGTATTTCTACATATGAAATCTTTCCGTTCGTTACAATAGGTTTTAATTGTGCATTCTTACCTGTTTTGACATTTATGGTAATAGATTTTTCAAGGTTTAATATATCTGATCCATAATTAGTACCTTTTTCATATAATAGAACATCTGTGATTTCTCCTCTTACAACAGGTGTGGCAGTAATTACTCCTACACTAGTATTAGATAACTCATATTTTAAATTTAATTTAACATCAGGATACTTAAATATTTGGAATCCTGTTCCATGATCTGGGAATTTAATATAATCATTTCTTTCATATTCTGATGTAATTGTTCCTCCAAGACCAGCACTTGCAATTCTAAATGAATCATCATTAATCTTAATAACCTGATAAAAATTAGAAGTAGTTGTAATACCTGTATAGGTTGTCAATCCTGAAATTGTAGTTGGTATTGTAGATCCAACTCCAACAGCGGTAGAGTAAACAATTTTATCACCTTGTTTAAATCCATGATTATCAAAATGGATTGTATTAGTAACTGTGTTTATACCTATTGGTTTTACAAAAACTTGTCTATTTTCATATCCACTTCCACTATTAATAACTCTAATATCTTTTAAATTATTTTTTCCTTCTAAGAGTTTGAATTTGTGAATACCAATTTTATTAGTTGTAGTAAAACCAACAGTATTAATACCAGCACTATAATCTCCTAGAGTCTGATATAATTTGATTGTAGTTGGATTTATTACAGATGGATAGTAAGTAGCTGTATTGATTAAAGTAGTTGTTCCAACACCTACAGCAGATGTTCCAGCATCATTACCTACAGTTCCAATACCAAGTGGTGGGTTGTTATTTCTATCATAGACCAAAGCCTGTCCACTCTCAATATTATGATTAGTGCTAAAAGTGAGTGTTTCATTAATATTATCAATTCCACCAGATTCAGATACCAATCTAGCATCAAAAGATATTTCTCTATTTCTCTCTTGAAGAATAGGTTCTAATATTACACCTGATCCATTACCACCCTCAATAGTCGTTGATATTACTCTTTTTATATCAAAATCTTGAGGATCAACTAATACGTCAGATATACTTCCTGTTACAACTGGTCTAATCAATGCATTAGTACTTCCAGCACCTGGTCCTGTTAATGTTATATTTGGTGGATTTAAAACATCATAATTCTTACCCCCATTCAATAAACTTATACTTTCAAGAGGACCATAAAATATTTTGTCATTTGATTTATAATTTGTTATTTCAACACCATTAACAAGCATACCAGTTGTTCCAGGTGTTGTTGAAACTATTGATGAATTTGTTAAACTTGGGTTTAATGGGAACTTTTTAAATAACTTTTGTGGTGCTATCTCTTGTTCTTTAATACCAACTAATGAAAAAGTATGAGTACCTGATCCAGTTGGTAGTGCCTCAAATTCTACAAAATCTTGTATTGGAATAAATGATCTTGATTTGTATAGTCTAATTTGGTTAGTACTAGATAAAACCTCTACAAAATATGCTGATTCTGGTAATCCAGGCAATATATCTCCTTGTGCTGTATAAAATATTTCATCACCAGTAATAAATGGTACTGGATTTTGAAATGATATAATACTATATTTTAATGTATTGGCATCATAACCAGATTGGGGTAATTCAATCCCTGCTTGTGCATCTGGCAATACAGATTTTGGTAGAGCAGCAGTTATTTGATAAGAAGGTAATGAGTTAGATGCTACATAAAAATTCTCATTAGATTCATTATAAACATTAGTTACATCAGTTGTTAGAATACTATTTCCAAATTCTATGGGTGTAATAGTACTTGTAGATCTATTAATAACTCTTCTTAAATCATATTCTCTATTTGGATCAGGTAACTGTGTGATTCCTGGTTGATTTGTTAAATTATTTACAGAAATCGTTCCTGTTGGTTGATCAATATTACCAACTGTACCAGTTGCAACTACTTCTTCCTCATTTCTAAAAAGTATTTCAACATTATCACCAATTTTTATGCTAGATTTATCAATATCTCTAGTAAATAAAACAAAGTTTGCACCAGATATACTTTCTACCTTAAATCTAGAAGATGTATTATAAATCCATGAATTTGCAAAAATTTGTTTTTTTGTTTTATCATTTTCTGGGTTTAATATTTTTTCACCTACATTTCTTACACTTATTTTTTCACCTTGATTTAAGAGACTAATATCTGATGTTGGAACAAATTTTGAGAGAACACCAGTTAACCTTAGTTCTACTTTCTTAGTTAAATCACCACCTTCATACCCATAATAAAACTCATCAGATCTAATATCATCAGTGCTTGATATATTACTTACGATATTCTCACAACCAAAGAACTGATTAACAGATTTATCATTATAGTAGATATTTGTACTAATTCCAGAAACTAAAATGCCAGTTTGACCAAAACCAACAGTAGAATCAACTGTTATTACTGTAGATCCTATTGATACATTACCAATTACCTTTGTTTTACCAGATACATTAAAAGTTCCTTCAATTAAATCAACTTCATTAAAACCAACAAATAAACCAATTTTATAATATACCTTTCCATCTCTTGTTAATGGTTCAACTTCAGAAATTGCAGCCCTTGTTTGACTGTCAGTAGATTTTACTATCGTCTGACCAATTAAATTTATTGGATTACCTGAAATAACTTCTGCTAAAACTATTTCTCTTCTAATAAACTCTGCACTAGAGGGTTTAATTAAATATCTTTCTAAATCTACAATTATAGGTGTTTCGTTATATAAAACATTAAATAAAATTCTAAATGATTCTTCTGTACCCTTTGATTGATATAATGACTTTGAATTTTTAATAAAATTACTTACATCTAGATTATCAACAAAAGTTGAATTTTCTAAACCAGGTGTGAGTAATTTTTTTGTCTTTTTATAAAATTCTTTAAGAAATAATGCACTTAAATTAATAACAGTATCATCATTATCATGATTAGTTGCTGATGAATCTGAAAAAACTAGTTCATTTGGTTCATTTTCAGCGTGATATGTTGTTATACCACTAAAACCACGAATACATCCTGTAAAACTATTTGTAGTAATACCAGTATATGTAATTATTTCATTTTCAATTTTAAATAGACCATATTCATTAGGAAAACCTTTGGTAGTAAGTACATTTACAGTAGTATCATTTATACTAATGTCACTTGTTAGTTTAGTCTCACCTACTACAACTTCAGGTGTTAAATTATCTAATTTTATGTACTGATCCAAATTATCAGTAAGATCCATAGGACCTCCCTGATATTCTTGAGAAATATAATACTGCTTAAGAAAGTCAACTGCTTTTGGACTTTCAGATAATACAAACTCTGGTAATTGATTTTGAATTATCTGTTGGACTTTGACTCTTTTATCAATTCCAGTAGTTATCATACTATCCTCTTACCAATGCTCCATTTGAATAACTTGATGTAACCTTATAACCGACACCTGATATTTGCTCACCAGAGGTAATTGTGTCTTTAACCATATTTATCTCACTATCAGCAACGGAAAAACTAAGATATAAGTCTTTTAATCCTATGATGTCATTAGATTCAGGAAATGCCTGAATTTCAATAATACTATTAGGTTTTATTGTTGATGTTATGTTAATTGACGTTAAAATTACTTCACCATGTGTATAATCAACTATTCCAGCAGATGCAACAACTAACCTACTCTCTGTTGACTCAACAATAGCTATAATACCCTTACCACTACCGTCAAGTGTTCCATCACTCTTTTTATTAGGTATATCAGTAAGGTATAAAGTTTCATTTCTACCTTGAATAGTGAATCCAGTACTCTTAATGTTACGTCCCTCTGGATTAATATGAAAACTATTACCAAAACACAATTCATACTGAGCAAATTGATTAGTTAATGCTCTTAAGTTTCTACGAATAATAACTCTTGATATATTTGATGTAATCGCATCATCAATGTTATCAATAACATTTAATATTTTACTATATTTAAAACGTCCACCAAATTTATTTAAATCGGTTGATGATCCGTATGATAAAAGACCATTTGTTATACTTGTCTGCAATTCAGATGCAGTAGATACTTTAGATGGATCATAATATACATATGATTCAAGTTCAACATACAATAATTTAAGATCTAATAATTTTTGATTAATTCCAGCTAGGGTATAACTCTTTAAATTAGATAATATTGATTGTTTATCAAAGTCGGATACAAATTCACCATTTTTAGGTTTAATTGTGATGAATACAGTTCCAAACTCTGGTGGATCTAATTCTTCACCACCTACTACTGAAACTGATTCAGTATTTGGATATATTTGTTGTATTACAGACTCGTAATCCCTTGCTGTAACTGCTCTGTACTGTGATGAATACAGTCTAGGTGCAAAATACTTAATTGAGTCTATAGACTCAATATTACCCCCGTTAGATGCCGATGAGACAGTTGTAATCGTTGGTGTAGAAGATGGTAATAATATTTGATTTGCAGATGATGCAACACTACCCCCATATGAAAATGAAGAAGGTCCGTTTCCATCTATCCCATCAGTAACAATGTAAGAAACAGTGATAAGAGCATCATTTTCAAGTTTTTTACCAAAAACACCATCACCAAATAGTAATTCGTACCTCTCATCAGCAACTTCTTGAATAAGATAAGTCTCTGATATGTCTGTAATATTTAATATATTGTCTACTTTACTATATTCTTTCCCTAATCCAGTATCAGCTGTACCTTTAACGTAAACTTTGATGGTTGAAGTGTCAACAAATGAGTTTTCAATCAAAAATCTCTGATCTAATGACCCATTTACTGTATATGTCTTCGTTAAATAGGTTCCTTGATATACAACTATATTATTAAATGATCCTGTACTTGAAATTATGTTACCATTCGGATCAGTTGCCTGTGTTGTAGTGGTTGTAATGCTTTCTGGTATTGAAAATACGAAAGATGTGTCATTATAACTGCCTACACAGACTAATCCTGCCTGTAAAGTATGTGTAGGAGTGTTTCCACTGGTTGTAATATCAAATGAGACTGTTGCTTGAGCAGCAGTTCTTGATTTTGGCACATATCCAATGTTTCTAGCAAGAGAAACAACGTTTTCACGAAGAGTTGCAGAGTCTAAAAAGGACTCATTCACAGTCATGTTGGAGTTAAATGCTGTAATATACGTATTATATGCTAAAGTATCAATTAAAACTGAAAAATTTGACCCATCAAAATCAAAATCCGTAAAATCTGAGTTTGCACGAATATAATCTTTGAGTGATGACTTAATTTGATCGAAATCAAGGTTTGTAAACTTAGTAAAAGGCATTCTATCTCGTTGCTTCTAATATGAACGTAAATTCTTGGGCAGGAACTTGCTGTCCGACAATATTAAAGGACACCGTAACCTCAAATTCGTTCAAATTTGGTTTTGGGAACACATCAACTGATACATTATCTATTCTAGGCTCAAAATTATTAAGAGTAGTTAGAATTTGCTCCTCTATAACAGATGCAGTACCGAAATCTACAAATTCAAAAAGACTATCTCTTACCTCAGATCCCAAAACTGGGTTAAAAAACCTCTCAGTTGGAATAGTTTGCACTAAATTCCTTACAGACGCCTTAATTGCGTTCTCATTTTTAAGTATTGGAAGGTCTTTTGTAACAGGATGAGGGGTAAAAGACAAACTAATGTCTTTAAATGCTCTTGATATCCGTTTTATTGCCATGTAAACAGTTATTTCCTGTTTTATTTATGACACTTTTTTGTAAATGTTATTATTTATCCCAATTCTGGTTCTATTTCGTCTTTTTTTCCTCTTTCTTTAGCTGTTTTCCAGAAATAATTCTCTTCTGAACCCAATCCATCACGGTCATGACCGTTTTCAACCTGATAATAGACAGTTGAAACCTTAAAATCAGGTACCTTTGGTGTTTCGGGTGTTAAACTATTGTCATATATACGCATTCTGTTATTTGGATATAAACAAAACTGTCCATTATCCAATTCTAAAAGGTTATGAGACTTATGTTCAGCAGGTTGTTCACTGGTAGAGTAGTCAACTGCGTCTACATCTTGATGATAGTTGTCTAAAGTACAAATATAAGTGCCTGTTTGATTACCAAAATCCCTTGTCATCACTTCATAGTGCATAGATCCGATGAATTGCTTCTGCACTGCAACGACTCCATAGTCCATACAGTTCCAAAACTGTAGGTTATGCAGTGTCATATCAGGTGTGGGTGTCTCTGGATCACTTGTAAAGGCAGAAATCGGCAGTTTATCAAACATTGCAGCATAATCAGGCAGATAAGTCTCAAAATAAAATGCTCTACCAGGTATACTCTTTGCCGATACCCATACTCCTTTTACAAATTCACCGTGACCACTCTTATGATCGGTCAAATATTCTTTTCTTACCCATACTTCATAAGAAGGTAGATTCGCAATCAAACAAGCCACTTATTTTCCTTGACCTTTGTATCTTTTACGAGCCGAGTTACGGGATGTTGCCGAGTATTTCGAGTGTTTTCCCTTTCCTTGACGAGTTTTTTTGGGTCGGGTTTCAATTGTGTTACCCATACTAAATGTTTTTGCCATTGTTTGTCATTGATGTTCTAAGTTCGAGCGGATGCGGTGTACCATTTTCATAATACTCATCTGCCAAGTCTTGCATTTTGTCGAAGTATTCCTCTTCTGTAAGACCTTCATAAAGAATCTTACCTTCGTGAGAGATACTATATAACTCTTGTTTTTTCATGTCCTACACGAATACGAGGATCGCACATAATACGGAATCCTGCCTGTTTTGCATCGAGGCAAAATGAGACATCTTCTCCGCACATATCTTGAACTGCTCCAGATTCAAATACTTGCATCTTCGGAGCAAACCAAGGATATGGCATTTCTTTATCTTCAAATACTCCATGTTTAATTAATAACCATCCGAAACCTGCATAATCAACTGTGAATGGTTTCTTTCTCTTTGCGATTGAATCTAAAGTCTCATGATTCATCACTCCACCATTACCTTTGAAGTCATCTTCATCTAACCAATGAGCAACTGATGTAGTTCTTCCATCTTCTGTACAGTACCAACCAGATGCAATCTTCTCATCCATTAATACAAGTTGATAGAACTTCTCTACATTGAACACGATATCTGAGTCTATCCATAACTGGTAATCATATTTTAACTTACCATCCCAAGGTAACTGGTCAGGACCACGAAGAACATTAGCACCAAGACACTTACATCGGGCAAAATTTACCATTGATGAATAGTCTTGTGATATTTGAATACTTGCTTTGTTCTGAACTAAGTCAAAACATAGTGTTACAAAGTTTTTTAGAAATGTATATGATACTCCTCGACCTGGTAGACAGAATACAACTGTCTTACCTGCTATCATTCTTTTTGCTTTATCGTAATCCCACTCTGGTGTTTCTGCCTGTTTTTTTGCTTTTGCAGCTGCTGATTTAACAGTAAATCCTTTCGCCATACTAATGATCAATTATAATTATATAATACACTATTATCTATGTGTTGTCAATAAGAAGTTATTTTTTTGTTTTGTTCGGTTTACCTTCTTTATAATTCAGTTTGATGCCTTTCATATTTAATAACACCATCTTTGTTTCTGTCATTGTCTTATCATAAAAGACAATTGTTTCTTCGTGAATGCCTATGTCGCCACTCATAAATCCTCCTGTAAAGTACCTTTATATCAATTTCTCTCTTTCATTTTATCATATAACCTAAGTATTTACAAGTTTAATGATTGCTTTATATTTACTAATAGGAATGTTCAGTGATATTATCTGCATGTTCTCCATCAACTTCTGTATAGGTTAGATCATCTTTATGATAGGAAACATATAACCTATCCCATATAATTTCAAATAATTCTCTTTCTAAATTTTTAAATAAAACCTTGTCCTCAAGGTAGATATGGTAGCTCTTTTCTTTAGTCATCTTTTTCTGTGACGATTACTTCTTCTGTATCAATATTAAATCGAAGTTCAGTTCCCTCATACCAGTTCATATCATTCATTATCCATTCGGGTATGATGGTATAGTAATCCCCAGTAGTCGGGTCAGTCTCTATGGTGGTAAAAATTTCTGCGGGATTTTTTTTCATGTAGTGGATTTCATTTTTCATTTCTGATTGTATCTATACCTGGGAAAATTTTTGTATCAAAAATGGCACATTTATCTCGCTTCCGTAACACTTTGTAGGTTAGGTTCCCTTTGCGATTTTAAACACGGGGGGCGGCAACCCCCCAACTGCTGTATGCACTAACGTATGATATTAAAATTATAATGTGAGAATGTCTCTCTGTCAACTAACTTATATGTTCCGTGCTTACTGCTCATTACATACCCCTCCCCTGAGATGTATTCATTGCCTATGAAACATTCAGCATCAAAATCATCTCTAAGGTGC
>VTLG01015731.1_pt1 | contig 30930 bp, 35 predicted proteins | sample 4694571 | NCBI WGS metagenome assembly VTLG01 (sample SAMN12604809, study PRJNA352737) | marine metagenome | biome: ENVO:00000447; feature: ENVO:00000209|ENVO:00000569|ENVO:01000036; material: ENVO:00002151; isolation source: viral sequences binned using virsorter ...
ATAGTTTAACATGATACTTAGGCATGGCGGTTTGACTGTGAATAAAGTTTACGTTTGAGAGACTTCAACCTTTTCCTTGCTTGTCGCAGGGCTTGAGGTTTCTTTCTTCCTTTGTCTTTTCGCTGGACGTCCCCTTTTGCGAACTTCAGCTGGATTGATGAGTTCATCTTTCAGTTTCTTGTAATCTTCTGTATGTGTATGATTAGGATAGTGATGAAGATAAGCAAGAACTGCATTAAGTATCAACCAATCCTTACTCTTCTTTGTCATCTTGTACTCCTCCATGATGTTCAATAGAGGTATCTCTTTCCTCAATTAAGTGGTACTCAAGACCAATGACAGGAAGAGCTTCTTTGATCCTACGTTGAACAAAATCAATGATGTCCCGTGGATCTGATTTAGTTTTAACTGTAAGTGTGACCTTGTAGGTCTTACTGCAACTCATAGTTTAAATAATCCTGTTATAAATAAAGCCATCTTTAGAGAAAACAGTGATGAAATGATCTACGTCTTCTCCAAGGTATATCATAGCACTTTGAAATGGTGCAGCAGATGGAGCATTACCAAATCTTAACCTTTTGTTATATGCAAGCCATGGTTTATTAGCTACATGCCTCCACCATTTAGTAGACACATCTAACTTAATAAGTAACAGCATCTCATTACCATACTTCTCCTGTTGTCCAACAGCATGTGGTATCCATAACTTGGATTGAGAGTAAGGGTGATTCATAAATACTGTAGGCTCGTCCCAGTCTTTGTTCAAACCATCATCATCCTTAGTATATAACTTATTAGCTATAACATTCGGGCTTGACTGTGAATTAGAACATGGATCAAGTGCTAAGTTATGATTAAAGAACCGCAACACATCATCAACTACATGTTGCGGTGTATTCCAACAATCAGTTTTGGTACCCGTTGTTGATGTGAGTACTTGTAAATCTGTAGGCATTGTTTAATTTACCTGATTTAATATAATCAATGAAGTCTTCCGCATTCATAACTGCAACGAAATCATATACATGTCTTATCATGTTAAATGCTGGGTCTTTCTCAACAAAATCAGTGAGTTGTTTACCAGTATAAACAAGGATAGGATTGTATCCTCTTTCTCCTGCAATCCAAGCTAACTCAACTAATGCTTGAGATAGTTTGTTCTTTGCTGAACCTCCTACATGTTGACACTTAAGTTCAACACAATAAGAGTCATTGATAATTAGGTCAGGTCTATAATATCTATTAGGTAAGTAGTGTACCTTCTTATTAGGGATATAAGAATAACCCTCATCATCAAGTAACTGCTTAACCTTAGATTCGAAATCCTTTCCATTCTTAAAGGCAGTGCTGCCTCCTTGCAATTCAGTCATAGGATTAAACGATAGGGTTTAGTGAGAGATTGTGAGTCCCTCAGAAAACCTCCTAAGAGGCTTTAGGAGAGATTCTATCCCTTACCTTATCAAGGTATGGTTTAGACTTGTTGTAGAGCCACTCAATGTCCTTAGATAGCTCTTTGATTTCATACTGATGTATCTTCCATCTATTCTTCATATCTTGGACATAAGAACTAAGAGGAATAATGTTATCAGTAGGCTTAGGTAATACTACCTTGGCCTCTTCTTTTGTAACCGAATAACTTTGTTCAGTCATTAGTTTAGGTGACGACTTAGTCGCCATAGGTTTCCGCCTTTTTGCTCGACGTGGTTTCTTTACTGTGTTGGTGGTAGTCATAGTTAACAGGTGATAATGAACCAAACATTACATACTCTAAGAGCTGTAGTTTGGCCTCTTGAATAGCTTCTTGTTGACGTTGCATATCAAGTAACCAATTCTTTATCAGTGACATTTTCTAAGTGCTCCTTATTTAACTCAAGACGTAATCTATTCATTACATCTTTGGTCATTCCTTCAATCATTAAGCGATCACATTTACCAATGTTATGATTAGATATCATTAGTGTATTATGTTGTTCGCAATAATGAATACAAGGATCATTAAAGCAGTACTCATGTGTTGTATCAAACTGCACTAGAATACCTCCCGCATAGTTGTGTAAAAGCATCAGGGTAAGCTAATACTTCCTTGGGTAATGAATTGTATACCTCATCATTAGTGAAGATATACTTAAGTAGTAGGCCAAGTTGAGCATTCTCAGCTTTGGTGACTCCTACTACTCCTATTCTTTTAGCCATAGTAAACTGAGTAGGTGGATAAATGGGACTTTGTAATCCCAACGGTTCATACGAGGATCGAACTCGTATTACTAGCGTGACAAGCTAGCGTACTAACCATTATACTAATGAACCTTGCCTATTTCTAGGCGTATGACATTGCATACTCATATTGTTGATCTTCAACTGCTTCAAAGGCAACTGATTCAATGAAAGCCCAACATACGTTATTCTTATAGATTGTTAAGTCACCACCTAATAGTGATTCCTTAAACAAATCAACTAAGAACTCAACACCATGGTTATCGATGAGATAGGGAATGATGTCTGCTTCGTACGTATCATAGAACTGGACGGTGTGACCATAATATATGTGTTGAGTGCACACACCAGATTGACAGCCATGATCAGCAATTTCCTTGAGATCTTCAAGTGAGTAAATGTCTTTAACTGCTTTAATTGCATCCATGTGAGTCCTTGATTGGTGAAAGGTCAGAATGGTCTTATACACTAATTTATAGTTTCATTGCCATCCTGACTGTGAGTGATAATAATTAATAATTAATAGTAAGTTTGAGTAATAATAATTAAACAGTGACTTACATATTAATACTAATTATAATCAAGAGATAAAAAGATCTTGTCGTTAATTAGAATTAACTTTCAAATACAACTCCGATGCCCTTTGTTATAACTCTCAATTAAGATTACAATTTAATGTATTTACCTTAATGATTGATAACTCAGCTGGACTTAATCAGATGATTTATCTCTCGACTCTTTCATTATAGTCCATTTGGTCAGCTTTGCTACCCTTTGTCAGGATAACCACACATCCCATTTGAGACTAGAGTGGAGAAGGAGAACACTAAGTAGAAAGACTCAGTGTCCCCTCCATATATCTAATATAGCCTGTATGGTCTGATAATCCATCGGTATTTATACTCATCTATCCAACGTTGAGTAGTTATACTTACTCTATTCTTTATATCAACAGTACTAATCAGTTCTTATTAGTTCTTAACTGTGAATTGACTGTGAATAAATAGTATCGCCAACAGATAGCAACATAATAATATAAGTTTTACTAATATTTATAGAATATCATCTTAAAAATACAGTGAAATCAGTTTTTATTTCTTATTAATCAGAATAATACTGTAATTACTGACCCCTATTGGGGGGATTTGCGTCCTTGCTATGACGCTCCTCCACTTCAGACATTTTTGTTATTTTTTTACGGACTTTTGAAGCCTTTAGCAGTATTTTTACGGCGTCTTCTCTTTCTAGGGCGTTTTCTGCCTTCCTCATAAGTTTGAGGAGTTTCTTTTGTGGATTCTTCAAGTTTTACTAAATAATCATCGGATAAACCTGCTTGAGTGATTAAATGATTACAATATTCAGCACTTATACGGTAATAATCAGTAATATCATGTCCTAATAGGATAGCTGTATACTTTATACTACAAACTATAGGTTTATGGTCATAAACTGAGCAAAGTCCTTCATCTGTTAACATTGAGCAGGAACCGTCTGGTTTAGCTTCATAGGGGAAGTTAATGAGGAGGTCTTGAAGTTTAGGGTGTAATTTATCTATATTAGCTAAAGTTTCACCGATATGCTTACAGCAAAGGCCACATTTAGTACATGGGAACTCATCCATTTACCAATACCTGTCTTAAAGCTGAAGCTAAGTCTTTATAGCTTGAAGCTACGTATATTTGACCTATTACAACTGCTAGAGTTGCTATAGACCAAAAGATATAGTAGTATCTTTGTTTTAGTTGTTTTGGGGCGGTCATGGGTAGTTTAATGGTGGTGTATTAGGAATATCAAATGATGATATTAAGAAGAGGGAATTGATGTCGTGAGATATCGAATTCCCTCTGGGGGTCGGGTCCACCCTTCCCTTCCCCTGTATAAGGGAGGGGTCTAATTTATCCAGGTGGGGACTACCTTTCCAGTTTCTAGACCTCTTGCTTCATCTCTTTGCTGTTTATTCATTCCCATTACCATATGATTTGCACTATTATGAGGACTTTCAAGGAAGTCAACAAGTATAGATTCCCATTCTTCTCTCTTTCTAAGTTTAATTGCTTCATTAGCAGAGATAGAGAGAGCATCGGTATAGTATTTAACACCTTGTGCAAGACAGTCCAGTCTATCGTCATGTTTAACAGCACCTTTCTCCCGACACATTCTACTCATTTGATAGAAGAGCATGTATTGGAGTCTTTCTTCAGGTGCAGCATCTGCGTTAGATTTATAATCCCAATTTATAACCGACTTATCAACCACAAGTCTGTGCTGATTAAGGACAGGTTCAAGAGAATCAATAATACGGTCTTCTTTCCTAACATTAGCACGTACCTCTTCTACGTCAATTGCTTGATTAGTTTGTTGTAAATGTTTCTTAAATAATTCGCACACCATACCATCACCAAAATTTGTCTCTATGACAAGTTTGGTAACACCGTACTTCCTGCATCCTTTAAGGATGTCTAGGAGCGTGCGGTCTGAGTATCCGTCTCTATAAGCTCGCATTTCATGGAGGTAAAGGAACCCATTTTTTTGGGATATAAAGGCGGCAGCTGTTTCATCTGTTCCTCGGCCAGAGGGATCCACGCTGCAAATTGTTTCGGTGTAAGGGCTCCATTCTCCTTGTAACTGCATTGGAGAGTAAAAGTAGTCTCCTGGGAGTCCGACTGTTGGGAGGTCTTTGATGACGTTTTGCGGGTCGGAGCACCATATGCAATTGTCGGGAGCCTCGCTAGGGTTAACGCTAGTGACAACCAAATCAGCCATCTTAAGGGGGAATTTCTCAGCATCACTTAAACTGGTATCCAGCTGGAATTGAAGCATGTAATTAGAACGACCCATAGATGCTTCACGTTCTATTAGGTCGTCATTATCAAATCTGTCAGGGTCTGTTACTGACCATTCCTCTATTCCCCGTTCAAGATCTTCTTGTATTTGGGGAGCAAGGAGTCCTTCGTATTGGCTGAGTTTATCTTTTCGAGGGTATCTACTTGGCCAGACAAACGGACGGTAGTTACGCTCAGCCAACTTACGATAAACAGTAAAAGTAGTCTGAGGAGTCCCGAGATACATAATACGGCTATCACTCTTCGGCGTAAGAATGGACTCGGCTTCTGTGCAGAGTTGTAAGAGTTTTTCACGCATAAGCTCCGTCATGGAGTTTCCAGGAACCTCTATGTCGTCCAATATCATCAAATCTGCGCGACTTCCGGTGAGCTGACCAGTGATGCCCACCGACTTTACGCTTGGGGCTTGGTGTGGAGAACAATGGACGTCGAAACTTATTCGAGACCATCTGGAATCGTCTGATTTGGGTTGGAGATGATTGAGCCATGGAGTTTCAATAATTAGTTTTTGTAAGAAGATTGACATGTTGTCCGCACGTTCTTTAGATGCGGAAATGATCATTATTTTTCTTTCAGGATCATTGAAGAGAGTCCAGAGAACAAACGCTCCAGTAATCCAACTTTTACCAACACCACGGAAGGCTTGGATCTGGAGACGTTTCGGACCACCTTGTAAGTAGTCCGCAATTGCATACTGGGCTCTTGTAGGAGATGGTAGGTCAAGTTGCCCCCATAATGCTTGTAGGAATAGTTTAAAGTCGTCTTTTAAAGCGGTTAGAGTATCAGGCATAAGAAAATGCCTCATTTATTATACTAGATAATTCTTTATTATTTAATGGTTTTTGTGTTTTTGCTGGTCCTGGAGGAAGGCCAAGAATATCTGCTTCTTCTATTAATTCTTCTACTTCTGTATCTTTTAAAGTCCATACACCTTGAACTTTTTCATAACCAGCTGCTTCACCTAAAGAATATACTCCACTTTTTCCTTTTGCATTAGCCATTGCTTGTGCAAATTTACGTTGTAATATATCTATTTGACTTGAATCTCCTTTCGCTGTTTCTATAAGAGAATTAATATACTCTCTACGACTTACTACTGCATCTAAAGATTGACCTTGTTCTAATGCAAAGAAATCATCTATATTAATATCATCTAATGGTCCTAAAGCAGTTTCTTTACCAGTAGTAAAGTAAATAAATAATTCATTCCAAGTAGTAGGTATACCTGCTTCTATCATAACACTGTCAGGTAAGATATCTAAATCTTTTCTGGCTTGATTTATATGCCAAGCTTCTAAAAATGTAAGACCAGGACCACCTTTAGATCTTGGTTTAAAGTGACTTTTATCTAATGATAATTTACCTTTACCACGTGCAAATTTATCAGCACCAAGTAATGCCATTTGATTCTGAACACGTTCAAAAAAATGCTGTGTTTCTACTTGGCTTCCTATAAGATCTTTATACCATTCTTCAAATTTATCGACTGTTCCTGGTAAGATTCTTCTAAGAACAGGTCTACTTATTACTTTTCCTTGTGTACCTACTTGTACAGGAACATTACCCCAACCTTGAGTACCAGTAAGTACTGTACCTTCTAATGCTTTCCATTTGTTGATTAAATCTTGTGGAGGTTTAAATGCATTAGCAACTGATGTCATATATCTATTATAAGGAGTACTTACTACTTCTCCCCCTTTAATATGTAATTTATAATACTTACCATTTACAGTATATCTACTACCACCATATCCTGATAAGTTGCTTCTTTTATTAGCAGCCATCCAAGTAGCAGCATTTTGTTCAGCTACATTTTTACTAGCAGCATTTATAAATTGATCTGGTCTAGCATCAAAAAGGGATAAATCAGTAGCAGTTGTTTCTTGTACAGGTGGTCTACCACCACTTGAAGCTGCATATGCATAAGGCTGTGGTTTACTAAGTATACCTTTGTAATCTTTAGAAAATAAACTACCAGGTTTAACTACACTACCATATGTGTATTCACCTAAAAGAGTCTTATCTCTACTAAATGCATCATTAACTGCTCTTTGCATAGCAACACTTCTAGATTCCATAGGTACTGAACCAGGAGGCTTACCACCTTTATAGATACGTGGTTTTAGACCAATTCTTTGTAACCCTCTGTCAACAACATTTGCAGCTGTATTAAGCTCCTTACCCATTCGGTCAATATTACTTCTTAAAGTCTGACCTCTAGCGTACATATAATTATGAGCCCAAGGTTGTTTATTTAAAGCATTATATGCTGCAGGTACTCCTGATTTTAGAATCTTTCTAGTTATAAGCATTTCACCTATATGACCACCTACATCTGCTAGAGGTTTATCAATACCAAGTCCTTCGTGAGCAACGTAGGATATTCCTTTATCAAGAGGTATATCAGGTATTATTTTACCTAAAGTATCTATAGCATGAGATCCTATCAAAGCATGTGGACCTAGCATTCCTCGCCTAGCTTTCCACATTGTATCTTGATATGCATTACCTAACATCTGAACACCACTTTGTACATATGGTGTCAGCTCTTTACCTATTGTTTTAGTTTTAGCATTTCTAATTAAATAATCAGCTGCAGGAGTATTTCTATGTATTAAATCACTACGATACTGTCTATTACCTAATTGTCTAAGGAATTGCTCTAGACTTAAAGGTTTTGTTTTTGTTATAGTAGGTGTAAAAACTTCTTCTTCTTCATTCATATCTACTTCCTTTGTGCTCCGCCTCTTCCACGGTTAGCCTTCCGACTTTCTGCTTTATAAGAACCATCAGACTGCTTGGAAGCATCTTGTGTGGAACCTTTTCTAATTTTCAAGCTTGCTCTTGCAGCAGCGTGATCTCTTTTATACTTCTTAGAGTGAGCATATTTACCTCCAGGGCTATTATCCTTTACATGTTTACGTCGGGATTTAGCGTTTGTTCGATACTGCTCGGTTGATGTTTTTGCCATAGAGCCTATGTTGTACAAGTTCGGGGTCTATTGTTGGCATAATTCTAGCTAACTTATCTAATGGTGTACCTTCATGAGCTACTCCAGTGATATCATTTGTTTTTAGCCAGTCACATGCTGCTTTTAAGTCTTGAGTAGTAGCCTCACCACTTTTGACTCTTTTAAGAAAGTCTTCAGTGACGAGGTTATGTAACTCATTAAACTTATCTTCTTCGGCCTTTAATGCCATAATTAACTAAATAATTTTGTTTTTACTATTGCTAGTGCTTGATCATCTAACTTATTATCAGTTCTCTTCACATAAGCTTCGAGTAGATCAACTACTAGCTTTTTAACGGAATCCGACTTCAAGAAGGCGAATAGGATGGGCTTGATTACGAGGATCATTATTCTTTAGGTGTAGTGGTTTTCTTTGTTTCTTTTTTAACTGCAACTGGTGCAGGTTCTTGTTGTAATGCAAAAGAAGATTTTACTTCTGCAACTTTATCTGAAAGATCAGGGTCTTTCTCCCCTCTTTGTAAGGTTAGTGTACTCATTTTTTAAATGGATTAAGTTTCTGCCACCATGGTTTAGGTGGTGATGGAGGTAATCTAGCAGCTACTGCTTTAGCTACCTCGGCTTTAAATGCAGCTATAGGTATAATATCACTACACATATGATACACACGTGTACCAGGACGTATCATGAAACCTTTCTGTTGTAATGCTGCACATTCTTTAGCTCTAACTAATTCATAGTCGAGCTCCATCTTTGCTAATTGTCTTTTACCAAGATTCTTACAAGTCTCTACAATAGAACCATCTAGGGGAACCATGAAGTTAATCTGTGCTCCCCAGTTCTCAGCTACAGTATAGCTTTGCTGGTCCATCATATCATCAAATGGTGTTGTATGATTACCCATATAGAACGGGCTGAATGTCATAGTAGCACCATTACAACTTATATTTGGACCTAATACTTGTCGGCTGGGAGCTCCATTGTTTTGAAATTGTACAGCTTGGTTTGTAACGTTACCAGTAGCAGCAGCAACTGGATTTGAGGTATTCTGTACTTCTGGTTCTGCACGAGCTGGTAAGCCTATTGTGAGAAGACAGAGAGCGATACCGTAGTAGCAGTAGTTTCGATAGTTCTTTCTATCTCGGTTACTTCTAATACCTGACTGGCTGCTCTTGTTATAATCTCTAGTGAGAAGTCTGAACCAGCTGTTGTCATGTTGAATATCGAATCTGAATCCGCTATACCACCTGACGAAGTTGAAGTATGGGTTATATTGTCCCCACTCCACTTGTTCAAAGCCGATCCGTAAGTTGTGATCGTTATGTCTTCTTCTATATCTTGAGTTGTAGTTGTTGTTGAGTTCATGCTCCCCTGGGTAAATTGGGGAGTTACTAACTCTGCTCTTGCTACCGAGGGTGAAAACAGTAGGAAGAGTAATAGCCATTTCTTCATTCTTCCTTCTTTTTAGTTGCCATAGGGCAGTTTACTGGACCACCTTTATCTTTAGAATTACCAGTAGACAAGCCAAAAGTGGCCAATGCACCAGTAAACACACTTGCCACGAACGTGATATCTGAGTTACCAGCTTTCTTTATCATAGGTAATTCTATGTAATTCATAGTTATAATGAAACCAGACCAAACTACAACGCCAAGCCTGACGAATGTTCCAAGGATCTGGATTTGGTGTTCTTGGTCTTCTGCAGCATCTTTTAACTTACCGAGGAGACCTTTTCCTTCCTTTTTTTCTTCCATGCTTCGATGCGTTTGTTTAGTTGTTTAGTTACAAACTTTTTGATTTGCTCGAATAAAGGTTGTGCCAATGTAGTGGTAGCTACAGCCCCTAAAGCAGCAGTAACAGCAGTAACCATTACTTCTGCAGTAGGGAGTGGCATTTGTATGTCTATTATAGGTATTTCTAACTTTGGTGCGGGTGCTGTTTCTACAGTGTCCTTCTCCTCCGCCTTAGTGCCCTCTGGACGCTCCAAATCACTCGGTGGGATGACTATAGGGCGGAAGGCAGGAACGTCTGCTGTAGGCTGTCTCAGGTACATCTGAGGGATGTCTAGAGCTTTAGGTAGGTTAGGGCGTGGGAGATTGATAGACATTATGCGGATTCAAGGGCAGCTATACGTGCTTCAAGTGCATCATTTTTAGCTGATAATTCCTGTACTGCTTTAGTTAAAACTACGACTAATCTTTCATATTTCATTCCATATGCTGTATCATCCGTGTTCAGGTTGATAAGAAGCATGTCATCTTTCTTAGATGCATAGCCATCAGCTTGTTCAACAGCTAATACATCTTGAGCTCTAAAACCTAAGTGAAGTCTTGCTCTTTTTTTGGATCCGTCAGGAGTAACTTCTTTAGTTACGTCACCTTTTTCATTATATTCATTATACCAACTACGTTTATCCCAACGATAAGTGATTGGTTTTAATTTATTAATCCAATCTAAACCGTGAGTCCAATCAGTAATATCAGTTTTATCTCTTTGGTCAGAAGATGAGATACTTGTATCAGCACAATAAAGTTCTGAAGTATCATTATTACCTAAGACAACTCGGTCGTCATGAGTTGTAAGATTACCAGATGGTGAAGAAGTACGACCTGCACTTGATCCTAAACAAACATTATTTGAACCAGAAGTTAGTGCAAGGCCAGCATTGGTACCAAGTAATGAGTTATGTGCACCAGAAGTTGCATAAACAAAACTATAATAACCTATAGAAACATTGTATTCACCAGTCAACATAGAGCCGCTTTCATCTTTTACATGCGAACCCATGAAGACGTTGCCATATCCACTCGTAATATGTCTTCCACATTTAAATCCAATAGCAACATTTTGGCCGCCAGTCATCTCTGTGCCAGCTGAATTACCTATAACAACATTTCGACCATTATTACCATTTACATATTGATAACCAGCATAGTCTCCAATAAAGACACTTTCATCATCTGCATTAGCCTCTCCAGCTTTATAACCAATAGCAACACAACCGCTATTACCAACCATTGATTTTAATGTATCTATACCAATAGCTACATTGTTAGATGAAGTACAAGCAACTAGTGCATTCTTTCCAAGAGCAACATTACCTGAACCACTAACATTAGCGTCTAAAGCATTAGCGCCAACAGCAACATTATTTTCTCCGGTAGTAAGAGTATCTAATGCATTCTTGCCGATAGCTACATTATCATCTCCAGATGTGATTGCAGTACCAGAGTTCACACCATATAACGTATTATTTTCTGCATCTGTTCCAGTAAAACTATCACCAGAACTTGTTCCTCCTACTGTATTGCCTTGTGCATCACTAGTTACACCAGCAGAGACTTCAGCCCATGTAAGACCACCAGCTGCACTTGACTTAGCAGTTAGTACATAATCATTAGTTGGTGAATTATCAACTTTCAGATTAGCTTCATCAATTACGTCGTCTGCAACAACTTGTGCTCCATCTGCTGTAGATGTAACTTCACCACTATGGTTGGGATGCGTATAGTTATTACTTGCTGGTAATGTTTCAAAAGCTGGAGGTGAGCCAGCTCCTGTAGAAGTTAAGACTTGACCATCAGTACCTGGACCTACTGTCGTAGGATTACCAGACGCATCATATGTTATTACACGGCCATCTGTCCCGCTAGCCATCTTATCTGTAGTTACAGCATCATCAGCTATTGCGTTTGTTTTTATTTGTGTTAGTGCCATTAATCTGCTGCCTCCGGTGTGTTACCTGCTGCTTTCCATTCTAGGTATGCAGCATAATCTGTATTATCAGGATCTAATGGAACGCTAGTGACTACTCCATTTCGTGTTAATAAGATTGTTGTTAATTTAGGGGTTTCATCTGCTAAGGCAGATTTATACAATTTATATGAAATAGTCATAATTAAAGCTCCGCATCAAATACTACTTGAGCTGCATCTGTACCATTGCCATACAGCTGACCAGCCCTACCTGTTGTCATAGCGTCACCAACACCATCGCTAAATGAAATAATAGAACTCCATCTACTTATATTTTCACCAGTACATGTTCCAGAAGTACCTATTGTAAATGTATTTACTGATCCACCGTCGTATACTCTAAAAGCACCAGTACCTGTAATTGATGGTGCTGACCTCATCTGTATAGGGAATGTAGGCATCCATCTTGCTGTATCTGCATTTCTAATAAAGACAACTCCACTTGGCATTGCTGTGGATTCAACACTTGTATCATTTTCAACTACCCAGCAATAACGAGCACAACGTAAAAACTCCTCACCATACGATCTATATTCAAAGTCAGTAGCAGAAGTTCCTATTTCTAATTGAACTCCTGTAATAAATAAATCGTCATTAGTAGCTGTACCTAAACCTAATGTTCCAGTATAAGTATTTGCTGAAGTATTACTTCCCCAGCTTTGTGCTGTTCCACCTGTATAGTTACTTCCAGCATTAAAAGTAAGTCTTAGGCCAACTCCTTTATGGTGATTATTTCTGATATAAGCACCTGTATCTCCTGAAAATGTTACAGTTTTCTTCTCCCAAGTATTTGCTGAACTAATAGTAACTAATTGACTAGTAGCTCTATCAGCTATTTCAGTACCACTTGGACTTCCAGAACGTGCTCCTTGGTTTACAAATCCAGCATTGAATGTACCAGTTCTACTAGACTTGATCCAAAAACTAAGTGTTAATGAAACAGCATTAGAGGTACCGTATTTATAATGTTGTTGATCTTGACTCTCTAATAATTGCTCTATATATACTCTACCATTAGCTCCAAAAGTTGCAGCACTGGTACATTTTATTTTTTGACTATATATAAAACCTTCTGGAGCATCCTCAACTCGTTCCACTGACCAGGTGCCTGCATCAGTAAGGGTGTATTTCCATCTATCACCCACTACATAACCATCGTTAGAGCCAGTTATACTTGTTTTTGAGGTGGCTCTCTGACAAATATTCGTCTCTCCATTATATAGGAGGTTACGAAATGATTTAGTATCAGTTAATCCAGTACCAGCTACGGAGATATTTCCATCTACCGTTAGGTTATTCTCACAAGTTACATTCTTTGAACTATCTAGAGTTATATTGGCTCCAGAAGCACCTGAGTGTTGTAACTCAGTTGTTATTACTTTTGCCATTATGTTATTAACCTCACGATAGATGCAGTTGTTCTTCCAATGTTATTACTGGTATATACAGTCCTAGTAGTTGCATTTGTAGCTACATAAAATTCGATATAATCTGTTGCAGCTAATGTAATAATTCTAGTTATATTATTTGATAATGAACCGCCAGCACTTGCTGATCCATGATTATAGTTATAAGCTACACTAGAACCGTTTTTATAAATATGTATTTGAGTATACATATCTACTCCAGCAGCAACATAAGCACAAGCATTTATAAGATACTTACCACCTTTATTAGCTGGAACTGTAAACTTCTTATTAGTTGTATCGTATGCTGAATCTGTATCAAAATCTTCTGTATCAAATTCTAGTTTAGTTAAAGTATCATTACCCAGACTTGTCATGTTTGCTGACATATAGACTTGGCAGGCTGGGGTATTATTATCAATAGTAGCCCAACTTAAATTACCACTACCATCTGTTTTCAAATACTGCCCTGAAGTCCCATCATCCACTGGAAGAGTGAGCTGAACGGCAGCATTACTTGTTGTTGTAGCTGGACCCTTAAAAGAGACGGTTCCACCGCCTGAGTCCGCTTTAATTTTTAATTCTGCCATTATGATTTAGGATATTTGTCTTTTGTAGCTTTTATGGTGGCTTTCCACCCATCTATACCATTATGGTAGATGTCGTCTAGCTGATCGACCACGCTAGGGTATTCGGCTGCTCTTTTGTTTTTATAATCAAGTTTATTTATTTCGGCAGTAATTTCATCTTCAGTAGGCTTACTTTGAGAATTACTAGCATCCCAATCTAAGACACCATTGTTATCAGTCCAAATAGCTCCAGGCTTTAAAGAAGCAATTGCTTTTGCTCTATTTATTAAAAGAGTATTCATGCTGCCACCTCCATTAAAATGATAGGCGAATGAGAATTACCATTACCAATGGCTGCTGTACTAACGTTGCTGTTGCACTTAATAAATACACTATATTCAATCGCCTCTCCAGCCGTATAAGTAGGGGTGTCTAAATACGATATAGCTACAGCGTACCAACCTGCTGCACCTGCCTGACTGTAGATATAAGCCATACCGCTACTACTATCTCCCATGTAAGCCCATCCTTCACTATTAACATTACGTCCTAAAGTACAGTTCGCAAAACCTTGAGTAGAGCTTGCCAAATAGCCGCCCATCCCTGTGGCGAATACAGCAATTTTGCTACCAGTAGTTGTGGGTGTAATGGTATCAGTGATATAAGTTTCAGTCCAATCTGTAGACGTTGTAGACGTCCCTCCACCTGTATTTAGGTTCCCTACTACTTGAAGGATTTTACCAGTTGCTGCATTTAGTTCTGAATCTCCTACAGCATTTGCTGCTATTTGAGATGCAGTTATAGTATCAGCTGCTATTTTTGCTGCAGTAATAGTTGTGTTTGCAAGACTATCGTTATCTACTACGCCGTCTGGTAGTCCACCAACGGCTAATCCTGCGACTGTATTCGCAGTTCCATTAATTGTAATTGCCATTAGCTAACCACCCAGTTTCCGTTTACAGTTACAGTGGCATTGACCGTTATAGGTCCAACACTGTGTGCTCCTTTACCAGAAGCAATAGTATAGTTATTAGATATTGTTTGATCGTTCTCATATATACAGTTATCTGCTACAGCACCTACAACTGTCTGCCATGAAGAAGTACCGTCACCATCTTCTCTAAGGAATTTAGTTCCGCCACTCTCTCCTGTAGATAGGATAGCAGTACCTTCTGGAGTTGTTGAAACTGTTTCCCATGTAGGATCAGCTCCGTTATTACTTCTTAAGAACTTACCATTACTAGATCCATCACCATGAGGTAACTTAGTAAGGTCTACAGCTTGATCTGCTATCTTACCAGTCGTAACTGCTAGGTTCTGTATCTTAGCTGTAGATACTGTATTATCTCCTGGTGTAGGGATACTTACAGCAGAACCTGCTTGATGTATAAATACACTAGCACCACTAGGTAAGTTTGCACTGAATATAATAGTATTAGCATCTACCAATGCGAAGCCTTCTGCTGGAGCACTTGTCCCAGTATTAGCTTTCTGTACGACACCATTTACACTAACTACAAGTTGAGCTGCATTAGTTACACTAGCTGCTGAACCTGAATTACTACCTTCTCTTAAGTCATATGTAGCAATACTACCATCTATAGTAGGTGCTCCAGTTCCACCTGCAGGGCAGAGGAATAAATACTTAAAGTCTCCAGTTGATGTAACTTCTTTCCATGCTGATGTAGTGCTATCATACACCTTCATCTTATCAGCATTAGTGTCATATACTAAATCACCTTCATTAAGACTAGAAGATGGTTCACCAGCATTTACACGATATCTTTCATTAAAGTCATCAACAGCACTCTTTGCTGCAGTAATATCAGCAGGTGCTAAGGTTTCTCTATGGAAAGTGTAGGTATGTAATGTAGATGTTGTCTCTACTAATATACCCTTACCAGCTTCAATAGTATCGCTGTTAGCCATACCGTTAATAGTAACAGTATTGCCTGTACCTGCACCATTAGCAATTGTCGCTACTCCACTTCCGTTAGATGTCAAGTTACTAGCTAATGCTTTAACACTAACTATGGTACCTGCATCATCATCAGGATCTGGGTTAGTAGCTGGGAAACTTGTTTCATTAGCAATAGGTCTGAAACCACCTACATCTGTTACTAGTGCTGTGACTCTGTCATCGACAGCTTTAGCTGTAGGGAGTTGAACATCAGTAGAACTTCCGCTAATCGACGTGACGATGCTCTTCCCATCCAGCATGTTAAGCTCAGAAAGAGTAGAGGTAAGAGCAGTACCGCCCGCCAAAATAGAAGCAGTACCTGACTGCATACCAGCAAGCGTTGTGAGTTCAGCATCAGCAATGTGTTCTGTTCCTATAGCATTATCAGCTATCTTTGTACTATCTATAGCATCAGCATTTATCTTAGCTGTAGTTACTGCACTATCAACTAACTCAGCTGTATCAATGGCATTATCAGCCATCGCTCCATTCCCAATGGAGTTATCTGCAATCTCTGTGGAAGTGACTGCATCAGCAGCTATCTTAGCTGTAGTAATAGCATCATTAGCTATCTTAGCTGTAGTTACATTTGCATCAGCTATTTTTGCTGTGGTTATATTAGAATCAGCTACCTTGGCTGTCGTAATATTAGCGTCAGCTATCTTAGCAGTAGTGACGTTGGCAGCTAAGATATTCGCTGTTTTAACAGCAGCATCAGCTATTTTTGCATCAGTAATTGCGTCATCAGCTATTTTAGCTGTTGTAACATTAGCATCTGCTATCTTAGCAGTAGTGATATTAGCATCTGCTATTTTAGCTGTTGTAACGTTAGCGGCTAAGATATTAGCTGTTTTAACAGCAGAATCAGCTATCTTTGCATCAGTGATTGCATCGTCGGCTATCTTAGCTGTAGTAACGTTGGCGTCAGCTATCTTATTTGTTGTTACATTAGCATCAGTTATTTTAGGTGTTGTTACAGCATCAGTTTTTAAGTCAACTGTATCAACAGTACCATCAGCTAACATCGTTGATGTAACTGTACCAGTATCTCCTGTTGTTACTACCGTACCTGTAATATTAGGTAGGGTGATAGTGCGATCAGCTGTAGGGTCAGTAACAGTAAGAGTAGTTTCATAAGCGTTATCAGTAGCACCTTCAAATATAATCTCAGCATCCTCACCCATGGTAAGGTCACCAGTCATTGTACCACCAGTATTCGCGAAATATCTATTTCCTACTTCTTGTGTGACGTATAAGTTCTGGGTGAAGTTATCATTTAAATCTTCTGATTTAATAGCTGACCCTGCATAGAAGGTGGCTGTTAAATTGTCAACATTCGTGTCTCTTAAGATTTTTATCGCCGCCCCATTAGCTGGAGCACTATTAAATTGTACCGTGGTAGCATTAGCCAAAGACCATGCAGTAGTCACGGTTGCGTCAACCTGAACTTCAATGTCAGATGACTTTAGATATGGAAATGTAAATGAGTAATTGGTGGTGGAGCCATTACCAGTATACGATTGTTCTGTAACAGCCATAGTTTGTTATTTAGCCATTTGTAATAAGTTTTGCATTTGCTGATTTTTATTACCCATCCTTACAGCTTCATCTATACGTCCTTGCCTAATATATTTATCCATTAGACTTTGATGAACAATAGTTTGCCATATATCAGGTCTTTCTTTAAGAAGTTGCATCTCAGCAATCTCTTGTTTTTCTTTTAATACATCATCTAATTCACGGTAAAGTGATAGTAAGTCTTCTTTAAACTGAACTTTTTTCCAATTAAGTTCAATGCCTGAACCTCTTAATCTTCTGATTTTACCTAAAATATATTTATGTTTAGGTTTATCTAATACTTTTTTTAAATCTTTCCAAGGTTCTTGGGCACCAACAAGTTTATTGATATAAGCTTTTTCATCATTAGAGTACTCATATTTACCTGTTGAATCCTTTTCTAACCTTCTAACTCCTTCCCAGTTAGCATCACGTAATCGTTTAAGAACTTTACCTGATTCTGTATTATCACTTTCAGGATAGACTGCAATAGGCATTACTGCTTGAACTATATCAGCTATTTTATTATTTGATCTACCTAATATATTACCTGTTAATGGGTTGACTTGATCAGGTAAGTAGTTTTTAGCTATAGGAATCTGTTGCTGTATCATAGCCATGAAATCACCATAGACTTCTTTATAAGCACTGTCTATCATTTTAGCTAGTAACTTAACACTGGATGGTATGAAGGGTTGTGCTGCTGCCCATTGTTGTGCAGCTTTCCAGTTACCATCTGAAATATCAAGTAATTTACTTACACTACTAAAGAAGAAACTATCTCCTAAAGATAAAGCCATAGTAACACTTATTTTTCTAAAGATATCTTCATACATAGGTTGTTCGATATCTCTAGCATAATAAGCCATTGCTCCTATTAAACTTAAAAGAGTTCCAATACCAGGAATTTCTTGAAATTCAATTCTTAAATCATTATCTTTACCAGGTATAGGGAATTTAATAGTATTAGGTTGAGCACCATAGAACTTAATATCACGTGCTCTACGAGACGGATTATAATGTCCTGGTCCTTCTATCCATCCATCTAAAGCAGCATCCCAAAGACCTCTGGTTATCCATGATGCTAATATTAATCTACCTGAATACTCATCACGTTTAGCCTTCCAAATTTGTCTATAATGAGGAGTTGTAGAAGCATCAATATTATGTCTAGCTAATGCAGCTATTATATCTTCATCAGTTTTAGCCCAAATAGTATCAGCAAATTTAGTAGCACCAGGTATCAGTGCGACTGGTTGATATGAGAAAACTATCCTTGTAGCATTACTTACTGCTCTAGGGAATGTAGCTATATGTTTTAATGGAGGTATTTTATTAGTAATTTTAGTTAAACTTGCAGCAAGATCATCATTAATATTAAATTTCTTCTCAGCTGCATCTGCTCTAGCTGCAGTTCTATCTCTTAATACTCCATTCTTATCAAACTTATTAGCATAGTTAACTTTTTCTGCTTGTTCTAAAGCTTCTTTACTAAAGACACCACCCTTTTGTGCAGCTATATCCTCCCATGCTTCTAGTCTAGAAATCCAAGTAGCTGAATGAACATCTGTCATTGCATCGACAAAGCTCATACCAGTCGTTCCAGTACGGAACCACTTATTTCTATATAAACCTCTAAGACCTATAGCCATGTTGTACTGAGCTTCAAAACCTATATCATTCTTAGCTCTATATATGTCAGCTGCTTCTTCTAATATTTTCAAAGCTTTATCTTCTTTAACAAGGAAATCAGCTCTAACAGAATCAGCCATTGCATCAGGGTCTGCATGTACTTTTTTAAATACTTCCCAAGCCCATCTTACAGCTCTTTTATTTGTTTCTCTAACTGATCCATGCCAAAATATAATTTTCCTGAAATCTTCAAAAGCTGTTGGATCACCGAACATACCTCTCTGACCAGCACCAAGTAACTGATTTATAGGTTCTACAGCAACCATAGCAGTATTACCTGAGAAAGCTTTAAGAGGAGCTATACCAGATAACATATTATTAAAGAATACACCCCATAAACCTTTAGCCATAAGGTTCATATCAGGTCCAGGGCTTATAATAAGTCCTCTAATATCAACTTTATCTTCAGCCCACTTCATTAATTTAACTATTGTATCTACATCACCTTTGGTATATTCAAAGATATGTATTAATGGTTTAATAGCAAGTGGATTCTCTACAGCTAATCGTCTTAGTTCTTTTGTAAATCTAACAGCTTTAGCATGTGCTCCGTTTTCAACAGCTTTGAATTGATCAAGCATATGAGGTATGAGCTCATCAGCTGGTACAAAACCAGGTCCAGTAGAAGTAGCATCTTTCAGTTTAAGTACAGCAGAACCTACCTTAGCATTAATACCCCATTCTGTTAATAAGTACTGGAGTTTACCAAGTATAATATCTGTCTGTTTTATATCATCTACAAGTTCAGAGCCATAATCATTCATGGCTTGAGCAGTAGCTGCTATCTCTCTACCAGTAGTATCCATAAATCTAGCAGAAGCTCTAGCAACAGGACCACCTACATATCTATCAAAGAGTTCACGTATAGCCCAAAAAGCAGCTCTAGCCTGTGGTTCTGTAGCAAACTGTACTGATACATCATCAGCAAATTTAACGATAGAACGTTCAGATAAGAAGATCTTCTGTACATCAGCTACATTACCAGCTTCCATAATATCAGTGAATATTTTCTCAGCAGCTTTATCCATAGCTTTACGGGACCATTTGATGTTATCAGAAATGATTTCAAAATCTCCCATAGCTCTAGCTTGCTGTTCAATATCCATTATAGTAGTTCTAGATGGTGACTCTTTACCACTAACACGTAAGCCTTTTCTCCTTGCATTCTCTGTAAGAATTGGAGGAGGCAAGCCATCAGAAGAAGCAATACCATTTTTAATAGCAGCTACTTCTGCCATATTACGTGCTGCACTACCTTCAGGAATACTGTTATATCCAGTAATTGCTTCACCAGGAACTGGTGTAACATCAGAATCAAATCCTACTTCAGGATCTTTTATCTTCTCAGCTCCTGCTCCATCTGCTTGTATCTCTTTACTAGTTTCTGTTCTTTCTACAAAATCATCGAATTTATTATTATCAGATAGTTGCTCAACTAATTCCTTTCTCTTACCTTTAAGGATTCTAATATCTTTAGCATTAGGTTTAGTTGCTATTATTTGATCTATTTCTCTGATTTGTATATGTATTTGGTTATCAGGTTTTCTGGCTAATTGAATAGCTTTATACTGTTTAGCTCTTTTATCTAAAGGCTTGAACCAACCCATAATGGATTTACCTCTAGAAAATAAGAAGCCTATTGAACTACCTAAGAGTGCGAAAGGAGTTGCTTCTAACATATGAATCAACTTCCTATTCATAGGAGACATGTTATCTGTTGTAACAAGTGCATTAGGAAGGGGTGTTCTACCACCTCTACCAAATTGAGCAGGGAATGTCTCTATTAAATACTTAGTAATACTTTCATCATTAGTTTGATCTTCACTTATACCAGTAACTGCTAACTCAACTCCTAGTGTAGCTGCACCTTGAGTTATCAGCCTTTGTCCTTTTGTAGCATTTAATACAGCACTAGTACCAATCATACTAGGTATAACAATATTACCAAACTGTCTCCACTTCCTAAGTGTTGGGTTAGTAAATCTTGTTTTCTTATCCCACCAATCATCAATAGCACCAAGAGTAGGATGTATGCTTGCTGCATCACCTACAATATCTATAGCACCTAAGCCTATAGCTGTAGGTATACTTGTAGCAGACGGTCCTTGATTCTTCCATCCTTGATAAAACTTACCAAAGAAACCAGATTCATCATATTGCTCAGGAGACATACCATAATATTGTTGGGTCCACCTAGCTTTAGCAGCATCTCTTTCTGGACCTTCAGGCATCCTTGACCACTGTTTAAATGAATCAAATTGAGACAATCCTGTTGTCTTCATCTGAGCCATTTCTTTTACAGTAGCAGGAGCTAAGTCTCCCTCTTCTTCTTGAGTAGGAGTTTGGAATTCTACACCAGAAGTATCCTGATTTGTATCAGATAATCTGCCTTCTTCAGCTTCAATATCTTCTCTTAAACCAGCTACTAGTTGTCCTTCATCTTCTTCTCTCCTATCTTCTCTACCGAAATCATCTATCATGATAAATCTCCTCTATATACATAAGTGCTACTTATTCCATCCCAATCAGGAACAGGATAAAAACCTAAATGACTAAAATCATAATCAATAGGAGATTGTAAAGAAATTAAATCATAGTAACTATTTTCATGAGAAATTAAATCACCTGGTCTAAAGAACCCTTGTTGTATACCCCATGATATATTCTCTGCAGCTTTTGGATTATTAAATTTAAGCTTTGGAGTACCATCTTTATTATATTGACTTAATTTACCACCTGGTTGATGGTCTGGTGAACCAGCAGTTCTTTCTGTTGATTCAGTTTCATTGATAGTTGTTACACCAGTAGAACCAGTAGTAGTTAATTCATTATTAGCATTAGCTTCTGATGATTTTATATTACCTGATAGATTCTTTTTACCTTCAGCTTCTGTATAAAGAATATTCCAGAATCCGTGTACAGTTGCTGTATGTCTAATAGCATCTTTAAGGTTTCTGTCATAGACAGTATCTTTTTCAATTTCAGAGATTAGATCTGTAGGTATTTCTACATCCATATCATGTGCCTTAAAAGCACCTTTGTAAATCTCTTGAATAGTTGTTCCTTCTGCAGCTGCTGCTCTACGAATACCAGGTAAAACTTCAAAATTTCTACCCTTCTTAATATTCCGATAAACCTTCATTAAATGAGATTTAGATATAGATCCTTTTACCATTAAGGCTTCTGATACTGAACCTTTATCTTCAACTAAAGCTTTGAAATCATCAACACCAATATACCAATTTGGATCATCTTTAGCAGCTAGTCCTCCAGGTAATTGACGTATAAATTCAGCAGCACCTGATTCACCTATTCTTTTATCAGAGCTACCTACTTTTTTATAAGCACCTTCATTGGATCGCATTCTGTCATCAATCCATGTAGTAGCCTTATTAAGTACATCCTCTGCATCAGCTCCACGTGGATCATCACCAATTAATTTATAGACATAATCATAGAAATCTATAGTAGCTATAATTCTAGTAGCTTCTAAACTAATAGGTTCTGGGGAGTTTGGCAAGGATTCAACATCTAACTCTCCTTTCAAAGTAGTATTGATTGTCTCCTGTAAATCTTTAGGTGAGAAGCCAGCTTTCTGTAAGAATTTAATATTAGGTAAATAAGTATTATTAAAATCTCTTCTTTCTTTAGTTGTAAATTCAGCAGAATTACGATACTCTATTAAACCTTTTATATCTCCAGTCTTACTCATCTGTCTCAAATCATCAGCTTGTTTATCAGCGAGATAATTCTGCTTACTATGAGTATCCAAACGACGAAGAGCTACACTTATTGCATTATTTTTACCATATTTCTTATCATATTTTTTAGCTAATTCACCAGCTTCACCTGATTCAATACGACTAGGATCTTTTAAAATTTCTGGTAGAATAACATTGAATTCTGTTAGTACAGCTCTTTTAAGAGAAGCTTCTTTATCTTGTATAATTTGATTTGTTCTATTAGTTCTGTGTTCTGAAATTTCATCCCAAAGTTTTGGGTGACGTATCAGTACACTTACCCCTTTATCATCTTTTAAATTCTTAAATATATCATATAGATCATAATCATTTATTTCTAAATTCTCTGCTAAAGATTTACCCATAACATCTAAGACTTCTTTAGGATTACGGAATGATACACCATCTGTACCATAAGTTCTTCCTAAAGTTTCCCTTAATTTTTGAGCAGCTGTGATGTTTTTTGTTAAATCGCCTGCTGTATATTTAGATAAGAAAGTAGCGGTTTCTTCATCTTCTAGTTTAGCACTTAGATAAGCATTCTTAGCTCTCTTTTCTTTTAATAAACCTAGTCCTGCTATCTGTCTCCATTTCTTTTTAAATTCTATTACACCTTCAGCTTGGCTACTATCCCAACCATTAATAGCAAGATAATGACCTAAGAAATCCTCAAGCTTTTTTGAGAAATTTGCATCACTTACTATTTCACCATCTCTTCTTAACTGAGCAATGAAATGTTCTTGTAGAGCTTGTATATTACCAATCTCACCTTTTGCTTGAGCACTTTGACGAGAAGAACTATATCGAGCAGATTGTAATCTATGAAGAAAGCCAAGCCTTTCACTAAAGGTTGACATTTTATTGGCTTCTTCTCTTAGTTTTTCATCATCTTTTTCAATTAGTTTATCAAGAGCATTAGACCATTCAGCATCATCATCTAATGATTCATATGTGCTCTCCATTAGGGTTTCATCTTCTTCACCCTTCTCGTGCTCATCTTTCTTTTTAAGAAACCATCCTACCTTTGCACCAGCGGTAAGTAGGCCAAACATCGCTTCAGTCTTCTTGATCTCTGCATTAGATGCTTCTTTCATGAAACGTGCTTGATCACGACCTTTCTGGCCTTCTTGACGAGCACGTGTTTTAACAGCTTCTAATTTGTTAGCATGTTTCTTTGTTTCAAGATTTTCTATCTGTGCTCTATTCCACTCAGTGGATTCCATTGCACCACGCATTCCAGCTTTATATTCCTGAGTTATTTCTGCGTGTTGTCGTCTAGCAAGTTCTTGAGAGTCTATTATATCTTGATAATACTTTCTGACTTCTCCAGTATGGTCACCAAGTCTGGTAAAACCTCCTCTCCTGCCACGGTTTTTCGGACTATAACTTATTGCCATGTGTTTATGTTAATTGTATTTAGCAGCGACTGGTCCTATAGCAGCTGTAGCGGCACTTGCAATACCAGACATGGCCGTAGCCCATCCCATATCACTTGCTGCACTTACATTTGCATATGCACCTGCAACTGGTTCTGGTCCAAAGTCATACGGTTGTAAAGGCTGTGGATACATGAAATCAGCTCTTGGTGTAGGTAATGGTCGTAGTGGCATAGGTAGTTCACCAGGTTCTAGCATTCTCTGAGCTTCAGCAGCTAGATCTGCACCATATTTATCTCTTGCTATTTCTTTTAAAGCAGAACGTGTATTACGTCTTCCACTCATTACTGTTTCAGTTAAAATAGCTTGTTGTCTACCTCTACTTGCTATGAAGGTTTGTGCTATTTTTGATGCGGATCGACCTGACACACCCCTAGCTCTATACTTACCTTCATTAAGTAATGTTTGGATTAATAAGTCTTGATTTTCAAAAGCAGCTTCTCGTTCTATTTCTTGTAAAGCTTCTAATTCATCTGTTCTAGCATCATGTGCAGTTCTAGAATTCAGAGAAACTTGTCTACTATATATGTCTTCTGATTTTAAAAACTGTTGATCTAAGGAAGCTTGTCTTTGATCTCTTATTGTTAAATCATAATTATAACGTTGTTCAGCTGTAGCATCTTGATAATCAGCAAGCTTAGCCTCATTACGTTCTTTAAGTTTTATACTCTCATTAGTATAAGCCCACTGCGCTTGCAGTCGGGCATTATTCATCTTATAAGCTTCTACATCATAACCATATTGACGGTCTGTTGCATCATTCTGAGCTTGAGCTTGTTTACGTCCAGCTGCTGCTTGCTTATTTCCAGATATTATACTGGAACCAATACCTATAACGGTAGGTATAATCCACCATGCCATATCTTATTTCCTCCTATAGAATCGTGGTGAGTAAGTACCTTCCCACATCATAGAGTTTAAAGACACAGGGAATGGTGAGTCATTAAATAACCTGACTTGGAAGTTATCTGTTTTCTGGTGAATTGGTAAAGTGAATACTGATTGTTCAGCCAATGCAATATCATTAGCTAGGTATGTATTAGCTTGTTGTACTGGGCTTAAGTTATACCATTCATCTAAGTAAATTACTATCTTAGCACCACTAGCGGGAGCATTAGTAAATCTTATAGAAGTATCACTTAAGAAACTCCAAGCTGTACTGACAACATTATCTACTCTAACTTTAACTTGATCTCTATCTATATATGATATATCATCTTCAATCCAGTTGAAATCTGTAGTTGAACCATCTCCAGTATAGGTTTTAGAACCTTGTTCTACACCTGTTGATTTAAGTTTAAATCCCATTACACCCGAAAGACCAACAGCAAACTTCATACGTGATATTGTTAAAGTAGCTGTAAAATCTGTTATCTTTTGTGCCTCATCAGTTCTAAAATATGTCTTAGGTAGTATGATATCGAAATCATATTTCCATCCAACTATTACATCAGAAGCAACACCAGATAAATCCTTACCACTTACTTTAAAGTAGGGGTCACCATCATCGGTAACAACAGTAGGAGTAGTGGTGAATCCAGATTCAATGAATTGTCCTGTGGCTGTAGTACCTTTAATAACGATAACTGGTGATAATGTAGTTACATTAGACCAAGGTATATAGCATTTAGAGAAATTATTAGTTGAGTCATAGACCACTGTTGCATTATTGGCGGCATTTCTAGCATTACTATATAAGTCCATGCAGGGATTAATTCTCTGTCCGTCATTATTAACGATAATAGCATCTTCTGGGCTTTGACTTAAACTTGCTTTACTTAATGTAAATTGGTTACCTTGTTTAGTAACTGTATAGAACTCATCTGAGTCTGCAGCTATAGTCTGTACTGTACCAGGTAATTGCCAATTAAACCATGCTTCAACTAGTGTTTCTTTTCCATCATTATAAGTACGGAAGAAGTAAACCTTATCGGAAGTCTGATCAGACATTGCAAGGAATTGATTTTGTGGAGAAGCAATGAACGTATCCACTGTTTCTGGTATCCACTCATTAATTACCTTACCAATATCTAAAACTTGAGGATTCTCATCTTGGCCACGTGTGACCATACCAAATATCCTAGTGTAGCTTGGAGTTTTACTTAAGAAATTAATATTACTTCCCATATCAACAGGATCTACACTTGTATCCATCTCATACGAAGAGATAGTACGGATTGTGGTCGTTGAAGGTGTCAAGATTCCATCAGAAGCAGACATTAAAAACTGTTGATTCTTACTGAATAGGACTAAACCTTGTGTAGTAGGAATCACTCCATGTAGTGCTGCAGGTCGAATTGTTGACGTACTTATATCAATCGGATCAGCATCCGTTACTGTTTGTGCTGAAGTATGATAGAAATTGTAGAAGTCTTTTGATTGACTCATTGATACATTATCTTCTGATAAGAATCCGAGTCGGTTGTTATGGAAAAAGCTCTGTTGTATTTTATATCCTACAAAGCTAGGATGTGCATTAGTAACATCATCACCTACTAATCTTTCTATCCAAGTTATTTTTCTAAACTGGAATGTATTAGCGGCTGTATTTACTAATTCATGGGGCATTGTATCTTGATTTAACCCTGCTGATTTAGCTGGATCTTTTGTTTCAGCCCAGTGTCCTATACCAGATGTACCATTATCTGCTACGAACTTAACAAAATATGTATCTAAAGTAGAGGCTGTATTTATTATTTTAACTACATGCCCATCAAAAGATTGTGTTGGTAGTTGGGATATATTATCTACTTGATCTTGGAATACAATTAACTTCTCATTACTAGTACCACCTTTAGCAGATATAGTAAAGGTTGCATTACGACTTAAGTATAATGCTGTTGGGTACTGAGTTACTGTTAATCCAGATATGTTAGCTGCATCTATTGATGCTTTAATTTTAGTTAGTGCATCATCATATGTATCATCACTATCTGTTGTAGTAGTGGTAGTAGTACCAGCAACTATAACTTCATAAGTAGTACTTGTTGATGAACCACTTAAAACTAAAGTAGCTTGTCTAGTTGTATTGAATGTAGGGTCAGCTTGTGTAGCTACTGTTATTAAATTATTGGTTATGATAGATGTATCTTGTACAGTTAGTATATCATAATTAGTACGTGCTCCTGTAAGGTATGCTTGAGCACCAGAACCGTATGTTACAGTACATGCAGTACCATCTACATTCCATATATCTATATCTCCTGTACCTCCACCTGTAGCAGGTTTAATACAACCTATGTATTTTTCTGTTGATGTCCTAGCAATGTAGAACCATTTTGACGAATCATACGTAGTACCAGTACCTAAGTTCTGAATCCATTTAAAGCCAGGTCTTTTAGTAAGACCAAAGGTTGGGTCTGGGTAGCCATTAAGACACTCACGGACTTGACCAGGAAGCTTCTTATCATCAGATTGTCTAGATACTCCACCTAAGTAATTGTCAATTCGTTGAGTAACAGCTGGCATTATCTTTGAAGTACTTGGTAAGGTTTGTAACTTTGGTAATAGTTTTGTTGTCCTTGAGGGTGTCCAAAGAAAGTAAACTGTCCTTGTTGTGTTTCATATTCTAAAGCTCTAGCTCTAGCAAAAGCTTCTTGTTGTTGTAGCATTTGATACTGGCTAGCATCTCCTACTATTCTTTGAGAGACTAGAGAAGCTGATCTAGCAGTGATGAAATCTTGAATAGGTTGAGGTAAATCTACCCAGTCAAATTCCCATACAATATCACATTCTACATTATCTCCTGATATATCTGATAGATCATATGTATGATGTTGTCTATCATATAATTTACCACTACGTCTTATGCAATCAAATTCTGTATTAGCACTGTTTTCAGTGAGTTTAATTTGAAGCATATTGTTAGGAATCTCTATTTCATTAGATGAGTTCCTAGCCATTTCATAGTGGTATTCTGTATTGAATGTCCAGCCTTCTGATTGTACCTCCCTTGATACCTGTAACAGTGTATCGTATGCAATCGCAACGTCTGGGTTGGTTTGATCGAGAGTGGTTACAGGTGCCTGACCACATGATGACAGTATTTGATTTATAGCTGGTAATTCTGCGGTGGCATTCGTGGTTGGAAAAGGCATAATATTTATTAAGAAAAAAGGGGAGCGTGAGAACTCCCCATATAGTATAATTAGAAAGCAGCGTTTCCTGAAGAGCCTACTGCAGCACCTGCAATAAGTTCTACACAAGCAGCTGGGTTCAGATAGTCAGCTCCCATTGCGAGACGTCCTAGAATGACATCGCCCTGGTAAACCACTGATACATCCCCGCTTGTAACTTGTACTTGAGGTCCGATTGCTTCTACAACACCTGCGCCTTCCTTCTGGAAGATAAGTCCGCAGCTGTTAGCGAATTCAGTCTCTTCACCGTACTCGTTATTGATTCCGGTTACGTCGGTTGCAGCATCTTCTACTGCTTCTCCAACGAAGGAACCTGTGTTACCTGGTGAGGTTACACCTGGGTTTGTAGCGGAAGCGGATCCATACTTAGTACCATAGGAACTGAAGAATGGGATGTTCATTGACTTGAAGATCTTGATGCCTGCAATTTCAATGATACCGTTTCCTTTCTGTAGTGCATCTCCTTGATCATCACGATTTACTAGTCCATTTGTGCCTACGGCTTGGATTAGTTCATAGTATTGTCTTGGGTTTAATACACCTACACGTCCGTCGTTACTAACTCCCTTCTCGTCAAGAGCAGCAGCAGCATCGTAGAACGCATTAATTAGACTAGCAGATGCATAAGCATCAGAAGCCTGGTTGTTTGTACCAACACGGATCTGTGTTCCGCCTGGTTCTACGAAGTTAGCCTTCGTAATTGGACTTGCAGCCCTAGCACCACGAGCGATAGCTCTGAAGATAAGACGGTCATACTTTTGAGCAAGTGCATAACCAATCTTCTTAGAGATTTCACCACGTAGTTCGTAGTGTGCAAGAGTTTCGTCTAGTTCATATACGAATGCACTAGAGATGAGAAGATCGTCAACTGTAATTGTCTTCTCTGCTACTGGAGGTGCGCCGTCAGTGTTACCTAGGATAGCGTTTCCTGGTGTATGATACTCGGCTTTGGTGTGACCCGTATAGATGAACTGCAAAGATTTGCCGTTCTTAAGGGTACGCTTCATTACCAGATCACGTGCGATTGCATTGTGCTGGAAGCCTTTGAACATCTCACCACTAAACAGCTTCAGGTATAAAGCACGGGCGTCACCTGTACTATTAGCCTGACCTGGCCTCGTCAAGGAGGTGGTCAGATCGGTACTCTGATGAGCCATTGTTTAATGTAATTTAAAAGTTTATATAATTTCTTCAGCTGAAAATTTTTTGCGCTATATTTTATCTGTTGTGGTCTTTCCCACCGTCTAGACGGCTAAGGGTATCCGACGTATCGGGCCAAAGCCAATTAGTTAGAGGTCCGACACTGAGGTGCCTCTAACCAAGCCTTACCTTGTCTATGGTAATCCACATGTAAGACTTCAATAAATATAATAAAGGCCAGGAGTCCGAAGACTCCCAGCCATAATTCACAAGCCTGTGAGAGCTTCTTCCAAGGATTGAGGTTCATCATCAACACCAGGTGGTTGGTAGTCACTGGGATTAGTATCCACAAGTTCTCTTATGTCAACCTCTTGAGAAGGTCCAGGCGATAGACTAGTAATGCTTGCTCGCATTGCCGATGTCTGTTGTGCCATAATTAGAAATTGTATTTAGCACCTATTTTGGTGCCGTATGCGTTATCAGCATCTTCATCAGTGATGAAAGATACTTCACCATACACATCTAGGTTATCAGATGCAGCTACGGAAGCTCCGAGCTTACCTGAGAACTCGCTGGTTCCGTCTACAGCGTCGCCATTAACGAGAGCTGGTCCACCTTGAATGTAATATCCAAGCTCACCTACCTCGCCTTCATAGCCTACGTGTAGATCGGTAGTACGGGAAGTATAATCGCCGCCTGTATAAGATGCGTTTGACTCAACGTTTACATAAACGCCAGCCATTGCAGGTGCGGAAGCGAGAGATGCCGCTAGAGCAAGTGCAATTTTTTTCATGTTAAGTTAGTTACTTTGTTCTTGTGTACTCAACACCACGATACTTAAGTTTTACAGACATAGTAAATACTCCAGTACCACACCCCCGTTCCATGATGTGGTTTCATGCGTCCCCCGAAGGGATGAACGGACGTGGTGTGAGGTGGCTTCTTCTGATTTCGACTATCGAGCCGCCAATATTTTACGCTAAGTCAAGTGGGAAATTGTGTGCATTTCTTTCATGCATTACTTCCATACCTAAGTTGGCACGGTTGAGCACATCTGCCCAAGTTGGTACCACTTTTCCTGAAGAGTCAAGTATAGACTGGTTGAAGTTAAACCCGTTGAGATTGAATGCCATAGTACTGACTCCCATAGAGGTAAACCATACGCAAACGACTGGGAAAACAGCAAGGAAGAAATGAAGAGCACGGCTATTATTAAAAGAAGCATATTGGAAAATTAACCTTCCGAAGTAACCATGAGCAGCGACGATGTTATATGTCTCTTCCTCTTGACCAAATTTATAGCCATAGTTCTGCGACTCATTGTCAGTAGTCTCTCGAATGAGCGAGGAAGTAACGAGACTTCCGTGCATAGCAGCGAATAAAGCTCCCCCGAACATCCCAATAACACCAAGCATATGGAATGGATGCATGAGGATATTATGTTCTGCTTGGAATACGAACATAAAATTGAAAGTACCGGAAATACCAAGAGGCATACCATCAGAGAAACTCCC
>VTLG01004216.1_pt1 | contig 30926 bp, 49 predicted proteins | sample 4694571 | NCBI WGS metagenome assembly VTLG01 (sample SAMN12604809, study PRJNA352737) | marine metagenome | biome: ENVO:00000447; feature: ENVO:00000209|ENVO:00000569|ENVO:01000036; material: ENVO:00002151; isolation source: viral sequences binned using virsorter ...
AATTAGGTTGTTTTCTATTACAGACCAATTATCAGATGGACAAACAGGTGGTACTTTATATATTTATAATCCTAATGACAGTTCAAGTTACACATTTTTAGCAAATCAAGGTTTTGGTTTTAATTCAAGTGATAATTTAGGTGGTAGTAAATCTATAGGAGTTCATAAATCAGCAGAAACAATTAGGGGTTTTCAGTTCCATGAAAGCAATACTGCTAGAAAATTTGGTGGTGGAACAATAGTAACTTATGGAGTTCAATAATGGCAGGTAGCTTAATAAAAATACAAGAAACAACAGTTAGTTCTTCAACTGCAAGTGTAACTTTAACAGGGATTGACAGTAAATTTGATGTGTATAAAGTTGTGTTAAATAATGTGAAAGGAGATACTGATAGTGTTAGTTTTAAGGAAAGGTTTACTGTATCAGGAACTGCACAATCAACTTCTAATTATGATTATGCAGCTAAAACAATTAGAGATACAGGTAGTTTTTCAAACAATAGTGCTACAAATGGAACAGAATTATTTGTAAATACACAAACTGCTATGGGAACAGGTACAGGGGAAACCTTACAGGGTGTAAGATATTTATTCAATTTTAACAATGCAAGTGAATATAGTTTTTGTACAATGGAAATGGTTTTTTTAGATTTTGATGTAAGTGCAAGAGGTGGACAGGGTGGTGGTGTTTATACTGTTGCAGAAGCACATGATGGGGTAAATTATTTTTTTGCTAGTGGAAATATAGCTAGTGGAACATTTAGTTTGTATGGCTTAAAGAAGTAAGTATAAGAAATATATAGTAATATAGGAGAGATATGGCGATAAAAACAATAGAACAATTTAGAACTGAGGCTACTTCAGAGATTGAATCTGCAAAGCCACTGTATGCTCAAGTAAATAATGAAAGAAAAGAGTTTACAGATTCTGAGTATGATCAAGCAATTGAAGATTTAGCTCAATCTAAATTAGACGAACAAGACAACGGATATAAAAGATTACGTTTAGAGTCTTATGGATCATGGAACGATCAATTAGATTCTCTGTGGCATGACATAGATCAGGGAAAACTAGATAAAACAGGATCTTGGTATAAAGCCGTGAAAAAAGTTAAAGACGATAATCCAAAACCAAGCTAGAATATACTAAATAAAGGTTATATACTACATATAGTATGGATTCTTTAGAAGAATTTCAAAATAAACATGGGCGAAATACAGGGCAATTTGCATCTCAACGCTATATCCTAGATAATTCTGAAGCTCGATCTATTTTTATCAAAATAGCAGAAGAAGCTAAAGAAAAGTTTATATCAGATACCATTGCTGCTCAATACTTAGTGTTACACTTTGAACACTTTAAACATCTAAGTTACAACACAGTAAGACGATATTTCAGGGATTATAGAGATGGACTCCTCAAGTAACTTAGAAAACTTCAAAGATTCTGTTTATGACAGATCTCCTTATAAAAAGAAAAAACGTGTACATCCACAGGGTTTTGAGCCATCAGGTTACTTTTCAGAAGAGAAACAATCAGGAGAGATCGTCTCTTCTCCACAGAAATCAAACAATATTGATTGGAATGAACAATTAGAATCATATTTTGGTAAAGATGCACATAAATATCAAGTAGTTCCGGGCACTGCAGAAATACGTTTTTGGGATAATAATATGGGCTCAGGCAACGTAGAAAGATTCTATTATTTTAAAGCAAAGATCGTATCATCTAAGAAATTCATGGAAGATGAAGATTTTAAGAAACTATTAAATCAAACTAAGAAAATTAAGATTCCTAAGAAAAAAACTAAATTAAAGAAAGGTAAAGTCTATACAGTATGTATCTCTGATCTTCAGATCGGTAAAGAGGGTACGGAACAAACAGTAGAAAGATGGATGGACTCTATTCCTAAGATCAAAGATGAAATAAGAGAGATCAGAAAGACGGAGCCAATAGATCAGTTATTATTAGCGGGATTGGGCGATATAGTTGAGGGTTGCACAGGATTTTATCCCATGCAAGAATCATCAATTATCTTGGATCACAGGCAACAACAAAAGGTAGCTAGGAGAATGGTTTATACATTAATGAAAGAGTTAGTTCCCATGTTTGATAAGACAATAGCTGCTTTTATAGCAGGAAATCACGGCGAATATCGTAAGAACGGTAAAGCTTATACCTCGTTTGGCGACAATAAGGACGTAATGTTGCTAGAAGAACTTGCAGAAATATTTAAAGAATCTCCGGATTATAAAAAGAAAATAGACTTTCTTGTACCTGAAAACGATCTAAGTATGACGTTTGAATTACAAGATACGATCATAACTCTTGCACATGGGCACCAAATGCGTACCGGTGGGACTAATCATCAAGCAAAATCTAAGAATTGGTTAGCTAATCAATCACTTGCAAGATCTATGGTTGCAGATACAGATGTACTACTTATGGGACATTTTCATACATTTTCAGTATTTGATGCAGGAGGATCAAGACTTATTGCAACTGCACCTAGTTTAGACTCAGGATCACAATGGTTTGACAATGTTTACGGTGGTAATTCTAGTTCAGGAATTATGACTCTAGTTTTGGGTGGAGAAGAGAAATGGAGTAAAATTAACGTTATCAGGTAAATTATGAAACTTGAAGTATTAAGATTTAACAGTTCTGATGATTTCACAAATGGAATCCTCTTTGATGTGTCCAACAACAAACGAGAATTTCTTGCATATACCTTAGAAGATCAAGAACAAACAACGAAAGTATGGGGCGAGACAAGAATCCCATCAGGCAAGTACAACTTATCATTAAGAAAAGAAGGCGGCTTTCACACGCGTTACTCGAAGAAATTTAGTGATCATATTGGCATGATCCATGTTGATAATGTCAATGGATTCAAATACGTGCTTTGGCACATTGGTAATGACGATGACGATACGGCGGGTTGCCTTTTACTAGGAAAAACTTCACAAGATAATTTTATCGGTAGAAGTACGGATGCATATAAGGAGGTTTACAAACGTGTAGCTCCTGTTATCGAATCCGGAGAGGAAGTAACAGTTACTTATATTGATTACGATGGAGACATGGTATCTAATAAATCAACTGATTATATTCCTCCGTCTGATAATTCTGTACTTGAAGAACTACAACAGGTAAAAGCAGAAATGAGTGCTCTCAGGAAAGCTTTAATCTTAAAAGGACTTCAAGCTCAATAAATCAATAGGAGAAATCTATGAAAAATAAACAATATTGGTTGTTCGTTTTGAATAAGGCGTTTAGAACAGGTTTACAATCTGCTATCAGTTTGTATCTTGCAAATTCAACAGGAATAATAGACGCACAAGTTATGGAGCTAGTGGGCGTTGCATTTTTAACAAGTGCCCTTAGCGTTCTTCAAAATGGGCTCGAACAATATAAACCAAAGCAAACTTTTGAGGATGCTTGAGTAAAACTTGGTTACAACTCAAACTAGATCTACGTAATTTGTTGAAGATCTTCTATTACGAGATGTTTGATTTCATCAAGTATATGAATAGTAAAAATAATAAACTTTTACTAGAATTAGAGGAAGAACTTAAAGGGATCTAGCAATAGACTTTTTAGGATCTTAAATAAAAAAGAGGAGATTTTGAAATCTCCTCTTTTTGTGTTTCTGAAAGGTATTGGAGGTTGAAACCAATCGCACATATACGATAAGGGAGCCGATACCTTAAAAAAACACTTATATTATATAACATACCTTTGACAAAATTTTTCTAAAATCAATGACAAAATTTTAGTTTTCTGTTTATAATTATGTCATGGAGGTTGAAATGAATATTAAATCTAGGTCTTTTGTTAAGACTGCAATTGTCATGTATAAAGGATCAGAAGAAATCAATAATAATTTTGATATGATTTGGGGACAAAAAAAATATGTTGAAGATTTTATTGGTGGAAAGGCAAAGTTTAGAATTGAGTTTTTTGGAAAACTTGATATTGAAACTTTCTTAACTGATCCTCGTACTAATTGTTATGTAGATTTTTTCTTTCCTAAAGGATGGACAAGAAGAAAAATGTTATTAACAGGTTTAGATAAAATTGGTTTTGACGTTGAATATGATGACTTCGGAGAAGTTGTTATCAAAGGTATAAAGTAGGAGGTTGAAATGACTTTAGATTATAAAGTTGAAAAATTTAATCCTGTACCGGTTTCAGATTGGGACAAGATTAAAGAAGATAAAGAAATTAAAAAACAATCCTTTGTAGAGTTTGTTGAAGATAACAAAACTTACAGAGGGGTTGTTCAAGAACAAGAAGAAGATGGACGTTGGGAGGTACTTTGTACTTCACGACTTATCAAAAAAGAAAATTACTTTAAATTATATGAAAGTAGTTTACCTGTTTGGATATGTCCAACAAACAATCTTAAAAAGATTGAATGTGATTGTTATCGTGTTGAATCCGGATACAAGTGGGCGTTTTGTCCGGATTGTCATTGGGATTGTGTTAGTTAAAAGGAGGTTGAAATGAGTAGTTTTTACGATAACAGAAAACGAACTGATGAATCTGATAGGAGAACTGAACAGATTAGAAAAGAGGTAGATAAACTTCTAAGAGATCGTTTTCAATATACAACAAAAACAGAAAGAAACGATCATGTATTTGGGGAGATTTCTTCAGATATGTGGTCTATTTTTAATTTAATAATGGAAAGTACTTTACTTTCTGATAAAGACAAAATTAGAATTAAAAATATAGTAAATAAAGAGGTAAGAAGAAGAATTAAATTCTAAAGGAGGTTGAAATGATGATTCAAGAATGGTTTTATCTATTTCTTGTAATGTATGGATTCATTAGTTTGATATTTACATTTTGTTATATATCTTTATGGATCACAGAAAAAAGACTAGAGGATAAATCTGATTTTGTAACTAGGTTACAAAGAGGAGAGACTCTTGACAAAAACAATATCTTCTGATGTTTGAGAACAAAATACCAAACAAATTTGTTTGGACGTATAAGTTCTTATATTGGAATGTGGAACACAGTTATATCCATTTTTATACAATAGAAACAGACAGAGGATTAAAATACGCGGAGAATATCGCGTGGGGTAATGCAACTTTCGATGGTTGTACAACTATGAAATATCTAGGAAAAAATAAGGAGGTAAAAAATGGATCTTAAAGACTACGTAAAAGTAGATGATCTAATTAAAAGAATGAATGAAGAATATCCGGAGGGGAGACTAATTACAGAATTAGTAAATCAAATTGGAGATCTAGTTGTGTTTAAGGCAACTTTCTACAATGGAGATTCTGATCCTATTTGTACAGGACACGGTGCAGAAAAGATAGTAAGAGATAAGAAACTAGAAAAGGCAGAATCAGTTGCAAGAGGACGTTGTTTAAGAGTTTTATTCTCTGAAAAACCACTATACGAAGAGATGGAGGATATTGTACATAACAACTCAGAAACGTCTAAAAAGCCGCAGAATACTGCAAATAAACCGCGTAAGGACGTTAAATACAAGTATGAGGGGTACACAAACGAGAAAACTCCACTAGATCAGAAGTTGGAAGATGCAGGAGTTCAGGTTAATGATGTGTCAGAATCAAAACAGCATATTATGAATAATATCAAAGATTATGCACTTACCGTAACCGGTAATGATCTTGATAAAGCTCGAACATTTACTGCACAAGCATTAGGAGAAATGAATATCAGTAAACATGATGTATCGATAAACAACATGCAAAGTATCAAGAATAAAATATCTGATATTGTAAACTTATCAACAATAGATAATGATAAGGGAGAGTGATGTCTTGGATACAAGTCGATGTATCTTTGTTAAGGAATCCTAAGTTAGTTCAATTCGCTAAGATGAATAAATTATCTCAAATGGAATCAATAGGAGCATTAGTAAAACTTTGGGCATATTCTTTTGAATATGGAAAGAAACCGGGCTTTATTCCTCATCCTGAACTATGTAAAGACTTAGTTTGGGATGGTAAGGATCTCCTAAAAAGTATGGTTGATTCAGGTTTCATAGATAAAAAGAAATCAGGATATTATGTTCACGATTGGGAGGATAAGTATTCACAACTTGATAAATACAGGAAAATGAATGCACAAAGACAAAAAGAATACAGACAGAGAAAAAAGATGGATGAATCTAATAAGAAGTACAAAGATCTTCAAAAGAAGTTACATCCTGAAATAAAAGATGAGATTAAGTAATGTTACGTGTTACAACGGTGTTACAACTCATGATATTACAAAGTAGAGTAGAGAAGAGTAGAGAAAAGAATATAATATATAAAAATAGGAGGTTGAAAATTGTTAGTTTTGTATAAACAATTTACAAATTTACAGAAAGTAAGAGCGGTTTTAGAAATGGAGGGAGAGATTTGTTCTCTTGATCCGTCTGTAAGTCGTGTAAGACAACAAGTATATTTATTACAAAAAGAAGAGAATTTTGTAATTTATAAAGAGAATTGTAATTGTGTAGAGGGAATGATGAAAGCTACACTTAATAATGATGGTACTCCACGTAAACATCAAAAGTATGTACATGAGTGGGCATTATGAAAACATATACAATAATGGTTATTTTACAAAAGAATTATAAAGTTAAAGACATTCAACAAGCAAATAAGATGTTTCAACAAGACAAATCGTTGTTTCATCCTAGTTGGAAAGTTAAGAATGAAATGTTTGTAAAAAAAGAAGCTAAACAAGAAGAAGAATGATTGATCTTCTTTTAGGTTGTAGTTTATTATCTCAGGTTAGTTTCACTATTAATGAAATTAACGACATTCCTTTAGTGGTTGAGCAATGTGAGATAGTAGAAGAGGTGCAAGAGTGGATTCCATTAACAAATATCCATTTTAAACAGGAATCCGCTTTTGCATTAGTTGTTATGTTTTGTGAGAGTTCAGGATATTCAAAGGCAACAGGTATAAATAAAGATGGATCAAAAGATCAGGGTTTGTTTCAATTTAATGAACGGACAGAACGTTGGTTAGAAAAAGATATATATAAAAGGAATCTTAATATGTATGATCCTGAGACAAATGTGAAAGCTGCTAGATGGTTGTCTTATTATGATGGTTGGCATCATTGGAATAGTTCTAAACATTGTTGGGGGAAATATAAATGAAAGTCTTAGTAGCTTGTGAATATTCAGGAATAGTAAGAGATGAGTTTTTGAGAAAAGGACATGATGCTATAAGTTGTGATTTATTAGATACAGAAACCAAAAGGATTACAGGTTTGAATTATCTAGGTGGACACTATAAAGGAGATGTTAAAGACATAATCAATGATGGATGGGATCTTTTGATAGCTTTTCCTCCGTGTACATACTTAACTGTAAGTGGTAATAGGTGGTTTTATCATCCAGAAGATAAACACTTACCTTATGAGAAAAGACGTCCACATCCTTTACATCCTAAGAGAAGAGAATTACAAGAAGAAGCATTAGATTTTATAAGATTATTAATGGATGCTCCTATTGATAAAATAGCTATTGAAAATCCAATAGGAGTAATAAGTTCAAAGATAAGAAAGCCAGATCAAATAATACAACCTTATGAATATGGACATGCTACTTCTAAATCTACTTGTCTGTGGTTGAAAAACTTACCTTTATTACAACCTACAAATATTGTAGATCCAGAATGGATTCAAGTTAGTGGAGGTAAAAGGATGTCTAGGTTTCATTATGATTCTTATAGTTTACCGAAAAAAGAAAGATGGAAATTTAGATCAAGAACTTTTAAAGGAATAGCAAAGGCAATGGCAGAACAATGGTAAGTCCAACTAGATATTTATGCCTGGAGTGTGATATGTGGAAGAAAAGAGGAACAATATTTAGAAATTTTAGATTTATTTGTTCTGATTGTGATCTTACGTATTGGATAGAAGTGAAAAAATGGTCAAATGATGGAAGAGTATATTATGCAAATATCAGTACAGAAAGTACCTAAAAACGTTTATAGTGATTGGATCTTAAATAAACACTATGCAAAAAGAATGTGTCAAGTATCACATGCTTTTGGTTTATACATCGATGGAATAATATCAGGTGTTGTTACTTACGGAATGTCTCCATCTGCTACATTAGCCGCATCAATAGCAGGAGATGAATATAAATCTATCGTTTATGAACTAAACAGGTTAATTACAGAAAATAACCTTCCGAAAAACGTTTTATCTACTTTTGTATCTAAAACATTTAAGTTATTACCTAAACCATTAATTATTGTTAGTTTCGCTGATCCAAACAGCGGCCATCATGGATATATTTATCAGGCAACTAATTTTATCTACACAGGAATCTCCTCAAACACAACTCAATATCGCTATCCTGATGGTAAAGAGTTTCATTTTAAAAATTTTAGACATAAGAAACATAGTTCATCTTTTAAAAGACAACTAGGTAAACCTGATGTAACTAATCAAGACATAATAGATTTTTATGATCTACAAAAAGTAAACATACAGGGTAAACATAGATATATATACATTATTGGATCAAAAACAGAAAAAAAGAACATTATGAAAAATTTTCGTTTAGAGATACTAAAATATCCTAAAGGAGAAAATAAAAATTACGAGGTTGATTTTGACGAAATGGATAAACAACTAAATTTATTCGGATAGGGAGGTTGAAATGTCGGATAGAAGTAAAATTAGAGAAATATTGATAAGAAATCAAGATACTTGGGTATGTAGTTCTGTGTTCTTACGTGAACACTTTATAAAGGACTATGCACAAAGGATCTCAGAAATTAGAACTGAAAAAGTAAATGGTTTTAGTATTGATATACAGGGCAAGACTTGTGATATACATAATCATAAACAACACATGTATAAACTATCAATAATCGCACCAAATTATGAACGCACTACCTTATTCTGATGATATAAACAGAGGATTTGAGATTGTAAAAACACATCTTACAAATCGAGGTCTATGGAACAGAATTTCACAAAAAAAAGAGTTAGATCCTATAAGAGATCATCATATTTTCTTCGATCATTATGGAGGAGTTGAGTTTACTCTACATGTTAAAAATATAGAATCTAAATGGTCGATAGTTTATACGAGAAGAGATCTATTTAATGTATTAACTGAGACTCCGGTGTCTAATCAAGTCTTATGGGGTATCAGTTATGATGATTTAGTAAATATTTTATTTAGTGTTTATGAAGAGCTTATAAAAGAAGAAGATAAGTTATTAGGTCAAGCAATAAGGGAATCGGAATACAGAAAAGTCGCGAAGAAAATGCATTACGATTTCGATGAAGATTAAAGTTAATCAAAAAGTAAGATTTGTTGAAGCTGGTACAGATTTTTTAGTTCCTGAATCACAAGATATTATATGGAGATATGGGGTTGTTCATATTGTACTAAAGAGAAGTTGTATAGTAATTGAAGATGGAACAAAAGATAGACTTAAAATTTCAAAATATCTGATCTTTCCTGTACATTAGAAACATGGCAGAAAACAACGGAATGACTACAAAAGAATTAATAATGATGGTAATTGAAGGCCAACAAGAGATTAACAGGCGTATTGATGAATTACATGAAAAAACAAATTCCAAACTATCAAAAACAGAGTTTTTTAGTTATATGGGTATAATCATTTCTTTTTCTGTATTACTACAAACAATGATGTAATGGAGGTTTTTATGGAGGGCTGTTGTATGGCTTGTCCAAACGGTTGTGGAGATAAGTAATTGGATGAAACACTTTTTATCGTGTTTATCTTTTTTATTGCTGCTCTTTCCTATTCATTACGCGTTTGCTAACGAAGAAAGTTCTACTACAACAATCACAGAATCTTTTGATGAAAACGGATGGACTTCTGTTATTTCATACGATAGTGGAGGAGCAAGTAATGCGGTTACAAATAATTATGCTGGTACTCATCTTTGTAATGAATATTGTTTAGAATATAATCAAAGTTCCGGAAGTGGTTATGTTCTTAGATTGTGGTGGGATAGAACTGATATTTATAAATTCGATGTTGATCTAAGTGGTTTGAATAATGATTGGGATATAAAGTTTCTTTACACAGATGATACCGATAGCGGTTGGATAGAACAAACATTCACGGCTAATAAGCCAGATAATAATCCTATTTGGGAAGATTTAGAATATACCTACACAGAGACAAATGGTAAGTACATAAAAGAAATAAACTTTAATTTTTATTCTGATTATTTAGGTTTAGACGATATATCAATAACTTACGATAATCCTCCTGCTACTACAACAACTACATCTAGTACTACTTCCACTACAACTACCACTACTTCCACTACAACTACCACAACTTTGCCACCTACTACGACTACCACTACTACGACTACCACTACTACGACTACCACTACTACGACTACAACATTGCCTCCAACAGAAGAAGAACTGAACTTTATCGAAACCGGTATTTATGAAACTAATGAAGAGCGTTCTAATAGAGAAGCTGCTGAAGTTGAAGCAGCTCGTGTTGAAGCTGCTCGTAATTGGGAACGTGATAAAAACCTACAAGAGACAGGATATTGGGAACTAGATTCAGAAAGAAGAGAAAGAGAAGCTAGAACTGTTGTTGTTGGAGATACTGAAGTTGAGTACACACAATCAGAAATAGAAGATGGGACGGCTGAGAGAGATCAACAACGTTACGATAATTTACAGAATTATGGTTGTGAAATGACAGACGAACAAATAGAACGCGGAGATTGTATAATAGAAATAGATGAAGAAGAATACGATACCGAAGAAGAGTTTTTCGAGGATGATTCTATGGTATCTGAATTGGAGTTTGATGATGAAGATAAAGATTTTGAAGATGAATTTGAAGAACTTACAGAAGAAGAGGTCATTGAACTTGAAAAACAAATGGAGATCGATGCTAAGATACTTGAACTTGAAGAAGAGATTGAAATACTTGAATTTGAAACTGAAGAGGATTTTGAAGAATTTGTCGAAACAATACTCGAAGTAGAAGAGTTTTTAGAAGAATTTGACGATTTTGAGGAAGAAATCATCATAATTGAGATTCCTGAAGATATTGTAATTGTTATTGAAGAAGAAGAAATTGAAGAAGAAGAAATAGTTATTGTAGAGGAAATCATTGAACTTGACGAAGAAATAATAGAAGAAGAAGAGATTATAGAGTTTACAGAAGAAATAATTGAGGAAATAGAAGAACAGATCCTAGAAGAAATACTACCGGAAGAGATAACAAAGGAAGAGTTTGAGGAAATCAAAGAAAAAGATATAGAGGATCTTACTGAAGAGGAACAAGAGATAATAGTTGATGTTGTGGAAGAGATTATTGAAGAAGTTGTAAATATAGAGGTTTTAGAAGAAGAAATAGAGATACTTGAAGAAGAACAGTTAGAAGAACTAACAGTAGAAGAACAAGAGATCTACGAAGAAGTATTAGAGGAAAAGGTTGAAGAATTTGTTGAGACTCTTGAAACTGAGGAACTTGTAACCGTTGTTGAACAAGTATCAGAGATTGGAGTTCAATCTTTAGAATCTGCAGATATACAAACAATTAAGGTAGTACAGGCAGTTGTTACAGAGATAACAAATACAGAAACAGTTGAAGAGTTAACAGAAGAACAAGTAGAAACAGTAGCAGATGTTTTGGGTTTTGAAGAAACTGAGGACGTTAAAATCATATCTGAGATCCTAGAAGATGAAGATAATACCGTTGTTAAAGAGGCAGTAGAGGAATACGTTGAAAGAAGTATAGAGAATGGAAAAGACTCTTTAATGCCATACACCTTAGCAGATAGTATCGTGGAGGTGCAGGTTGAACAGTTTCTCGAAAATCCTATTCAAAGTTTGGTAAATGTAGATATTTCAGATATAAATATAGAGGATATTAATTCAGGAATGACACAGGATCAGAGAGAGAAATCTCAAGAGGTTGTTATTCCTACGATTTTGGTAAGAATAGCATCTATGTTTACTATGGGTTATAGGAGAGAGATTTGATAGAAAAGTTATGGAAATGGTTTATTGAGGCCATAAGAGAGACAGTAGGTCTTAGCTGGACGCTTGTTGGTCTTATAATTTCATATTTTACTTTGACAGGGGCTGCACAAAGAATTACAGGATTAGGTATTGTTATAACATTAGCTATATGGTTACTTACGATAAACTTTAGAAAGAATGGTTGATTGTACAATCTATCTCAAAGAGGATGGATCTTTCGTTCAAATATGTAACTGTAAATACGGCAGTGAACATTGTAAAAAAAGATAATACGATATAATAAATCATGGATTATTTAGACAACATGCATATCCCATTTCCTCATCAACAACAGATAGGAGAATCCAACATCGACTATAAAAGATTTGTTTATTATAAAGATTTAGGGGCAAAAAGATCTCTTAAAAAGGTTTCGGAGTTCTTCGGAGTTACGGATAGAAGAATAGAACAGATCTCATCTAAAAATCATTGGGTTGATCGTATTCATGCTATAAATAAAGTAGAAAATGAACAGATTATTGGTGCAGTATTATCTTACGTAGGAGAAACAGCCAGAGATTTAGCAGAAGAGATAAAACCTGTAATTTTTAATATAATATCCGAAATATCCGAAAAGGATTTTAGACAGATGAATCCTACTGAGTTGAAAGGTTTACTTGACGTTTGTTATAAAATAATAGCACAGATCTATGGAATAGGATCTCCACAGGTACAAGTTACCAACGTGGAATATCCTCAGATCAACTTTAAATGGGATTGGGAACAGGATGGCGATACGGACTATTGAGGCAACTCCTCCTGATCTACACGTAGGTCAGATCGATGTAATTAAATCGTTAGATGAGAATAGATATACAATAGTTTGTGCTGGACGTAGATGGGGTAAATCAACTCTTTCTCTTGTAAGTTCCGTAGATCAAGCATTAAAAGGATTAAAGGTATGGTTAATCTTTCCTGTATATCCACAATCTTTAGAAGCTTGGTTAAATCTTAAATCATTGATAAGACAGTTACCGGAAGAGTATGCAGAAATAAGAGAAGTAGAAAAAAGAATTGTATTACAAAATGGTGGATCTATACAGATAAAATCAGCTAATAAACCTGAATCACTTAGAGGAGCAGGTGGTATTTCATTAGTTATCTTTGATGAGGCAGCTTATATGGATCAAGAAACATGGCATACAGTTCGTCCAATTCTTGCAGATAGTTTTGGTAAAGCATTATTTATTTCTACTCCTAATTCAGTTAATTGGTTTTTTGATCTATTTGAATCTGCTAAAAGAAGAAAAGATTGGAAAGTATTTCATTTTCAAACGTCAGATAATCCACGTATAAATCCTGAAGAGTTAGATCAGGCACGTGAAGAACTAGGATCACTTGTTTATGCACAAGAGTTCTTAGCAGAGTTCACAGAGGTCGGAAACATGTTCAAAAGAGAGTGGTTTAAGTATTATGAAGAAACTAAGAATGGATATTTAGTTGATGGTAAATTGTACAATAAAGAAGATTTATCAATATATGCAACTATGGACACTGCATTATCAGTAAAAGAAACTGCAGATTATTCAGTAATCATGGTTGTTGGTACTACTGAGGATGGTAAATTATTAGTTCTTGATGTATTTAGGAAAAGACTAGAAGCTCCTGAGTTACTTCCTATTATTGAAAAAACTATTAATGATTGGGATGTAGCATGGTTTGGAGTTGAAGATTCTTCATTCGGATTAGGTATTATTCAAATGGCTAGACGACAGGGATTACCAATAAGGAATCTAAAAGCAGATAAATCTAAAACAGCAAGAGCAGTTCCTGCTGCAGCAGGTGTAGAAAATGGTACGATTTACTTTTTGAAAAATGCAGATTGGTTGATAGAATTTGAAAAGGAATTAGTTAGTTTTCCGTCTGGTACACATGACGATCAGGTAGATGCATTAGCTTATGCTGCAAGACATGGGATAGTGAGAAAGACAAAATGGGAAGTAACCTAAATGGGTTTAACAGATAATATAAGAGATTTTTTTAGACAACAGGGAGATCAACAAACAAAAGGATATGGAAATTTTCCTAACAATCAAGTAGTTTTTCCATTCAATAGTGATATAGGTTTCTTTAGTGGAGTCGATCAAGTAAGTCCGGAGGGAAACTCTGCAGCTCTTGCTTGTCTTAATGTTTTAGGTACTGCTTTCTCTGAAGCTCCTATTGAAGTATATGAGATGTCTGATGATGGGGAACAGATGATAATTAATCATCCTGCTACTCAGTTACTTAGAAAACCTAGTCCATATATGTCAGGTAATCTACTCAATCAATACATTATTACTTCTATGAGTGTTGCTGGAGATGCATTTATATTAAAACTTCGTAATGAAGCTGGTGGGGTTGTTCAGTTGTATCCTTTGATTCCGGATCAAGTTGATGTAAAAGGAACAAGAGAAGAACTCATTACACATTACGAATATAAACAAAAAGGACAGAACTTACATATTCCTCGTGAAGATATGATCCACATTAGAGAAAAGATAGATCCTAGAAATCACAGAAGAGGATTATCTCCTTTACGATCAGTAATGGTTGAGATACTTGGAGACGCAGCAGCATCACAGATGGCATCTGCTCTTGTAAAGAATATGGGTGTTCCGGGCGTAGTTATATCTCCAAAGAATGATTTATCTATGACGAAAGAAGAATCAGAGAATATAGCAGAAGTATTTGGAAGAAGATTTGGAGGAGAGAATAGAGGTCGTCCATTAGTTATATCCGGTGGAGAAGTTGATATTCAAACTCTTTCTTTTTCTCCGAAAGATTTAGAGATAGGGAAACTAAGACACGTAAACGAAGAAAGAATATCTGCTGTTTTAGGTGTTCCATCAATTCTTGCAGGTCTCGGATCAGGTCTTTCATCAAGCACTTATAATAACGTATCAGAACTTAGAAACTTCTTCACAGAACAGAAACTTATTCCTATGTGGAAAAATGTTGCGTCAGACTTTACAAATCAATTATTATTAGAAGATTTCACAGACGATCAGGGTTTTGTTATGAAATATGATCTATCAGATGTAAGAGCTTTACAATCTGATGAACAACTAGAAATGGATAAGATTGTTAAAGGTTTACAAGCAGGTTTCATCACAGTAGCAGAGGCAAGAAAAGCAACAGGTTTTAATGCAGATGATCCTAGTATGGATGTTTACCTAAGAGGTATTCAACAAGTAGAAGTGCCAACAGACGGCTCGGATGTAAGAGTATTTACAGGACAAACAGCAGTAGGATCTCCTGATTTTGATCGTTTAATGGAAGATAGTAAGTCTAAAAAAAAAGACGAAGATGAGTTTGACGATACATACGTAATCTTAGAAGATGGAGAGAGAGTTCATATCTCTTGGGTTGAAGCTAAGACAATTAAAAAAGAAGATGGTAAGTATTGTGTTTACTCAAAAAACGGTAAAAGAAAGTTTGGTTGTTACTCAACAAGAAAAGAAGCTGAACGAAGATTAAGACAGATAGAACGTTATAAAGCAATCTTTGGAGATCTTAAAGTAGGGGATTCAGTTTCATGGAGTATAAATAAAGATCCTGATCCTCCATCAACAATACACGGTGTAATAGAATCATTAAATCAAAGTGAAGAAACAGCAAATGTAAGAGTTTGGGCTATCTTAGAAGATGGATCACACGAAAGGACAGATCGATCAGTAACAGTTGAAGTATCTAAGTTACAAGTAATAAAACCAATAGATCAAGAAGAAAAGAAACTATCTAATCGTGTGGAGAAAGCATTAAAAAAGAAAGTCGAAGATCACAACTCAGACAATCCAAAATATAGAGCAACGATTGGCATGTTGAGAAAGGTCTTTGAAAGAGGAGTAGGTGCTTACAGAACTAATCCGGGCTCAGTTAGAGGTAATGTAAGATCTGCGGATCAATGGGCAATGGCTCGCGTAAATGCGTTCTTAAAAGCATTAAAGACAGGTAAGTTTCCTCGATCTCCATTCGATACAGATTTACTTCCTGATAATCATCCAAACGCAAGTGATGAGAAGTATGGAAAACCAAAGAAACCTAAGAAACCAAAAAAGAAACCTAAGAAGAAACCAAAGTACACAAAACAGATAGATCAAGTTCCTGATTACATACAAAGGAATGCACAAAGGGGATTAGATAATTTAGAGTTCGCAGGAGACGGATTACAAGACGCAACAATATCTGCAGCTAGAAGAATGGCAAATGGAGAAATATCAGAAAGAAAAGTACGATTGATGTCTGCATGGTTTCAACGACATGAATCAGATTTAGATTCACAAGCAGCAGATGACTTCTTATCAGGAGAGGGAGACATGACAGGCGGTCAGGTGGCATGGTTATTGTGGGGCGGAGACATTACAAAAGAAAACAGAATGAGAGCACAAGAATGGGCTCAAAGACAAGTAGATAAATTAGAAGCTGAGAAAGATCTAAGTTTTGAGTTTTATGGATGGCAAGATCCAACAGTAAAGTTTCTAGGTTTACCAAACATAAAGAAGATAGAAACAGAAGAAGAAAAACAAATGTATTGGAAAGAAATAGACAATTTAAGACGTAGGTGGGAACAAACACTAGAAACTCTTTATGCAAAAGAACTTAATAGACAGAAGAGAGAGATTGCAAAAGAAATAAGAAAGAGTTCTGATCTTAACAATATGGAATCAAGAATTGAAAAAGTAATAGACAGTACAAATTTTGAAAGACAGTTTTTACCATTGTATTACTCTTTGAGTGATGATTTCTCTGTAAGAACTTACGATAGTTTGTTTCCAAAGAAAGAAGATCGTAAGGCAGCTGATCCTGTTGATCTAGGTGTCTCAATAGATGAAGAAGAGACAGTAAGAACAGTATTTACTACATTAGGAACATTGTTGCCAACACAAGGCAGAACAATAAACAATATCATAGCAGAGGGTTTTTATAGACGACAAAGAGAAGTACCTCCTGCTGTTGGCTCTTTATTTCAAGATGGACAAGCAGCAGGTTTCTTACAAGATAATGCTAAGTCTGTAATGAAAGATCTAAACAATACTACAAAGAGAAGAATATCAACTATTGTTGAAAAAAGTTTGAAAGAGTTAGAAGATCTAGGAATAGTCAATCCTGTTGCAGGCACAGTTGAGGGAGATAAGTTCTTTGATAATTTAGCCAGAAAAATAAATGTTGAGTTAGGTGGACAATCTCTAAAAAGATCGAGAACAATAGCTAGAACAGAGGTTTTGAAAGCTAGTAGTTGGTCTCAACAAAGAGCAGCTAAATCAACAGGTAAAGTATTAGAAAAAGAATGGGTTTCACAAAGAGATGGACTCGTTAGGGAATCACATTTTGAATTAGACAATCAAAGAGTTCCGGCTGATAGTTTTTATCTGTATAATGGAATCAAGTTAGACTTTCCGGGCGATCCAAAAGCTCCGGCTGGTCTTGTAGTAAATTGTAGATGCACAGAGGCATTTGTAGAGGTAATAGATGAATAATGAAATGAAGAAACCAAAAGACTTGGTTTACAAGAAATCTCCTATTGAATTAAAAGAAGAGGGAGATAAAAGATACTTAGAAGCTGTTTTTTCTTTATTTGATACAATCGATTCGGATAATGATATAACAAAAGCAGGAGCTCTAAAGTCCGGATATGGAGGGAACAAAGTACCTTTAGTTTGGAATCACGAATGGAGTAAGGTTATTGGTCGAGGTGTCATTGAGTCAGATAATCAAAAAGCAGTATTTAAAGGATATTTTTTAGACACACAAGCGGGTAAAGAAGCTTATGAAACAGTAAAACAGATGCAAGATATGCAACAGTTTTCGTATGGTTTTCAAGTAATGGATTCAGATACATCAACTGCAGTAGATTCAAAGGGAGATGAAGTTCCTGTAAGAGTTCTAAAAGATGTAAAAGTATGGGAGGTTTCTCCTGTATTAGTTGGATCACAACAAAACTCATTCGTACAAGCTCTTAAATCAGGTTTAGATTCAATGGATTCAGATCCAAATGAAGAAGATGAAGAACAGATAGACGATTTTGATACAGAGTTTGAAGAAGTCAAAGAACAAAAACGTCCATTAGGAGACGATCTATATACAACTATTGAAGAGGCAGAAAAAAGAGCAGAAGAATTAGGATGTTCAGGACATCACGAACACATGGTAGATGGAGAGACAGTATATATGCCATGTAAAAATATGGACGATTACACACGTTTGACAGGTCAAGAACATGAGTCAGAGGACGATACTTCTTTGACTTATAGAGATAAGGTTTCAAGTGAATCTGATGCAGGTATCGGAAAAACAGCCCAGCAGGGTATGAGACTTGAAGAGCATGCTATATCTTCATTAGAGGAGATAAAAGCATTCATAGAGAGAATAGAAGATCTTGCACTTCTAAGAAACTCAGAAAAAAAGACATTGAGTTCAAAATCTACTGATCTTATTACTAAGTATCAAGAGGGATTAACTTCAATCTTTAATAGATTGGATGATGTCATCGAGACACACGGATACGATCAGATTGACGATGATGAACTCTTTTTGGAAGTTCAAAAGAACATTTTTAACAACATAAAAGGAGACTAATAATGTCAAAGACATTAAAAGAACTTAGGAGCGAAAAGAACATTAAGTCAGATGAGTTAATGGAAATTTTTGACTCCGTTGAAGAAATGTCCGAATTATCTTCCGATCAAAAAGAAGAGATCAAAAAAAGAAACAATGAACTAGCTGAACTTGGAGACTCAATCACAGAACTTCAATCATTAGAAGAAATTAAAGCTTCTAATAAAAAGGTAGAAGAGAAAGTTGCAAAAACTGCACCTATCTATCAAGAAGAAGTGGAAGAAGCTCCTAAAACACTAGGACAACAATTCTTAGAATCACAAGCTTATAAGAGTTTTATGGATCATGGATTGAAAAATATTCCATTCGAGTCAAAAACAACTGTAACAACTTCTGTATGGGATAGAGATACTATCTATCAACAGGTTATTCCTGCAATAGAGCCAAATCCTAATCCAGCATTAGATCTTGTTGATTCAATTAATACAGATCAAACAACTTACTACTTCTTACAAGAGGGTGCTACCAATAACGCTGCTGAAAAAGCAGAGGGAGCAGCTTCAGGAGAAGATGCATTCACATATACCGCAGTTACTGCACCTGTGAGAAAATTCATCACAACTTTGCCTATAACAGCAGAGTTGCTTGAAGATCAAGCAGGAGCACAAGCATATTTCGATGGCAGACTTGCTAATCACGTCATGCAAAGATTAGAAAAACAATTCCTAATCGGCGGTGGTGTAGCACCTGAAATTAAAGGTCTTACACAACAAACAGGTATTAACACAATCACTTACACTGCTGGAGCATTTCCTGCAACTGCTGGTGGTAAGTTAAGAACTGTTTTAGATGGTATCAAAGATGTAGAAGTTAATGGTAAATTAGCTCCGGACGCAGTATTAATGAGTCCCGCAGCTTATAACGCATTAGTAGCACAAGTTGATGGAAACAACAACTTCATGCTCGGTGCATCTGCATTAGCTGGTACTCCTACAATATGGGGACTACCTGTAACTAAATCATCTCAGATCGGTGGAGCAGTATCTACAACAATCGATGTTGTCGTAGGTGCATTCGGTGGTGGCTTAGCAGCTAATCACGTATTTAGAAGAGGAATGGAAATTTCCATCTCTGATTCAAATGCTGATGGAGACTTCGCTAAAGATATACTTACAGTTAAAGCATCATTACGTTATGCATTAGCCGTGTATAAACCACAAGCATTCACAAGAATCAACGATATAGAATAAAATTATGGATAAGCAGAGTCATAGCTTCGTTATGAGTAATGAAATTATCGACTCTGCTTTACCACAAGAAAAGGAGAAAAACATGAAACTTATCGAAAAAGAAAACGACAAAGTTTGGAAAGATAACAAAACAGGTAAATTACAAAAAGGAAAAGAATGTCCATTTACTTCAGGAGTTCTTATAGCAGGTATTGGAGATCCTGTTCCTGATATGCCTAAAGCTAAAAAACCTGAAACAAAAGCTGTAAAACCAAAAGAAAATAAATAATATTTTGTGGTTTGACGAAATAATATTAGACGATTTAGACGAGGAATTAGATGAGTCATCAATACGTAGATAAAACTGAGTTAAAAACATTCTTAGGAATGTCCGGATCAGGACAAGATAATAACTTAGATTTTGCATTAGATGCAGCATCTGCTGCTATTGATGACTTCTGTGGTAGAGTTTTTTACGCTACTTCTTCTACTGAGGATCGTCATTATGATTGTGAGTTTACTGATTTTGCTTATGTTGATGACATAGCAACAACAACAGGATTGGTAGTCAAAACTCTTAATGTTGATGGTACAGATCACGAAACATTGACACTTGGAACTGATTTTTATTTATATCCCCATAACGCAGATAAACTAGATCCAAAGATGCCATTCGATAAGATCGTTATGGCAATAAAGAATGGAGGTAAGATACTTCCTACCTCATATCCAAAAAGTTTAAAAGTTACTGCAAAATTTGGTTTTCCTGTACAAACAGGATCAGAAACAGTTCCAGCAGCGATTTTACAAGCAACACTTATTCAAGCATCTAGGTTTTTTCAAAGAAAGAATAGTCCAATGGGATTCTCAGGTAATCCGGAAACAGGCCAAGCTCCTGTAATATTTCTTTCTGAATTAGATCCTGATGTTCAAACTTTATGTAAAAAGTTTAAAAAATCTACCATAACTCTAGCTAGTGGAAGGCCTTATGTAGGCATAACACAGGTAAACAGGAACAGGGTTTATGGAGCATGAAACTAACAATTAATGGTGCTTTAGATCTAAGTAAATCCATAAATAGTCAAACTATCTTCAATAAGAGATCATTAGAATCTTTTAATAAATTAGGTAGAGACTTAAAAGACGAATCAAAGGACAGATTGAGACTTCCTCCGTCTCCTAGATCTAAATCATCAAAATCAACAGGTAAAACTAGAAATTCTATATTTGTAGCTAAGTTAGGAAATACCAATAGACTTAGAATGAGTCAGGGTATAAAACTTGCATCAAGTTCTAAAACAGCACCGTTTATACACGGTAAACCAATTTTCAGAAGTTTTAAACCAATAAAAAAAACAAAACCGTTCTTTCCTCCATATAAGAAAGGATCATCATTAGCAAAATGGGCAGCAAGAGGAACTCCAAAACTAAATGCTTTCTTAGTAGCTAGAGCAATATCTCAAAGAGGTTTGAAAATGAAACCATTCATTGGCGGTACGGTATTTGAAAATCAAGACAAAATAAAAAAGGAACTAGATGACATGATGGAAAATATAGCTAGAGATATAGCAAGGTCGGTTAAGTAATGGCTACTTTTACAAGTATCAGAGATGGATTAAAAACAAGATTAGAAACTATATCAAGTCTTACTGTATATGATATTGTTCCTGATTTTCTTGATCCTCCTGCAGTTATAATAGCTCCATTTAATACATTGAACTTTGATTCAACAATGCAACGTGGTAGTGATACTTATGAAATACCGGTAATTCTTTATATACAAAAAGTAGATGCACAATCTGCTCAAGATTCCTTAGACGCTTTTTTAGCAAGTTCAGGATCAGACAGTATAAAGGCAGCAATCGAGGGAGATATAACTTTGGGAGGTGCAGCAATGTCTGTTAGAGTAGTAAGTGCAACTGATTATGGAGAATATGAAGTGTCTCAGGGTACTTCTTTTCTCGGAGTAACATTTATAGTTGAGGTTATAGGATGAAAATAAAAATATTAATCGGAAGTAACTTTCCGGATGGAAAAGAAGAAAAGAGAGTAGAGGCAGGGGACGTTCTTGAAGTCGATGACAAAATTGCTAAAAGTTTGATAAAGAATAAAGCTGCAGTAAAATTTAATGATGATAAAAAATCTAAAAAAACTAAAAAAAGAGCTAGAAATGAAGATGGGAGTTTTAAAGCAGACGATCCTACAACTCCTGAAAACGAAGCTTGGGAGGTAACTGAATAATGCCAACATTTAATCATGGTAAAGATGCAGTAGTTCTTCTTGATAATACTAATTTGAGTACAACTCTTACGGATCTTTCTGTTTCACTTACAGCTGATGTAAGCGAAACAAGTACGTTTTCAAGTTCTTCTAAAAGTTACGTGAGTGGCTTAAAGGACGGAAATGCTACGGCTAGCGGTTACTTTGAAACATCAAGTCCGGATTCAGATGCAGAGTACTTAGCTCAATTAGGTGGATCAGGATCTGCTTTCTCAATTGCTCCGAGCGGATATACAAGAGGAAATCCTACTACATTAGGATCTGTTATTGAAACATCATACGACAGATCAGCGGATATAGCAGGAATAGTAGCTGTAGCCGTGGCTTTCCAATTCGATGCAGACACTTTTGACGGTAAAAGTTTGGTTGCTCCAGCAGCTTTTACTACTACTTCAACTGAAACTTCAGTTGATTTTGGAGCAGCAGGTACAAATGGAGGTGGAGCAGCTATTCATGTAACAGCGGCTAGTGGTACTTCTCCTACATTAGATGCTAAAATACAAACAAGTGCAGATAATGCGTCGTTTTCTGATTACATTACATTTAGTCAATTAACGGCAGTAGGATCTGAATTTAAAACAAATACAAGTAATCCAGCAAGATACGCAAGAGCGGTACTAACAATAGGAGGATCTACTCCTAGTTTTACTGTTGCGATCAGTTTTGGACATGGAAGATAAAGGAGAATAATGCCAACATTTACACACGGAAAGAATGCAGCATTCAAGTTCGATGATTCAGGTGGTACAATAAGAGATATATCAAATGTTCTTACAGATGTAGCAGTATCAAGAACAGCGGATGTTAGCGAGGTAAGCGCTTTCAGTAATTCTAGTAAAGCGTTCGTGAGTGGCTTAAAGGATGGCACAATAACATTAACAGGCACATTCGATGCAACTGTTAACGGTTATTTTACCGGTATTCTTGGATCTGAAGTCGATTTTGAGTTCTATCCAATAGGAACTACCGGAGGTAATCCAAAAGCTAGTGGAAAAGGAATATTGACTTCTTACGATAGGACTCCGGATATTGCCGGAGCCGTAGGATTCAGTGCAGCTTTTCAAATTACAGGCGACGTTACTGAGGGAACTGCTTAGAATATAGATTAACGACTAAAGGAGATCTATATGAAAAGATTAAAACTCGAAGATATATCTAATCCTCCTGCGTTAAAAACTCAGGAGGTAGAACTAGAACAATGGAATAAATCTGTTGTTGTTCAGGGATTAACTAAAGCAGATACCGTTGAAATAAACGAACTATCTGAAAATGAAGATGGTATAAGAGATGATGTTCTATTTGAAAAATATCTACTCTTAAAAGGATTAAAAGATCCTGAATTAGAATCATTAGAAGATGTTGAAAAATTCTACTCTAAAGCGACTCCACAAATAATCGATCAGATTCTTTTAGGTGTCTATAAGTGTATGGCATGGACAAAGGAGGATCAAGCTAATATAGCGGATCAATTTCGAGAAGAATGATGAAATCGCTTTTGAGTTTAGATTAGCTTTAGATCTAGGGATGACAGTAGATCAACTAAGAAAACAGATGTCCGTTAAGGAGTTTGAGTCTTGGAAGTTATACTATATAGATAAGAATAAAAAGGAAGCTAAAGCAATGACAGAAGCTCAAGCAAGAGGAAAGTTAGGGAGGAGATAAATGGCTAGTGCAACACTAGAGATGATCCTGAAACTTTCAGGGGTAGATAAAACTTCAAGAGGTCTTGATAAGGTTTCTAAATCCGCTAAAGACTTAGATGATACTGTAAATCATTCAACTAAATCTAATCAAAGATTTGGTAAGAGTATGTCAGGTCTTGGTAAAGTTGCAGTTGCAGGTGGTGCTATATTTGCAGGTAAAGTTCTTTTTGATTTCTCTAAACAAGCAGTAAACGCAGCAGTTGCAGCAGATGAGGCAGCAGCAGCTTTTGGTACTACATTCGGAACTGCAGCAGAAAGAGCAACACAATTCTTAGAGGGCTTTGCTAATAAAGCAGGTCTTACAGTAGGAGAGGCACAACAACTTCAAGCTACTTTAGGTGCAGTTGCACAGGGTATTGGTTTTACACAAGAAGAATCCGCTGATCTTTCTATTGAACTTACAAAGATAGCAGCAGACGTTGCGTCTTTCTCAAACATCTCTGCAGGTGCAGAGCCTGTTCTTCAAGCATTTAGATCTGCTCTTGTAGGAGAAAGAGAGGCACTTAAAACATACGGTATTGCTATTACTGAGGCAGAGGTACAAACAAAAGCTTTTGAACAAACAGGAAAACTAAACGCAGATCAACTTACACGACAAGAAAAAGCATTTGCTACATTAGCTCTTATTCAACAGAAAGCAGGAGTTCAAATAGGAGATCTTGATAGAACTTTAGATTCTTTTGCTAACCAATCAAGAGCAGCAGGTGCTGAACTAAGGGAACTGAAAGAGGAGATTGGTACTGAACTTATTCCAGCATTACAAGAAATGTTGCCAGCATTCAGAGAGTTTGTAGAGGATATATCTCCTAGTCTTATAGATGCTTTTACTTTTATTGCAGAGGGTGTAACTGATTTATTTTTAGCTCTTGATCGTTTAGGAGATGTAGATGAGGGTTTATTATTTTTGATTAATAATTTTTCAGATTTAGCAGACGAACAAAGAGAACTTAATGAAATGCAGAAGTTTCTAAACAGAACAACCACAGAAACGATAGTTAAAGAGGCATTACTTACACATAAAGCAAAAGAACTTAGACATGCTACATTTCTTCAAAGAATAGAGTTTGAAAAAAACGCAGTAGTATTGAAGAAACAAGCTATACCGACATTACAAAAATATTTAGAGTTTGTAAATTTACTAAAAGGAGATGAGGATGATCTTTCAGATTCAGAATCAGGATTAAAAGATGCTAAAGAAAGAGTAACTGAAGCTACTAGACAAGAGGCATTAGCAACAGCAGAAGAAAGACTACAAAAGAAAGAATTACAAGCACAAATTCAAGAACTCTTATTCTTTCAGGAAAAAGGAGTAAATGTTAGTGAAGAACTAGCAGTAGCACAAGAAAAACTAAGACTTGTTGAATTTGAACTTACAAGAGAATCACAAGAGTTAAGAGACGCAAAAAAAGAAGTAGCAGATATAGAAGAACAGTTAGCAGCAAAAGTTGAGACATCTACCTCAAAATTAGATGAACAAGTAGAAACATATTTGAGACTAAATGAAAGAGTTGAGACTTTTAAAGATTTAGCAACAGATGAAGAGTTCATGAAAATAGCTGCGGCGTCTGGAGTATCTAACGGTTTCTTAGCTACGGGATTAGGTTTATTAAGTGAGTTAGCAAGTGTACAGGGATTAGCTGAAAGAGCAAGAGAATTAGAAAGATTTGCAGATGCAGCACAAAGATTACAAGATGGTGCTCCAAATGTTCCTAGAGTTTCAGTTCCAACTCCTAGTGGTGTAACTCCTAACACTTCAACAATGATTGCTGATCAAAGATTATTAGACATGGCTCAAAATATTGAAGTAAATGTACAAATAGGAGACGAAACCTTAGAAGATCTTGTAGTAACTACATCTAAAAAAGCAGAAGATAAATCTGCATTCTTTTCAAGATTAGTTGCATCCGGAGCTGAATAGTGTCAGTAGCTTTTGATTCAGACGTAACAATAACCTGTGAAATAGCTTTTGATTCAGATCCTTTAGATTCTTCACAATCATACACAGATGTTTCATCTTTTTTACGTGGTTTCAAGACTACAAGAGGAAGAGCATCAAACTTAACACAGTTTCAGCCTGGATCTGCAGTAATTCAATTAGACAATTCAGACAATAGATTTTCTCCTAATCAAACAACACATTATTACGATTCATCAAATAATAGATCAAAAGTACAACCATTAAAAAGGATCAGGATAAAAGCTGCATATTCCGGTACAACATATACAATATTTACAGGTTTTGTAGAGAGTTTTCCTGTTAGTTATGGAGGACAGGGTGCAGACTCAGTAACAAATATAAGAGCTGTAGATGTTTTTAAATTATTGAATAATGCTACTTTAGACTCTGTTGGATGGAAACTTGGAACATCTTTACTTGGACAAACTACAAGACTTGCATTTGGACAAGCACAAGAATTATCTTCTGTAAGAGTTACTAATATTCTTAATTCTTTTGGATATACAGATCAATCAATATCAACAGGTCAATTACAAGTACAAACACAATCTACAACAGATACATTACTTGCTGCATTACAAGCAGTTGAAAGAGCAGAAAATGGTACATTTTTTATAGCAGCTAATGGAAATGCAACTTTTAGGGATAGAAACTTCCGATTAACAAATACTACAACTCCACAAGCTACATTCGGACAGGGATCAGGAGAACTAAACTATTCTGATATAGTTTCTTCGTTTGATGATACAAAGATCCGTAATACTATCCTTATGACAAGAACAGGTGGATCACAACAATCTGCAGTTTCTGATGATTCGGTTACAAGATTTGGAACACATTCAAGATCAGAAACAGGAAGATTAAATATCCAAGACTCTGATGTATTATCTATTGCAAAACAAAAAGTAGTAGAAAACGATATTCCACAAACTACTGTAAGGCAGTTAAAGTTCCGTCCACAAACAAACACTTCTATTTGGCCAAAAGCTTTAGGTTTAGATATAGGATCTTTTGTAGAAACAAAAGTATTAACTCCGTCAGGAACTACCGAAACCTATGAATTGTTTATCGAAAGTATTATTCATAGTGTTGATTCAAAAACTAAGACTTGGACATGGCAGATTGGTTTATCTCCTGCAGCAACAGGTGCATGGATTTTGGGAGTTTCAAAGTTGGGAATTGATACAAACATAAGTTATACTTAAAAAAATAAAGGAGAATTATGGCAGCAGGTGGATGGTTTGATTGGACAACCGGAGATCTAGTAACAGAATCAAGATTTCAAGACATACAAGATAGTTTAGTTTTTATATTTGCATCAGAAAGTGCAGCTAATACTGCATTAACAAATAAAGTTGAAGGCACCGTGTTTTACGACACAACGGCAAATTTATTGAAGGCATGGTCGGGCTCAGCGTGGATCTCTGCAGAAACAGGAGATATTGAGGGTGTAACTGCAGGTACAGGTTTAAGTGGTGGCGGAACAACAGGAACAGTAACAGTAAACTTTGATCCTAATTCTCTTTCTGCAGGTACAGTAAACGTTGCAAACGACAGTATTGCAATAATAGATGCAGACGATAGCAATAATCCAAAGAAAGAAAGTATTGCTGATCTTGTTTCTGCTATCGCAGGAAGTAACTTAACGGCATCAAGTGGACAATTAAATGCGGCTGCAGGTGTTTCTTTAGGTTTAGTATTGGCTTTATCGTAATGAAAGAAAGGAAATAGACAATGGCAGATACGCTACACAGCGTTCAAGGCGTTCTAGGCACAAGTGCTGGAGACATAATAGATGCAGTTCCATCTTCGACAACTGAAACTGCAATTGGCATACTATTATCAAATGTAAGCTCAAGTAGTGCAGATGTTACTGTAGATCTAAGTGTTACAAAATCAGGTGGATCATTAAGACACATTTTAAACAATGTTTCATTACCGTTTGGAACAACTATCGAAATACAAACAAAAATCGCTCTTGAAACAGGAGATAAACTGCAAGGACTTTGTTCCGCAGCATCTAGTTGTGAGTTCAACGTAACATTTCTGAGACAAACCTAAAGGACAAACATGTCTTACATAGGTACTCAACCAAATGATGTAAAAAAGAATATAGGTTTATATACACCTAGTGAAATATTACAACTAACTAAAGACGGCAGTTGGGGTGGTAGCTTAGAACTTATTGAGGAACAAAATATTACTTCATCAACTGCAACTGTCGAATTTACCAATTTAGCAAATGCACCTTATGATGTTTATTTTTTAACTGCTGATAATGTTACTACTGATACTGATAGCAGTTATTTAACATTACAATTTTCAAATGATAATGGAAGTAGTTATGAAACAAGCAATTATGACTATGCACACCAATATATCATATCTTCTGGAACTTCAGTAGAGGCAAGAAGCACAACTGCTGGACAATTTTTTATAACAGGTGATATTGGTACAGGAAGTAATGAAAAAGGAAATTGTTATGTTTACCTTTATAATTTGTTGGATAGTTCAAAATTCAGTTTTATTACTCATCAAGGATCAGACTTTTTACAATCTGCCGCATTTCGTATGAATTTTGGTGGTGGTACTTATCATACTGCTGAAACAATCAATGCTTTTAAATTATTAATGAATAGTGGAAATATAACAACTGCTAATTTTAAAATTTATGGAGTGAAACAAATTTAGTATGAGCAACCTAAGATTAATTAATGATACTACTGTATCAAGCACAGTTAGTTCTACTTCTATTACTGATGTTTTTACAAGTGATTTTGATATTTACAAAGTTGTTGCAGAAAATATTGTTACTTCTGCTGAAGCATTTTTAGAACTAAGATTTATTAATTCAAGTGGAAGTGTTATCACTGCAAGTGATTATGATTTTGCAGATTTATTTTTAAAAGCAAATACAAGTTTTGTGGAAAGACAATACACAAATCAAGATAGTATTCAAGATTTTAATTTAAGTATAGGTAGTGTGTCAGGTGGTGCAGGAAATACTATTGCCTATATTTTTAATCCAACTAATACAACTTCCTATACCTTTGTTATATTTCAAGCACAAAGTGTTTATGATGATAGTGGTACTTTTGGTTTTGGACAAAAAGGAGTAGCAGTTTTAACACAAACAAATTCAATAACAGGATTGCATTTTGTATCAAGCACAGGAACACATACTGCTGATTTTAAGATTTACGGATTGAGGGTTGACTAATGGCAGGTCAATTAGTACAAGTAGCGACAAATACAGTAACAAGTGGAGTATCTAGCGTATCCTTAACAGGCATAGATAGTGATGATGTTTATATGGTTGCTTTTAATCAAGTAATAGGAAGTTCAGGTAACAACAATTTAGAGATGAGAGTAACAGAAAGTGGAACTGCTAACTCAACTTCTAACTATGATTGGGCAGCAAAAAAATTAGACGCAACAGGTAGTTTTGCTAATCAAAATTCACAAAACTTAGACCACTTTTATTTAAATATTCAAGTTGGCAATGATAGTGCATTTAATGAGCAAAATAATGGAATAGTATATATTTATAATGCAAACAATTCTAGTGAATACACTTTTTACACACAAGAAACAGTTTATCTAAATCCATTTTCTGGCGGTTTAAATGGAGCACAGGGTGGTGGAGTATTTACTTCTGCAAGTACAGTTGATGGTGTAAATATATTTTTTTCAAGTGGTAACATAGCAAGTGGCACGTTTACATTGTTTAAGGTGGTGTAATTATGAGTAATGAATTTGGATATATACCAGAAAGCCCAGAACAAAGTTTTGGAAATAATAAAGGAATTTTTACACCTACTGATATTTATGATCTAACAAGAGCAGATAAATATACTAACTATGGACAATTAGAATTAATTGAAACACAAACAGTTAGTGGAGTAAGTGCAGTTAATTTTACAAGTATTAAAGAAAGCACATATAATATACATTACTTAACATTTAATGATTTAGATTTATCTGATGACCAAGAAAATATACAAGTAAGATTTTCAAATGATGGTGGTAGCACCTATGAAAGTGGCTCTAATTATGATTGGGCGCACCAAAGAAATGTAGTAGGTACAGGCAGCTTAGCAGTTGGTAGTTCAACAGGTACTTCAATAGAGATAAATAGACTTTTAGGAAATGCAACAAATGAAACACAAAATGGGTATATATATTTTTATAATTTAGGGGATAGTACAAAATATAGTTTTACAACTTCACATACAACAGGTATGTATTATACAGGTGATTATATTTCTAATTTTGGAAGTGGGGTTTATCATCAAGCAGAACAATTCAATGCAATAAAAATAAAAGATAGTGGAAGTGGGGGAACATTTTCTGCAACTATGTCTTTATATGGCATAAAGGAATACTCATAATGGCTACTAATTTACAATTTATAAATAAAACAGAAATTACAAGTGGAAGTCAAAATGTAAATGTTGATAATGTTTTTTCAGATCAATATAAAGTTTATGTTGTTCAACTTATTGGAATATTTATGAGTACAGATGTATCTAATGATATTGAGGGTATAAGATTTATTGATAATTCTGGAAGTGTAGTTACAGGTAATGAATATGCTTATGCAAGTTTAGCAATGTATTCAGGTGGTTCTTTTGGGGAAGTACAAAGTCAAAGTGATGGTAAAATTAGGTTGTTTTCTATTACAGACCAATTATCAGATGGACAAACAGGTGGTACTTTATATATTTTTAATCCTAATGACAGTTCAAGTTACACATTTTTAACAACTCAAGGTTTTGGTTTTAATTCAAGTGATAATTTAGGTGGTAATAAGGGTATAGGAGTTCATAAATCAGAAGAAACTATTAGAGGTTTTCAGTTCCACGAAAGCAATACTGCTAGAAAATTTGGTGGTGGAACAATAGTAACTTATGGAGTGAAATGAAAAATGGCAGGTAGCTTAGTAAAAATAGATGAGGAAATAGTTACATCAGCAGTGTCAAGTGTAACTTTAACAGGGATTGACAGTACATTTGATGTGTATAAAGTTGTGTTAAGTGATGTGCAAGGAACTTCTGATAGTGTTAGTTTTAAGGAAAGGTTTACTGTATCGGGAACTGCACAATCAACTTCTAATTATGATTATGCGACTAAAACAGTTAGAGATACAGGTAGTTTTTCAAACAATAGTG
>VTLG01007741.1_pt1 | contig 30924 bp, 44 predicted proteins | sample 4694571 | NCBI WGS metagenome assembly VTLG01 (sample SAMN12604809, study PRJNA352737) | marine metagenome | biome: ENVO:00000447; feature: ENVO:00000209|ENVO:00000569|ENVO:01000036; material: ENVO:00002151; isolation source: viral sequences binned using virsorter ...
CTCTCTCAATATAGTATAATTCGTGCTCATACATCCTCCAAAGCTCTAAATCGTCTTGATAATCTTCGAATCTTTCTAAATCTTTAATTTTTAAGGCAATTCCTGAAGGAGTTTCACCTCCATCTTGGGCAAATTGAACATATAAGTGGTTATTTTGTGCTACTAAGTCCACCTGGAACTTAATATTCTCTATAACTGACTCAATATTACCTGCTGGAGATACAATTCCGAATGTTGCACCTTCAGGTAAGTCAATTATTTGGTCAGAACCTGCTCTTTCTATTCTTTTGTCTGAATCAACACCTGTCATAAAAGGTTGTCCGAACATTTGAAATCTTAAACCAAGTTGCATCTCTGTCATTGCTATATTTACCTGCTCATTGCAATCTACAATGTCATTTGCACCATCTACGAAAAATTCATCTATTTGTTCTTCTCTGTGGGTGAATAAAAATGGTAAAATACCATATCCATGCTCATATTCATCAATTATATTGCCATTTTCATCATAATGAGCATAAATTGACTCATCCCAGTAAGCCCATTCGCATTTATCAATATAAGAAACATCATCAGGTTGCATTAATAGGGGATACATAATAGCTGAAGGAGTAAAAGGGTCAGATAGATGAACATCAAAATAATAAACAGGTCTGTAATCAAAATAAGGCATTCCATTAAACTCTTTATATATAACTTGTGTTGCTACAGTTCCCATTAACCGAGTCATCCTTTCAACATGCTTCATTCTTGCATCTTTTTTTATAGTAAGTAAATCATATTGCTTATTCACATTTCGATTAGCACCAACTGTGTAAATTCTGCTCATTTTATTAACAAACCTTCTTGTAAAATTAGCATTGTAGCAAGGAATCTCCCTAAAAGCATCTGCTGTAAAATAATTCTCTATATACTGAGCAGTTGAATTTCCTCCATAGTAATTTAACATTTTCCTAACCCATTCTCGCCTTTTTTGTTGAGTTAGTTGCTTTGTTTCTTTAACTGATTGTGTTATTATGTCTTCAACTGTCATATTTATCATCTTGTCCTCACTTTAAATTCTCTTTGTTTAATTGGAAATCTATTTATAAAAAAATATCTTATCATGTCACACCCATGATCGTGGTAACCATCTTTTACAGGCTCAGGTTTTAAGTCTGCACCCTCTTTGGGCTCAGGATAACGATAATTTTCTAAATCCATCATTATACCTGTGCATTTCTTATTAACATGAAAATGCCTTTCTCCTTGAGCATTCTCTACAAAACTTCTTACATGGGACACACCTGAAGCTATACTTTTAGATGTTTTATCTCTCTTTGTGTTAACTATTATCCCATTTTTTTTAAAAATCTCTATATCACCAAGCCCTGATTGACCTTGAGCTTGCATACCAGCAGGGTCACCGAAATATTTAAGGACATTATAAGGTTTTGCCTTAATATTTAAGGCTAACTCGTCTGTTTTTACATTTTTTTTATGTATTATCTCATCAATCATATTAATATGCCATATTCCACCAACTCTATGAGTTTGAAACCAACCAACAGCAGGCATCCTATACCCAAAGTCAATAGAACAAAAAGTAGGAAAGTTTGGATTATAAGGATACTCACCTACATCTAAATCTCTTTCAAATGGATAAACACGACCAGCAAACGAGGTAAATTTAGCTCCATATTCTTGCTCATATACCTCTTTAGACATATTCCTTTTTCTTTCAACAAGAAAAGAGTCCTTAACTCCATCAGGGAAGGCAAAGTGGTTTTCCCAAGAAGGTGCTTGATGTGATTCCCATAAGTCGTCATCTTTACCGAGGAGATATAAATCATAGATCCAATTAAAACCCTCTGGGGTTGTTATAAATATAGCCTTTCCCTTCCTATCTGATAGAGTTGGGGATAAATACATGTCCCAAATTTTCTTTTTTACCTTAGCTGCCTCATCTATTATAAGAAGATCTAAACCCTCTCCAACTAAAGAGTCAGGGTTGTCAGCAGATTTGGCTTCAACTACTGTGTCCCATTTAAATCTTATATATCTTTCTTTTTCTGAAGCTCTATCTATATCATTTGGATGTCCGACAACCATCTTCTTCCAAATCTCACGAAACATTAAATCTGCTTTATCGTAGGATAAGCCAACCAGCCATATCCTTTTACCAGGCTGAGAAGCATAATATGTTGCTTCCATAGCAGATGCAGTAGTTTTACCAAATCTTCTTCCACATACCATGACAAAAAACCTTGCTGTCGTCTTTTTAGGATAATGCAATTTGCTTTGTCCATAGTGTGGCTTATAATCCATAAAGTTAAACCACTTTTCTTTGTATTGTTGTAGTGAATTATCCAAAAATTTGCATTATTTCTATTATTAATTTAAGTTATCTATTAGGATTTTGCAAAAATTAGCAAAATTCAAGTATTTTAATATAAAATGGAGGGCAGTATGTCCGAAGAACAAACACAGGCAACGACAGAAACAGTTAGTGAAAGTCCTGCTACAGAAACTACTCAAGATAGCTCTAATGAGCAGTATATTGCAGAAAGCAAAAAGTATAGGAAAAGAGCTCAGGATGCTGAAGCGAAGTTAGCTAAGTATGAAAAAGCCAAAGCTAAAGCTGAGGAAGAAAGGCTTAAAGAAAAAGAAGAATTTAAAACCTTATATGAAAAGGCTTCTTCTGATATTGAAGGTCTAACTGCCAATGCTGAAAAATGGTCTAAGTATGAAGAAGCTAAAAGAGCATCTCTATTAGAGAGCCATCCTGAAGATGAAAGAGAATCTTTATCTAAATTAGATTTAGAAACTCTTGAATATGTAACTACTAAAATTAATACAACAAAAGCTAATGCTCCTGAAGTTGTAGGTAATTCCAGGAAAGAGTATAAAGCTCCACCTAAGGATTGGACTAAATTGTCTGCTCAGGAAAGACGAGAAAATTGGGATGATATAGTTAAGGATGCGATTTCAAGAAGTAAAGCTGATGTTAAAACTTTATAATTCTCAAAATGAAGCCTTTTAAGGAGTTGAAAGAGAGTTAAATTTAAGATAGGAGTCTAAATGGCTTATTTAGATACAACCACAGGTGCTAATTTTATACCTGAATTATGGGCAGAGCCTATTTTTAAGTTTTACGAAAGAAAACTTAAATTAAAAAATTCAGTTGATGACTATAGTGCTTTAGTTAAGGATGCTGGGGACACAGTTCACATTCCTAAAATCCAAATGGATGGAACGAATGATAAAGCTGCCTCTACTGCTGTAACATTTTCTATTGCAGGGACAGAGGGTAAAGTTGATTTGTCAATTAATAAACATAAATATCTTGCTAATATATTTGAGGATATTGCAACGATTCAGGCAAATTCTGAATTACTGACTAAATATACTCAAATGATGGGTGAAAGTCTTGCAAGAGGTGTTGAAACTGACTTATGGGCAGAACTTGATGGCTTTCAAACATCACAAGATTTAGCAGCAGATAATACACTAGCAGTAGCAGACTTAGAATCATTGTTAGCTAATTTATATGGAAATGATCTTGATCCTAATAATTGTTCACTTGCTGTAAACTCAACAATAATGGCTGATATAATGAATCCATCTTCAGGTATAGCTTCTTACTTTATAAGACAAGATGCAGTAGGTGGAAATGGAAAAGAGCTTAAAACAGGTGCTGTTGGTTTAATTTATGGCATGGATGTGTTTTATTCTCGTGCTATATCAACATCAGGTACAGATGGTACTGTTGTGGGTGCTTGTTATCCATCTGATGCTTGTGTGTTTGCTGCACAAAGAGATGTTAGAGTTCAATCTCAATATGATGTTGAATACTTAGGTACAAAAGTAGTTGCTGATATGATCTATGGTGCTAAACTAATAGATGAATCAGGCGACATCAGAGGTGTTAATATTGCTAATCCTTAATGAGCTAGGGTAAGCAATCAATAATAAAGGGGAGTGTAACACTCCCCTTTACTAAATTGGAGGTAAGATGATTTATTTAAAAAATTTAAATGGTGCAGTAAGAGAATATAAAGATGGTGATACAGGGACAGTAGATGCTTTGCTAGATTCAGGAAGATGGGAGAGGATAGCAGGTAGAAAAGACTGGACTCCTTATACAGCACCTAAGAAAAAAACTACCAAAAAGTCTAAATAATGTCTAAGCAGAGAGTTGTTCGTAAAAAGGGTGACCTTACAGGTTGTGGTAAGGGAGATTGGCTTAGAATTGAACTTAATGATGAGCAATATAAGGAAAACTATGATAAGATTTTTGGCAGGAAAAATATCTTAGTTGAAAATAAAATGGTTGCAGATGACTTTAATAAAAAAGATTAAAAAACACGAAGGATTTAGATCTACTGTGTATGAATGCACAGAAGGTTATGAAACAATTGGATATGGCTTTGCTATAAAAGACCTTAAGTTAGACGAGGATATAGCAGAACTAATCCTTGTTCGTAAAATAGCAGATTTAGTTGCAAGAATAAAAGAAACATTTCCTTGGACTAAAGATGCTCCTGAAGCAATACAAGATGTTGTTGTTGATATGTGTTATCAGCTTGGCATAAATGGTTTCTCCAAATTTAAGAAAACAATATACTTACTGGAAACAGAACAGTATCAAGAAGCCTCTGTAGAGATGCTCGATTCCCTTTGGGCAAAACAAACTCCTAATAGAGCAAAAGAGCTTAGTGAAGAAGTTAGAGCAGTACCCTCCAATTAGGAAATTTCACTTTTCTATACTAAATTAATATCAAAAATACAAGGAAAATTTATGCCTTTGAAGGATAAAGGGGTAATTAAACGAGCAATCGTAACCCCTGATAAGCATTTTCCTCTCCATGATGTAAAATCTATAAATGTATTATGCAAGACCATTGAAATAGTTAAACCTGATATATATATAGATTTAGGAGATGTTGGTGAATGGGAATCATTCTCACATTGGAAATGGAAAAGAAAAAAGAAGCCTCCTTTAGAATATTTGCTTCCTGACTTAGAAAAAGATGTTTCAGATGTCAATAAGGGTATGGATCAAATTGATGAAGCACTTGATAAAGCTAATTGTAAAGATAAATATATTACTGAAGGCAATCATGATAACTGGCTTAATATGTTTGTTGAAAGTTATCCCTATGTAGGCAAATTTATATTTAAGAATGCAGTTAGATTGGAAGAAAGAGGATATAATTATTATCCTTTTGGTAAGCATCTTAAAATAGGGAAATTGTATTTTTATCATGGGCATCAGTATGGAGGGCAATACCATGCTGCCAACCATTTAAGAAAATTAGGTTGTAATATAATGTATGGGCATTGGCATGATCTACAACAACATTCTGCAACTCATATGGATGGATGTAAGTCTGCCTGGAGCATAGGATGTTTAAAGGATATGTCAAGAGATAAAAATGAATGGCTTGCAAATAGAAGGATTAATTGGAGTCATGCATTTGCAATAGTGGACTTTTTCAAAGGTGGTTTATTTACAGTACATGTTATTCAAATTATAAATGGCAAAACAAGTTTGTGGGGAGAGCTAATTGAAGGATGAAAATAGGTGATTTACTTTTACTTAAAGGTTATATTAATAAAAAACAATTAACCTCTGCATTAAGTAAACAAGCTGAGTATGCGATAAACTATGATAGATCAGTCCCACTTGGTAAAATTTTAGTAGAAGAAGGTCATGTAACAGTAGAAGAAGTTGCCGAAGCCTTAAATGATCAAACTAAAGTTCCTGAAATAAAAAAGGAGAAAAAAATTATGCCAACAGAAATTGGAGAAACAAGCAAAGTAACATTTGATTTAAAGTTTCTTGCTACAATTGGTGTTGTTATTGTGTCTGCTTGTGCAACATATTTCAGTATTACAGGGCAAGTAGATGACAATAAAAAAGAAATAGATAATATAAAATCTATGGGAGATCTAAAAATTATTTCTTACAAGTTAGAAGAATATGATGAAACATTTAAAGACTTGAAGTCTTTATCTACAACATTGTCCCCTCTAGCTAGTGATTTAACTTATATAAAATCAGAATTGAATAAATTAAAAAACAAAAAGATAGACATGCCTGAGATAGATTTATCAGGTATAGAAGATTGTAAAGATAAGATAGATGCTTTATCAGACAAGATAAGTGCATTTGAAGAAAGACTAACTAAAGTTGAAAAGAACTCTAAGGGAAGATTTTAGTGCCTTATAAAAAAACAAAGGGTGGGTATAAAAGCCCTAAAGGTAAAAAGATGTCCAAAAAACAGGTAAGGGCTTACTATGCCTCCAAAAAAAGGAGAAAAAAGTAATGACTTATGGAGGATTTAAAAATTATATTTTATATGTGGTTGCGATTAGCAGCTATGTTTTTGGTGGTTTTTTTGATTACTCGACTTTATATGGCTCTGCATCAATGGGTACTCCCTATGTAAATGGTGCAATAGAGATTGAGGATGATTATAAATATACAGTAGGAATAAGAAAGATAGCTTTGTTCGACTATCAATCAAGAAAAAGATTTTATAAAGGAACAGAACAACAACTTTCAGATAAAGCAATTGTAGGTGCTGTCAATGGATGGGAATATCTTTTCTCTGCTAGTGCAGTTAGAAACCAGGGTCATGAATATACTGACTCAGAAGTTTGGCTTAAATGGTCAAACAATTGGTTTGTAACTAAAGCGAAATATACTAACAAGGAAAGTAGAGATTTGGAGATATTTGACTATGATGCGAGGTTTAGGCTTAATTTTACTAAAGTTGATTTTACTGTTGGGTGTGCTCTTAGAGGTCATCCAATATATGGGCATCCACCCATAAATGATTACGAAGGAGCTTGGTGGGAGCTTGCCTATGAGTATGGATATACAGATTATTATGTTCCTATAACAGATTTAAATAATAATGGTGAAATAGATGATTATTGGATATGGATTGAAACTGATCCTGAAGAACTTACAGGTTACTGGACTTATTATTATGAGGAAGCTGATTATTATTGGGAAGATGCTGACTCCAATGCAGTTGCTCATTCTGATGGGGAGTTTATACAATATCATTTGCCAAATGTTATAAATCGTTATAATGAAGATAACAAAGAGAAGGAATGGCAAGCAGAAGCTAGTGTTGTTATTGGTATAGATTTATTACTTGGAAAAGAAGAATTTTATTTACACACATGGGTTAATCTCTTTCCTTATTCTGTAGGGCTCACAGATAAGGCTTATGAAGGAGATGAAATGCAATATGACTTGGGCTTGCAAATAGGCACTCAACTAAGTGAGCATATTGGGGTATTCATTGAGGGTAACAAATCTAGTAATTATAACAGAGAAGAATATGATGTAACTACAGGATTTAATTGGAGCTTTTAGATGCTGCAGGGTATTTTGGTAAAAAAGGTATTAGATTTAGTTTTGAAACAATTGTTAAAACAATTTAAATTAGATAAAATACAAGACTATGTTGAAAAGCCAAATGAACTTGATAAGCAAATGGCTGTATTACAGCGAAAAATGGACAAATATGGCAAATATATTGAGGAAATGGAAAAAGACATAGCAAAGATAAAATCTGTTGCACATACACCTATTGATGGTTTAAGTGGCAGATTAGATAAATTAGAAAAAAAGGCAAAATTTTAAAAAAGGAGAAACAATATGTTTTCATTTTTAACAAGTAACTGGGAATGGTGTTTATTAGTTTTGTATGTAGTAGAAAAAGCAATTAAACTAAGTCCATCTAAGAAAGATGACTTAGTGTGGGACATGGTATTGAAACCTGTGGTTGATAAGATCAAAGGGAAGTAATGCCTAGGAGGACTAGAACTACTGATTATGAACCAAAGAGGAAGAATCCTATAACTTTAGGTGATGATTCTAATATAGAAACAAACCTAAAGCCAATTAAGATAGATAGTAAAAACAGTATTCTAGAGCTCTCAGAAAGCGAATTAAAAGTAAGAGGAACAATTGATGCCTCAGCTATAACAGTAGATGGGGCATCTGTTCAAACAGGAGATGAGGTAGGAAGTGTGACTGCACTTAACAATGCTACTGAAAATGAACTTGTTACAGTTGGATCTACTACAACAGAACTTGATGCAGAAGCTAATCTTACTTTTGATGGTGATGATTTAGCAATAGCTGCATCAGGAAAAATATACCTAGATGGTGGAACTCATTCCTATATAACTGAATCTACTGATGATGTATTAAGAATAGCTGCAGGGAATGAAATAATGTTACAATTAGATGAGGGAAATGATTTAAATACAAATTTACATTCTGTAAAAGTAGGAAAATCTCTTTTCTTAACAGAACAAGCAGATGCTTTAGCAGATGTTACAGGTGATGGACAATTATGGGTTCATGATGATGCTCCAAATAATTTATACTTTACAGATGATGCAGGGAATGATATTAATATTTCAAGACCTACTCATACAGCAGTTTGGGGTGGCAATTTAGCTAGAGTTGTAGGAAGTGGTACACATTTTGCAATACCAACAGGATATTTAGCAGCAAATATAGGGTTAGGTACAGGTTCAGACCCTGATACATCTTTAACCTGTGGAACTAATGCAGATGACATAACAGCTTGTGTTTGGTTTTCATTAAATGCTATAAAAGTTTTAAGCTGTACTATAATGGTAGGGCAAGGTGGGGCAACTAATACAGGACATATATGCACTTTAATGAGGTATGATATAGATGCTGATGGAGATTTGTCAAATGGTATTGTTGTTGGTCAAGCAACAGCAATGAATAGTGATGATTATTCACAAGCTAGAAGAAATACTTTAACAATGACTACAACAGAATCTGAGTTACAGGTTTCAACATCACAAGTGTTGGTAGGCTGTGTAGAACCTATGTTGGGTTATAATACTGCTATGGCTGCAAAAGTTTGTATCAAGTATCAAGAAGTACAATAATTTTAAAATAAAGGGACTGTAATCTATGGATTATGATAAAGAAATAGAGAAGCTAGAGGGTCAATTAAAAAACATTGAAGCTGCTTACTTTAAATGTTTGGGGACATTAGAATATTTGAGGGCACAAAAGAAAGAAAAAGAAGAAGGGAAGAAAGAGAAGGATAAATAATGAGTTTTACAGATAAAAAATTAAGCGAAGTCTATAAAGATATACTACATACTAATAATAGTAACACAGGAATATCCTCAACAGTAAAAACAATAACTTGTGGTGATGGAGATACTACTGCATTAGTTTTATCTAATAGAAATGTAAGGGTAGATCCTGCTTCAGATACTACATCAACTTTTCTTGTTCGTGATGCAGATGGAAATGTTTTGGCAGCAGTAGATTCTACTAATGATTTAGTTAAACTAGGGATAGGGCAACATACTGCAAATACTCAATATGCTTATTTTAACATAGGTCAAACAGAATCTTCAGGGTTTTCAGCAAATACACATTATGGGTTATCTTACCAACATGCAAATTATAGTAGTGCTATAACAGGAATCGTAAGTTTTGGAACAGGTACAGACCCTGCAACATCTTTCACTACAGCAGATTCAAATAATGCAAGAGGGTGTGATTTAGTTCCTTTGATATGGTTTGTTCCTGATAATATAACAATAGATGGAGTAACCTCTTTTGAAGGTGCAGATGCAGCAACAGGAGATACAACAAGGATGCATCTTATGTCATATACATTTAATAGTGGCTCGACAAGTGCATTAGCAAGTGGAACATTATTAGCACACAATTCAGATGTAACTAATGCAGGTAGTGAACAAGTATATAAAAGCACTTGGACAGTAGATAGTGCAGATGTTGATGCAAATAAAGCAATTTTAGCATTTTTTAGGTCTGATAGTGTTAATTCAGATTATTCAGTAAATATAATAGTAAAATATCATTTAAGGTAATAAGGAGAAAAGTATGGCTTATACAGGTGGAGAATCAGGAGTTGGAATACCTATTGCAACAGGAGGACAACAGACTCCTTTTGGGGGTAAACAAGGAAATGGTGCATCCTCAGAAACAATAAATTTAAAACAAAAAATTGGAGTTACAGAAACTTCATTGTATACATCTAGTACAACAGCAGCAAAGGGTGTTTTGTTTGCCCCAAAATCTGTTAGTATATCTAATTCAGGTGGTGCTCCTGCTGGAGTTGTCATGAAATTAAACCATTGGTCTAACGATACTACAAATGAAACAAATTCTATTTATCTTCAATTTATTGTTGGGAAGGGTGAAACAATCAACATCCCAATGTCTAGGATTATAGCAGCAGACAATGTTGCTACATTTATGGATGGAACTGCTCTTGCTCAAGCAGCACCTATTCCTAATATGTATAGAGATAGTGGTGCTTTAACTACTGAAGGATTTGCAGATGATGCTGACACAACAATAACTTTTGATGATGGTTCATCTGGTGCTGCTAATAATTTGTTTAGAGTAGGGGATTTAATTAGATTAGATGATGAGATATGCAAGGTTAGGGAAATTGTTGATACAGATGCAGATGGAAATTATACACCTGCTAATTTTGTAGTAGACAGAGGAGCACATGGAAGTACTAAAGCAGACCATACAAATAATACAGCTATTAGGCTTGCATTTTTTAATGCTTATCACAATTTTACTGCTGCGACAGGAGGATATGATAAAGTTCAAACAGATAATGATGGCAAATTTAAAGCAACAAACTTTTTTGGGTATGGTAGAGGTCTTACACAGCAAACTACAGGTATATTACCAGGCTCAGTAGCTATTAAATGCTACAATCCTGGGTATCAAGAGTGGGGCATGTCAGGTGTCACACCAGGAACAAAAACAGGTTTGACAGCTTCAACTACATATAAATTCAACATAACAGTAGATGGAGGAAGTACATTTGCAGATTTAAGTTTTACTACAGATGCAAGCAATGGTAATTTTGGTGGTAGAAATGGTCTTTTGAGTAAAATACAAGAGGCTTTAGATACACAATATTATACTTCAGGGCATTTATTTGAAAAAAAGGTAACTGTAGGTATTGTAAATGGAGATGTAAGATTTACTTCAGGCACAAGATTATCTACTTCTGCAATACTTTTAGCTGCTCCCAGTACTGGAACGACTCCATTTGGAGTTGGTAGAATCCCTGCTATAGGTTTAATAGAAACAGCAATAGCAGCGAGATTACCTGATAACACTTTACCTGCTTCTTCTTCAGCACAATCTGTAAGTAATATAAATGCTTTTATGTATGATGATGGTAGGGGGAATTTAATAGGCAAAGGAACTGGAACAATAGATTATGAAACAGGTGCTATTGATTTTAGATCTTATCCAAACACAGAGTTCGTTGTGTCTGCTAGGTATGGTAATTGCATGTCAGGTGCAGTAAGCGAAGAACAATCAAATACAATAGAGGACATATCAGCAAGAAGTTTAAATGATAACATAGAAACAACTATATCCTTGAGAGTATCAGGATATAATTTAAATGTATAGGAGAGGGAATTAATTATGGCAACAGCACCAACATATTGCACACATAGACAATTAAAGGATGTGTTTCCTCAGGTGGATTCATTTGACACTAAGAGATCTATTTATGGTTGGGGAGGAAATGAGTTATCAGATTGGACAGATTCTACTTTGGATATAGGGTATTGTTATAATGCAGGATTATCTACTCAATTATTTGTAGATGGAAGTAAAATAAATCAAATAACATACTCTACAACTGCAAATTCGACATTGGCAGCAGAATTATCAGCATCAGCATCTAGTATAGATGTAGCTGATGGCTCAGATTTTGGAGTAGGGGATGTTATAAAAATAAATAATGAATATTTAGTTTTATCTGGTGTTAGTAGTAACACATTGACCTTTTCTTTGCCTGCTGCAGCTAGAGGTCTTTTTGATACATCAGCAGTAAAACATGCTAATGGTTCTAGTGTATATATAATTATTGATGTTAGTGCAGATGTTGGAGATGCCACATCAACTGGTCAAGATGCATTAGCTTATGTGTATGATACCGATTTAGATTTAATATTACTTATTCATAATAGTTTAACTCTTAATGACCATCAAATAGAATCAGGAGAAGATTTTTCTACTTTAATTACTAGAATGACAGCAAATGCTAGTAGATACTTAGATGCTAAATTAGACCCTAATCTACCTAAAGAACAATTAAAAGATAAAGAAGGTAACTTTGATTATATTATAGTAAGGACAACTGCTTTAATTGCTGCAACATTCCTTATAAGAGCACATGATCCAACCTCAGAACAAGCAAATGCATTAATGGAAGATGCACAAGGGAATATAGATGCTTTAAATAGTGGTGCAGCAGCCCTATCTTGGCAAACAACTGGAGATTCATCAAAAGGAATTATAAGAGATGTATCATATACATCAGGAAGTGTAAGACCTGTAGATACAAGAGGGAGGTGGACAGGTTCTTTTGATCTTATTCGAGTTTTAATAGTTAATGGTGGGGCAATGGATGGGACAGCCACCTATTCTGTATGGGTTAAGAATGCAGATAAATTAGGAAACCAACAAGGAACACAAGTGGTTACAGCAGAAGAAATTAATGGAGATTATCAAGCTCTTGCAGGAGGTTTGCAGATAAGATTTGGTGGAAGCACTAAAACTTCTGTAGCTACTGCTACTAATGAATGGGAAATAGAAGTTGCAGGTTGGAATGAAGAAGTAGACAACTCTGCTATAAACTCAGTTAGAATGACGAGAAGATAGTGTTTAACCTAATTTGGAAAATATAGAAAATGGCAGTAACTTTTACAAACAATTGGAAGAATATTTTAGACAAGTTAGAGTCTATTTTGGAAACAGAATTTAAAGGGGCTCTACCTGTTTATAAAGGCAATACTGTACCTAAAGGTGTAAATCAAGCATTACAGCTTGTTCCTACAGGGAGTGTGTTGTCTGAATATAGTGTAAGCTCAGAAATGAGAGAATTTTCTGTAACAGTAAGATTTATATTTGCAGAAGTTAATGTTAAGGAGTCTGCATTAGATCATATACTCAGGTATGTTTCTCGAATAGAGGCTTTAATACATGATAATATTGCAATGACTTTAACAGATAGCACAGAGGCTTTTAATTGCAGGCTTGAAACCACAGAATTGAATGCTGATGAAGAATCAGGAGTTTACATAACTGAATGGGCATGGAAATGCCAACATTTAGGTAATACAGGATAAGGAGAATTTAATGAAAGTTAAATTAAAAGAAGGTAGAATGAATAAATATAATGGTCTTTTTAGAAGACAAATTAAGGCTTTAAATAGAGGGGAAGTCATTGAGCTTGATGAAATTCCTAAAGCTGCAAAACCATATTTGGTTGAAGTGGGCAAAAAACAAAACAAGAAGAAAAGTAAAGGAGATTAATAATGGCAATTAGTTCGGTAGCCTTCAGTCCGAAAGAGTTTAGAGTTGCAGTTCAAGCACAAACTGCTTTAGGAACAGCTAAAACAGATGGTATGCAAGAGATAAATGTAGATTCTATAACTCATGGGACTTTAGGTGGTAATAATAATTATGATTTAAAATCAGGTGGAGGTAGAATCCTTCAAGATGAGCATTATTTTCATGACAATACAGGTTATGTTTCTGAAATATCGATTTCAGGGGTATATTCTAGTGAAATATCAATGTTTATTGAAAATATAACAGGTGATACTGCTGAGGTATGGGAAGTAGCATCAAACTATGAACCAAGCACAAATATTAAAACAGGAGCAACTTTAACTGCAGGAAATAGTGAGCTTTTAACATTGGCGATCTTGCCTCCAAAATCAGGAGCAGCAACTCCTAGTTCAACAGATGGTATTGTTTATAAAGATTGTGTTGTAACTTCGTTTTCTTGGTCAGGTGATATGGGAACTAATGGAGGTTTGGTTACCTATTCTGCAACACTTAAAACATATAGCCCTGTTGCTTTAGAGCAAGATGCTGATAGCTATACTATAGCTGCATATGAATTAACTGCTGCTCAAACCCTTAGTATGGGTGATTGGCAAACCCCTGCCAATAGAGTGGTATGTGGACAAGCAGACCTTATGGTTAATTCATTTACACTTAATTTAGAAAATGATGCAGTATTCCTAGGGAGAGGTGCAAGTGGTGTTTGTGAGGTTGTTGGTAGAGGTGCAGAATTTTCAGCAACAGCAGACATAAATGTTAAGTATGATGATGAAAGTGCAGATTTGCTTAATCAATTTCAAGGAGCTACATCGGCTGCATCTGCAGGGAATACTATATTGTCAAATGCCTCAACTCCTGCTGATGGTGCAAGCTGGGGTTTTCAGTTTCCACAATCAGTCTTTACAAGTGTAGCATTGTCTGAGGGAGATGTCATGAATATAGATGTTTCTGTTAAGATGGTTGGGTATGGTAATGGAACATCTACAACTTGCTTAACAATAGCTGATTAATAATTAAATAAGAGGTAGTATGAAAGTCAAACTTGACTCAGGTCGTGAGGTTGTTTTTAATGAACTCACAGTAGATGAAAGAGATGAACTTCTTGATTCTGTGGAATATGATAGTTCTAAAAATGGAGTTAAAGTAAAAATGCTCCACTCAACAATGACTAAATTTATTAGAGTGGCTGTAAAAGGTTCTAATGATAAATTTATAAAGTCATTAACTTTTTCTGAAAAAACAGATATATTTCAGAAAATTCAGGGAGATCTAATGAACCTGGGGGAAGAAGAAGCCTCAGACTAGCTTTAAATGTTATGTTTGAGGCTTGTCAAGGTTGTATGTATGAGGAATACCCTTATAAAGCTCAAATACCTGTTTTAATCAAAGGAAATCGCCCAACTTGGGAGTTTAAGAGTAATGAAGATATTTGGAAGGTTATTGATTTAATAATACAGGAAACAAATGAGCATAATGCAAAAGGCAATCAGTTTGACATAGCATCGACAGTTCAAGCTCAATTGCCTTTTTTTACATGTGCAAATAGAATATTTGACAAAGAATCTCAGAAAGATATACAAAGGTATTTATATTGTGAAAAATTTCATATACCAGCATATAAAGGAAGCTATGGTGAACAGCCATGCTTATGGGTAGAAAAAACATCTATAATAAGAAATGCATTTGCAAAATTAGAAAACAAACAAATTAATAAGGCAAAAAAAGATGGCACAAAAATTAACAATTGAATTTCAACCTAAGGGCAATAAAGCATTAGTTGAAGCTGTAAAACAAATGGATGTTGCAACAAAAAGGTTGCAAGGTAAAACATCTCAATATGAAAAAGAGTTAAAAAAACTAGGGTTAAGCCAAACACAAATAAATAAAGTTCTAAAATCAGGAACAAAAAACCTTAGAATACAAGCAGGAGCATTTGCAACAATTCGTTCTAATTTATTACTTTATGCTTTTGCTGTAGGTTTATTAACAAAAGCATACCAAACATTACTAGGAACTTATACAAAACAAGAAAAAGCAGAAAAGAAACTTCAAACAGCCTTAGGGGAAACAAATACAGCTTTATTAAATCAAGCATCAGCTTTACAAAAAGTAACTAGGTTTGGTGATGAGGCTGTAATAGAGGTGCAAGCATTAATAGGTGCTTTCACACAAGATGAAGAACAAATAAAATCCTTAACAAAGGCTACTTTAGATTTAGCAGAAGCTAAAGGGATGGAATTAACTGCTGCAGCAGACTTAGTATCTAAAACTTTTGGATCAACTACAAACTCACTTTCAAGGTATGGTGTTCAAGTTAAAGGAGCATCAGGTTCTACTGAAAGATTAACATCCCTAACAGAAAATATAGCTGATTTATTTGGTGGGCAAGCAGTAGCAGCAGCAGATACTCTTGGTGGCTCTATGGAGCAAATGACTAATGCTGTTGGTGATGCTAGTGAAGCACTAGGTAAAGCATTTGCCCCTATTATGATGGATGTATCAAAGTTATTTACAAGTGCAGCTCAAGGAGCTAAAGAGTTCTTTCTAACTTTTAGTGAAACACCTTTAGATAGAACTATTAGACAATTGCAAGAATTAGGAGAAGATACAACTAAATTTGAAAAAGTTGCAGCTAAAATTAAGATATCAGATGCTTGGAAAGAAGCAGGAGTTGAAATGGGTAATGTAGGCAGCCTAGATGATGAAATACTTAAAACTCAAAAAGCTATAGAATCAAGCAGTCAAGGCATAGTTTCATCTCTAGAACTTCAAGGTGACGAATACGACAAATTACTTGAAGGTGGTCATAAAATTGAAGATTTAGAAAAGAAAATACTCGATGCAAAATTGAAAAATGTTGAAGGTGTAGGTTTAATGGGTGCAACTCTAAAAATACCTGAAGAAGCTCTACTTGAACAATATAATATTCTTCTAGATAATCAAGAAATTTTTGAAAATGATTTAACAGCACATTCAGAAAAACTAGCATTGCTTATTAAAATTAAAGCAGAAATAGCAGAAGCAAATAAATTGTATGGATTTGGTGAAGATGACGACACTCCAGGTTTCTTTAAAAGAATATTTGGTGACGAAGAACAGATGGATGAGATAATGAAAAACTTTGATCTTATGCAAGAAAGAATAACTGGGTTTGCAGAAGCAGAGATAGAAAGTGAAAAAGCATATGCTGAAGCAAAAATTGCCATTATAGATTCAGTAGAACAAAAGGAATTAGATGCACTTAAAAGCACTTGGCTTTATAAGAAAATGACAGATAAACAGAAGGCTGCTGCAGAAAAAGAAGTAACAGATAAATTTATAAAGCAAAGAGAAAAATTAAGAAATGATGCAAACAAAGACATAGCAAGAGCATTTAAAGCTACCCAGTTATTAAAAGCATCACAAGCTGTAATGAATACAGCAGAACAAATAACTGAAAGTCTTGGAAATCCTTGGAAAGTAGCTTTTATTGCAGCAATGGGTGCTGTACAATTAGCAACTATTAAAGCACAAAAACCACCTAAGATGCAATATGGTGGTCTTGTTGGTGGAAGAAGACACTCAGCAGGTGGAACTATGATAGAGGCAGAACAAGGTGAATTTGTTATGAGTAGAGATGCTACCGAGGCTATTGGTATAGAGAATTTAAATAGAATGAATACTGCTGGTGGTGGTGGAGGAGGATCATCAATTATTATAAACAACCCAATACTTGGCAAAGATACAATAGAAGATGAAATAGTTCCTCAAATTAAAGAAGCACTTCGTAGAGGTGGGGATATAAACTAATGATAGATTTAAATCTACCACAATATGAAAAATTCTTAAATGATATAAGTTCAGATGTTGTAAATTTACAGCCATTAATTATAATTCGTTCTTCCCCACCTGTTTTTTTATCTCAAAATGAAGAAACATTAGAAGTAAATGGTCACAACAGAAGATTTGAATCAATAAATTTAAAAATACCCTCTATCAAAGAATCTCTTGATTTAGAAACAAAGAAAATAAAGATTAATAATGTAAGTATATCCTTTTCTAATTATAAAAATTTCAGTAATCTGTTTACAGAAGTATCTTTTATTGGATCAAGTGTAGATGTTTATTGGAAATCTCAATCATCCACAAAAATAGAAGAATGTCTGTTAGTTTATTCTGCAACAATAAGAAGGTTAGACCATAGTAATGATTCTGTGAAAATTATATTAGAAGACTTAACAGAGTCTGCTTCTCATAGTAAAGTTCCAATATCTACAATAAAACCCAAAGATGCTTATCGTAAAAAAGATATTAATAAGGTTATCCCTATGGTTTATGGTAGGGTTAGTAAAGCTCCATGTTTCTTATATAAAGACTTAGATCAAGATACTCCTGAGGAAAAATACATAAAAGCATTCCCTGATATTAATGAAGAAGGCATCGTAAGTACTGGGGATATGGAAGCAGCAAGTGGAACTTGGTTAGATTATGGTGGAGAAACAACCTATTATAATGAAAGCAACATAGCTATTTACGATGGAGTTTATGGTTGGATTCCTCCAGATTTTGTTATAATTAGTGGTTCTTATATGTATTATATGCCCGATCGAGTTCAATTTGAATTTATTGATGGTGGGGTTAAGTTTATACAAAAATACGATGTTGATAGTCCTTCAGAGCCTAAAAATCGCTTGGCTTTAAATACTGGGCAGGTAATTATAAACAGAAAAGCAACATCTATTGGTGTAGATACAACTTCAGAAGAAAATTTAAGGTATATAGACCAAGCAGAAAATGCTGTTGATAGTGGGTCAAATTATTTGGATACTTTTGCAGTGATCCCTGACTCTACACTAAATGGTGTTGGCGAAGGCATGAATATAGACGAGGATGGATTTGTTCCAATAGATACATTTGAAATAGGAAGCACAACCAATTTATCAGAAACTAGAATATTGAGTGGTGACTATTCTGATCCAATATTTGATGATGAATATGATGGTGTAAGAAGAATAGAAACATATTTTGCATCAGAACAACCAACAAACTATAACCAAGCTATAGGGAGAATGGTTTATGATATGCATGAGCTGCCAGTCGAGATCATAACACTTCCTACCCCTTCATGGTTTATTTCAAGGTATGGCGAATGGCTTAGTGGTCAATCTTTTTACGATAAAATGAAAGAAGATACTGTGTTTGATCGCTTGATGTCAATGGATAATTGGTCGAAACTTGGACGAGGATTAGAAAATTCTACTTGCTTTGGTTGTGGAATTTTCATGCATGGCAACCCTATGTGGCAAAATGAAGCCTTTTGGGAGGAGTATGGTCATGACCATGAATATTTTAACACTCCAGAAGATAGACCAAACTTAACTAAAATTCACGATAGTATGCCTACAGGGCAATGGGATCAACATGAGGGCATAGTATTTCCAAATCCTTTATTTTGTGTTGATTTTGAAGATCGTTGGCTTACAAATGGATATGTAACATTTGACAAAGCATGGGATGGAACACCTATCCCTAATTATGATGTAACTAAACTTCCTAACTATGAAAGTTTTATAAGTAGTCCTGGAACTATAGAAGGTGGTGGTAGTTTTATGGGGAGGTATGGTGAAGGCTCTGCTGGTGCTGACCATACAGCAGTAAGTTTTTGGGATATGTTGGCTTGGCATGGCATATTTTATGAAGATTTACCTAGGTGGAGAATCGATAATTTAATAGAGAGAACAGAATCAGAATTTAGTGTTGAGGGAAATAGTTATACTGAAAATGTTGTAGGCTATAAAGCTAGATATGCTGGTAGATGGAATATGTTTAAAATGCCAAATTCAGACCCTGATTACCCTGTCGACCACCATTGGAATAGACATCATCACCCATCTAATGAAAGTTATTGGTATGGTCAATGGGGGCTTCCACATATGATGCAAGGTAATTATTATAATGATTACACTTTTCATGAGGTTCCAAGGTCAAGTATTTCTATTGCAGGGGATGGTATCTATACAGGTGATTATGAAACTGATATGAACCAAGATTATAATCATGATGATGTTATTCCAGGCTCTGACCCACCTCAATTAATAGGTATGCCTGAACAATATTTTGACCCTGATAGATTTGAGTTGGAGGGACTCTCAATGGGAATTTATGGGACAGCTACCAATTATAATTGGAACTACAGTAAAATGAAAAGCACCCAATATTTACATTTTTTAGAAGATTATGATGGTTATGATTATTTTAATGTGCCAAAAGGCACATTAGTCCCAGTAAGAAGTATGCATATGAGTGTGAAAGAAGATTGGGATGTGGATTATGATGAAATTGTGTATCACCCAACCAACACACCTGAAATTAACTTTGGAAATAGTTTATTAAGTTATGATAACTACATTACATTACAAACAGGTGAAAAACAAAGCATAATATGTAACTTAGAAGATATATCTTTTGACCACATAGCAGAAAGTGTCGTTACAACCCTAAATATGAAACTGCATATGAATCATACTGATGAATTTGCATTTGATCAGTACGATGAGGGTGACATATTAGAAGCAAAATTAACAATTTCTGATGAAGAAGGTTCACATAATTTAGGACAGACTGTTTTTCGTAGTAGTCGATCTAGGTTTACTCAGGAACAGCCTGTAATATTTGAGCAAGGATATGGAGAGAGTATTCATGATGTATATTACACAAACTTGGAACACATTGGTCTTTGGCATACTATTGATAATTTTAATAGTTGTGAACTTAAATTAGAAGCAGTTGCTGCTTCTATAGGAATTGCTTTCAATCTCAATATTTATGATATTGGAGTAAAACATATGGCTGAAGTTGAAAATTTTTTAGATAAAGACTTTTATATAAACACTAATGGTAGGAATGTTGGCTTTGGTTCTAATCTTGTTGGAATAGTTGACGATATTATAGAAAGAGAGTTAGATGTTGTTGTGTCTAAAGATGCAAGTTGTGCTAGTGTGGCAAATTTTTTAGAAGAAGGTTGGACTTTTGCATTCTCACAGACTGAAAAAATATCTTCTAAAACTTTATTTGAAAATATGGCAGAAAGTTGTCCTGCTATACCTTTCTTTAGAACAACTAATTTAGGATCTTCTTTAGCTTTCTCTTACATTAAAAATGAATATAATGACGATGATGTGCAGAAAACAATAAAAGCTGAAGATGTAATAAAATCATCATTTTCTAGGACTAAATTAGAAGATGTTAAAACTATGGTTAGAGTAAAATATAAAAAAGACTATGCAAGTGGGGAATATGGAGAAGTAACAGATTGGGCTTCCCCTTATGATTTTTTTGGAAATGGTGATGCAGGTTATATGGGGGGGTATAAAAAGACATCTTTTGGTTTCTCTCCATCTAATTTGGGAGATTCTATATTAGAATTTGAGAGTCCTTACATTTCAGATAAGCTGGTTGCTGAAAATTTAAGGAATTTTTTAACCCTTACAAGATGTAACCAAAACAGCACCATAAGAGTAAAGCTTCCTCTGACATATATAGACTTAGAAATATCTGATATAGTAAAGTTCGACTCATTGATTAATGGGAAGAAGTGCTATGGAGAAGATTATACTTCTTCTTCAGTCTATAGAAATGGACAAAAAATTTATCCTTATTTCATTGTAACGAGTGTTAATAAGTCAACAAAGTCTGTAGATGTAGAATGTTTGCAGTTGCATAGATTAAAACAAGAGGCTATTTTCCCTCAAGGCGATGTGCTTAGAGATGGAGTTTTTAATGAAGCAGATCTTGTTGAATTTGAAAATTATCTCCAAGGAGATTCTAAGTATTTTACTTTTATTCAAAAAAATATTGCTGATATAAATGGAGATGGGGTAGCAAATTCTCATGATATATCATTATTGGTAGATGCATTGATGGCATTGCCACCTCAAATTCCACCGAGTATAGTAGAAATTAATACAGATTTAGCTATAGCAGAAACAACAACTTCAGAAAACTTTGAGATTCTACAAGACCAATATCATCCACTTAATTCTTATCAAAACCCAGGAATTTTGTGGCTTGTATCTAACTTAGGTACAGATTTTCATACTCTTGATGATTTAGAAAATCCAGAAATTTGGGATAACCTCCCTGCATCAATTAATGTAGGAGAGCAGCAATTTATACAAATAGGAAATGAAGTTTTAGTAGCTTATCATGTTGATCAGAAGTATCTTGGAATTAATTCTTCATACAAAACACTTCATCTTCACAGAGGAGTTGGTGGAACTCCAGTAGAGGTTCACACTTCTGGAGAACCTGTATATATCTATGGAAATGTTTGCCCTGTCGAACTCAATATAAATCCTGATTTAGCAGCTTTAGAAACTACATATACTCCATATACATACACAGAAGAAGAAGTTGGAGAATATTATATATCAAGAATGGGTTTGAATATAAATCCTACAGGTTCTTCTACTTATTTTTCTAGTATAATTTATGCAACTGATGAGATAATATTACCTGTAGGTGGAGAGTTTGAAAATTTAGACGATGTTAACAATTTGCTTTGGAATTTTTACAATGAAGGAGGGTTCAACCATGACAATGAAATGCAATTATATATTTTAATAGGGAGTGAATTGGTCTGGATAAAATCTTATAAATTGCCTGGAAGTGGGTCAGGTGGAAGTTCTGTTCCTGACAATGTACTTATTCTTCAGCTTGAAAGAGGACATTTAAATACACCACATTATGAACATTATGAAGGAGAACAAGTGTTATTCTTTACCAGCAACCCAATGGTGGAAATATAATGGACAATATTTTATTTCAAGCCTATAAAAAAAGGAATGTGTTTGATAAATACACAAAATTTAATTTATTAAATATTAAAGCTGTTGATGATGAGAATAGTGTAACTAATTTCGCATCTATGGAATTAAACAGCATATTTAAAATGATAAGAATTAAGTATGAAGGAAGCATTAAAATTCAAAATATTTATCCATCTATATTTATAAAACAAACCCCAGGAAGGATAACATTGATAAATTTCAAACAAATAGATTTACAAGATAATGTGTTATTTCGATACACAGGGAACATGATTATAAGAAAATGTGCAGTATATGGTTGGGGACAAAACTCAGTATTAGCAACGATTGAAAACAATAATTCAGATATTATAAAAAATGACGATAATACCTTTGAGAACCACAACGATTTAATTCAGAAAAAAACATTCAAAAATAAACAAAAAACTAAAGAAGAAAAAATGAAAGATAAAAAATTAAAAACACTTAAATCACAATTTTTAAATTTGACAAGGAGTATATAAATGGCATATAATAATGTAGGGACTCCTGTTTTTTATGTAGATCAATATTTGTATTTAAAAACTATTGGAGCTCATTTACAAGAACATAAAGGTTTTGAATTACATGGTGGTTCTTATGATACTATTAGACCATCAGATAAACCTGAATTATTTACATTAAATCCTTCAACCCCTAAATATGTGCCACTTGCTTTCCCAGCAGCAATTGGTGTGAATTTTGTAATACCACTTGGCATGGAAACATATAAATTTGATTTTTCAGGAAACATGAATTATTATATAGCTCTGTTAAACCATACTGAGCAAATGAATGCAATAGGAATGAGGTATGGATTTATAGATTATGAAAATGTTGATGCTATTAATGATAATTTGGGGATTGATGGTTTAATTCACGATCACCATAGCATCGCTGGTCAAGGGTTTGAATCAATATTAAATATAGATATTGAATCTCGCGATATGATGTCAGGATCGTCTATATTTTCATTAGGTGATGATTTTGTTTTTCCAACACCAATGATAAGGCAAGAGGGGGTAGACATAGACTATGAAATGGTGGATAGTAATCTCTTAACTTTTGCCCTTTATAATGAAGAACCTAGGAGTTTTTATACCATGGGAGCTTTTAGTACAGGTATAAGATATACTATGCCACATTCTCCTGATTTAAAATTATCAATGGAAATAGAAATGGATGGGATTGACACAATAACAACTTCAGGAGGTTCTAGTATATCAAACATAAAATATACAGGAAATCCTTTATGGCAAAATTACAGATATTATTATGATAATGACATCCCAATTCAATCTAGTATGATAAAAACCAACCCATTTTCTGTATATGATAATGCAGATGGCAGCTTTAATCCAAAAGCATCAGGAGCAGTAAGAAATGGTAGAAAAAGCTGGAGATTAAAATTTTCATATTTAAATGATAGAGATTTATTTTCATCTAATTTAAAAGGTGGGCATTACAGTGAGCACTCTTTAGATGAAACAGCTTCAGATCATTATCATGAGGATGACTTAGAAGATGGTGATTTATACCACAACATATATACAGATGATTCTTTCTATGCTCAAGTGTGGAATAAAACACTAGGTGGTGCATTACCATTTATATTCCAACCTGATAGTAATTTTAGGGATGAGTTTTATATTTGTAAGTTTGATCAAGATTCTTTAAAGGTTTCTCAATCAGCATATAAGGTTTATGACATATCTGTTAAGATAGTTGAGGTTTGGTAATTACCACAAAGGATTATCTTTAATAGCTTTATACTTCTTTTCATTATGCTTTCGTGATTGCTCTAATTTACAAGGCTTACATATTTTTTCTATTCCAGGATAGTTATAATACTTAACTCTATCTTTAAACTTAATTTTCTTTTCACAGACCCTACACTCTCTCATCTAAAAGCCTTTCTATGTCTTTTCCTGCTATTTTTCTTAATTCTAGGTATTTTTTATAATCTTCAAGAAAATCATCCAATCTTAATAATATGAAATTCTGACCCCTATCTTCTCTTACCACTACTGCATCAACAAACACACTAGGTTTTAGCCATTTTGCTATGTTTTTTCGCCTTTTAGCCTGTATTCTGAGCTCTCCATTAGCTAAACAATCAACTTCTTCATGCATACCTAGTGATTGTCCATTAGATCCCCATGCTCTTTTACATTTAATTCCTTGCTCCTGGAACTTTTCTACAATCTCTCTTTCATAGGTGTTACCTTTTACTTTGCTTGGATGTGGCATTTTTCTCCTTTTTCATTTCTCTTTTAAGTTTTTCTGTAAACTTCCTCATAGCTTCTTGTGGTGTTTCACTAGGTTTTTCCATTTTCTTTTTACATTTTTCACATATCATTTTATCATCTCCCAAGGAACACAATAGTACCTTCTGTTGTTGTCTGGATATTTGTTTATCTTACATCCACCTGCTATATTTAAAAACTCATCGTGTTTTATAAATTTATACTCTTTATATGTAGTGGAATAAAAGAAATACATCAAGGGCATTATCTTGTTCCAACGATCATAATATTTAATGTTTTCGAGTTTCATTCCTAATTCACTTTTGCAGCCTTTAACTTCTATAAAACAAGTTTTTTTAGCAAACATAATATAATCAGGAGTATATCTAATTAACTTATCTATTGTTATAAACTGACTACCTGGAATGCCTGAATTTAATTGATCTAAACCATATCTTATAAACCTAATGTGATTTTCAACACATTTTTTTTCAAACAATAATTCAGCAGTATTGTTCTTTTTTCTCACATCAAATGGTTGTGTATAATCAGCCATATATTTTCTCTATAATTGCTTTTATAACAGGAACTGATACTGCATTCCCACATTGTTTATATCTTTGTGTATCTGATTGCCCATCTGTCCAACCATCAGGAAAACCTTGCAGCCTCTCACATTCTATTGGTGTTAATCTTCTAATTTTTGACTTTTCATACAACCTTAATGAATTGTGATGAGGCTCTGTTAAGGTTGGAGATACATCTTGTGCTTTTCTATTATATAAATCTAATGCTTTTATATCATCTGGTGCTAATTCGTTTTGTTCTAAAGTTTCATTAAGGGCTTTTTGACCATAATTATACTCTACTGCTTGTAAATTATGTGGCTCTAAACAATAAGTAGTTCCATCTTTTTTTGATAATGCTCCAGATCCACCACTTTGAGTTTTTAAAGAAGGTCTGTTTGGTGTTCTTGGTTGTAAGTTATGAACTTTATATAACCCTGTTTTAGCACCCATGCCACCACCATCACTTATAGTTTTAGACACACCATTTGAGTCATACACCCTACTTCCTTGGCTGTTTTTTTCTATAAATCCTATTTGATTTAAAACTTGTTGTGGCTGTTTATAATCTGTTGCACTCAAACAAGAGGCAATTCCATTTGGAGAATGTATATCTCCTCTTTGTCCACCTGTTCCTGAATGTCCCACTATATCTATTTCACCATAGTTAATTTTGATGTCATTTTTTCCGATAGGAAATACTTTTCTTCCACTTGGGTTTCCATTATATCTGCCAAAGATAAAGATTCGTTCCCTGTTTTGTGGGAGAAACCACCTAGTATTAACCACTTGGCATTCAAGGGTATAATTAAGGTCGGCAAGAACTTTGTAGATTGTAGTAAATGTTCGTCTAGAGTCGTGGCTAAGTAAACCTTTAACATTTTCGAGAAGTATACAGGGTATGGGTTGTCCATTTTTAATGTAATCCTTGAGAATCCTTGCGATTTCAAAAAAGAGAGTACCTCTGGTGTCGTCAAATCCTCGTCTTCTTCCTGCAATACTGAAAGCTTGGCAAGGAAATCCTCCTGTAAGCAAGTCAAGTCTTTTTCCTCCGAGTGATTCGTAGGAAACATCGGTAATTGATCCGAGTTGTTCTGCATCTTCAAATCTCCTTTTAAATAATTTATTTGCATATTTGTCTATCTCTGAATAGCCATGCCATCCAATCTTAATACCTGCCTGCTGCAATCCTAAACTGAAGCCACCTATTCCACTAAATAGATCTAATAAGTTTATTTTCTTTGTTTTTCTTTTTCTATCCATTCTTTATATTCTTGACTTTGTTTGTATTTTGACCCAAACAATTCCCTTACTGCACACTTTCTACAGATCACACCTATAAAACTTTTTGTCACCAATGAATACCATTCATAGAAAGGAGCATTCATTTTATAACTATCACAGCATTGACATCTCTGACTTAAATTCCCTGTATATTTTATCATCTAATTGTACCTCTGATAAATCTCCACCTAGTTCTATATATCTATCTAAGCAGTTAAAAACCATTGTTTTTGTTATTGTAGTTTTAGTTATATCAGACTCGTTGCCGATCCCTTTTTCGCTATAATGTCTTAGCCTAAATCGGTAGATGTCTAATATAGACTGATGAGTTTTGTCCATAATTAGCCTTTATTTTTTTTGCGATACCCTGTGGTAGCAGGGGACTCGAACCCCTCAGGCAAAGGAATAATAAAAAGCCTGCTACCATAACTACCATAATGCCACAAGAATCTCATCCGACTGAGAAGCAACTATTTGTTAAATATCTTCGTCTTGTTCCTTATTACTTTCCTGTGGCAAATCTTCTGGTGGTTCTTCTAAAGATTTAATTTCGGCTAGTGTTTTTTCAGAAATACTTCCAATATCACCATTGTAAAGTAATGCCTGTAAACCCTGTTTAGCAATAGAAATTTGCTCAGATAGGATTCTGTTAGCCTTAGCCAATCTTTTATTTTCTTTAACTAATGATTCTAATATACTCATTTATTAGCCATTTTTTCTTTTGTTTGTCTGATTATCTCCTGAACTTCTTCAGGACTTGCACAATTCTCTGCTGCTTGATTCATATATTCCTTTTGTTTTTCTATTTGCTTTTCTATCTTATGATCTAACTGCACAGGAATTTGCCCACCATTCTGCATGGCTTTAGAAAGCCAATTGTTTGTAAACTTCATAAAATCTTTTTTTGCTTTAGATGTATTAGAAAGAAGCCATGCCTTAGCCTTAGAACATTCTTGATCTATATTGACATTAGGATAGGCTTCCTTCCAGGCATTGACTACATGTTGAGGAATATTAGAGTAGAATTTATTGACTCTATCGTTGTAGGGATCAGCCAATTTATTTGAGTAACTTACTTTGGAATACTCCTTCAACATGTAATCAAAGAACTTTCGAGAATCAACCCACTTCTCTTGACCATTCTTTCTTATTAATATCTCGAAAAAGAGTGGCATTTAGAAAGGCATGTCCTCATTATCAAAAACTGGTGGTGTGCTTGTAGTAACAGAACCACTATCACCTTTAGGTTTCCATTCGCTAACACTCACACTATCATATGTCTTGCTACCATCTTTTGATTTTTGATCTTCCCAAACTGCAATATTATACATTTTACCATTCAGTTTGAAACTTCCAGTTTTATCTGGATGATTGTCAGTTGCTTTTTTGTCATTCTTCCAAAGCGAACCTCTTTTTTCTTTTACTTCATAAGCCATGTATTTATCTCCTTTGTTAAAATAATAAATCGAAAAAGGAAATCACTAACAGAACAAACACTAAAAAAACAGCTTCAAAAAATAGTTCCATTCTATCTCCTTTCTAGTATTTAAACCATATTTTTAAAAAATTAATCACTATTATTGTGAAACATATCATTATAAGTTCCAATAACTCTATATCAAGATTCATTTATTTATCCCCCTTAGGCTTCCATTGTTGCACAACCACAAAAGTATTTGTGTTTGGATTTAAGAATTTATTACCTTTCATCTCTGCAACATATTTGAAACCTTTTGGGTCAGGAAGGTTGTAAAGATCTCTTGCTAAACCTAAATGAACTGCACACCTCTTAAAAGCATCTGAAACCTCACCTTTCTGCTGCTCAACATTAGATTCTGTACCACAGTCTGTTTTACTTACAGAGCCAACAACACCATCTTTTCTTTCAAATGTTATTGTTATAGTGCAGAACAAAATACCTTTTTCATCTCTGTAAAAACTATTGCTCCAGTTTCCAACTCCAAGAATTTCATCTAACTTATCTTGAACATACCTAGCATCAACATAAGCCAACAATCTAGCATACTTCTTATCATTATAGCTAAATGTTGATCCTGGGCGATACTTTATTTCATCTTTTGGTGTAGGGACATTTAACCTCCCTAACTCTTTTTCTTTAATCATTATTACTCCTTTTTTGTTTAATATAAATTATCTTTGACACCATATAAACCAATCCTTCAACTTTGAAGTTAGTTCATAACAATCATCGTCATTTAAATTTCTTATTTCTTTTCTGTAAGAACCAATTATATCAAGAAACATTTTATCAATATCTACTTTTAACTCTTTTTCTGATTCTTCAATGATCTCTGCAAATTCTGGATTATTTAACATTTTATTACTCATTTTATATTCCTTTCTTCTTAAAATAATCTCTTATTTTCTGTGCTTTTGTTTCAACCTTCCACTCATCAAGCACTCTATCATCAAATTGCTCTAAAATTCTGTTTTTATGATGGTAATATTCCTTTACTGCTCCCATAATTATTCCTTTATTTTAATTTGTAGGTTACTTTTCTTTTTGCATCAGGATATATGTCCCTGATTTTACAACAAAAAAGACTTCTCATCATAAGAAGCCTTTCGTGATTTGGAAATCTGTTTTCTGATATATAATTAGAAATATCTGTAGGAGAACAAGATAAATGTGCTGCAACATCTTGTCCTGTAAGATTTTTTTCTACCATTAATTTTTTAATATTATTCATTTATCCCCCTCATAATATAATAATGAATATACATTACTTTTCTTTACCAAACAAGTATATAATTTTACCCACCTGTAAATATAATAGAAATTTGCACATAAATATAATACAATGTATATTATAAGTCTTGCATTGGTTTGGTTAATTACTTTTAGCGATGCAAGTTTTGTTTTTAGCTGTACTAAAAGGGATCTAAGATCACAACAGCGAGGGAAGATTAAACACTTGGAACTCCCGATCTTTACAAGGTAGATTTTGTAGAAGTGGCCAAGCAATTTATAAATTACTGCTGATTTATAATATCCTAAAAAGGCTCTATGGTGAGGAATATAAAGGATGGATCTAACCCCAAGTTGATTGGGGATTAGATGGATTCTATCCTTTAGGATATAATGAGGAATATAATACAAGAATTATAACTTGATTAAATCAGAATAGGATTCTGATAATTGATTCTCATCTTTGAAATGTTTTTTAAGCAACCAAATAATTTCACATTTACAATCAACACTTTCTAAAATTGCATCAGCTACTTTTTCAAACATTTTTCCTTTTTTTCTATTTTTATAATTCATTTTCATTTTGAAACCTCCACATCTATAAATCTGAAATGTAAAAATGCAAATTCTTGTTTAGGTAGACCACTAAAACCATTAACATAAATTCCATCCTTATAACTTAATGTTGGATTGCCTTCACGATTTAATTCATTTTGAAATCCTAATAAACTCCAGACATATCCAAGATCTTCAGCTTGATTTATAAAATCCTCATTACTTATTTCATGGACATCATCTGTTTCTTTTATTGCATATACTCTTGTTTTCATTTTTTCTCCTTCCTTAAATATTATTTAATTTTCTTTTAATAACACTTGTTAATGTTTTTGGAATCCAAATGGTATTATCTCCATCAGAAATAACTAAACTACCTCTTGAAACATTGATGTTTTTAACATCAATCCAAATACCACCAACTTTTCCATTAATTTTAATTGTATTATTTTTCATTTATTACTCCTTCTTGTTTTTGTTATATTTTCTACTAATGTTGCAATTGAATGTCTTTCTTTCATTGAAAGAAATCTATTGCTGTTTTTCATTATGTCGAAAAATTCTTTTTCTCCCATTATATTTGTGTCTTTCATTTACTCTCCTTTTGATTTATTCCTTTAAGTATTTCTCTGCACAATTCTGATGGGACTTTACTTCTTTCATAATTTCCCTTCAAACCTTGTGTTCCTGTTTGACTACCTCTTGGAGCAGGTTGATGATGACAATCTCGATTACCATTAAAACACATTTTTCTGGGAATCCAATTATAATCATTTGTCCAAATATCTGTAGGTTTCATTCTATTTTCATTGTAACTACAATAGGTAATTGTATTTCTAATGAAATTTTCATTTGTTATTACATCTAATTTTCTGAGTTTACCTCTTGGATTTTCAATGTAAAAATATTTTGGCTCTAATAATTTTATAAGCCATAAGGTATGTTTTACAATTTCAATTCCAAGTTTTGCATTTTCAGTTTTAGGTGTATTATCTTTATTCCAATGATGTCCAATACTTGCAACTGAGAAATAGGTGCAAGGTGGAGATGCCCATATAATTTCTGGACTTCCAAATTTAGCTAACATTTTTTCAACATTGAAATTTCTTATATCACAAACTTGGTCAATTCCTTGAAATCGTTTATAATCTGTGCTATAAGTTTTGTGTCCAAATTCTTCTGCGACTTTAGAAAAACTTCTAGAGCCACCAAATAATTCCAACACCTTCATTTTATTATTATTCATTATTACTCCTTGTTATTATAAAAATCTAAATTTTTGGAGTGCTGCTCAAAAAACGACTCTCTA
>VTLG01009488.1_pt1 | contig 30923 bp, 44 predicted proteins | sample 4694571 | NCBI WGS metagenome assembly VTLG01 (sample SAMN12604809, study PRJNA352737) | marine metagenome | biome: ENVO:00000447; feature: ENVO:00000209|ENVO:00000569|ENVO:01000036; material: ENVO:00002151; isolation source: viral sequences binned using virsorter ...
TTTGCACATGAAGTTTCTAGTATTGTACCAGAAGCTATTTTTGGAACAAAAGATGCTATGACTACTGATGATGATGGTAAAACAGTAATTAATCCACAACAAATTGACCAAGCAAAATTAGTTCCATTATTAACGGCAGCTATAATAGAACTTGAAGCAAGAGTTAAAACATTGGAGGATGCATAATGGCAGAGATAAGAGTAAACGCAACCGGAGAACTAAAGCTCTATGATTCAGATGATTCAAATTATGTTTCATTTAAATCAGCAGGAACTGTAAGTTCTAATGTAGCTTGGGTTTTACCAAGTGCTGATGGTTCAAGTGGTCAAATGCTATCAACAAATGGTAGTGGTACATTATCATGGGCAACAGCAAGTAGTGCTGACCCAAGTTCTGCTGATGGAGATTCTTTAGGTACAGCTTCTGCTGAATGGAGTGATTTATATTTAGCAGATGGTGGTATAATTTATTTAGGTAATGACCAAGATATTAGATTAACACATAATGCTGATAAAGGACTTATAATTAAACACTCAGCTACGGCTGATGATAAACCTGTTATATTAACATTACAAACAGGTGAAACAGATATGGCAGCAAATGATGTCATAGGTAAAATAGAATTTCAAGCACCAGATGAAGGAACTGGTACAGATGCTGTATTAGTATCTGCAGCAATTCAAGCAAGAGCAGAAGGCGACCATAGTTCATCTTCTAATGCTACAAGTTTAGACTTTATGACTGGTGCATCAGAAGCAGCAGCAAAAAAAATGTCTATAACAAGTGCGGGTCATGTATTACCTGCTAGTGATGATGCTCAAGATTTAGGAAGTGGTTCATTACAATGGCGAAATATATATACTGGTGACTTAAACTTAAATAATACAAAAACAAGAAACAATGAAGTTGATGGTACTTCTGGCTCTTGGACTATTCAAGAGGGTAAAGATGATTTGTATTTATTAAATAGACTAAATAATAAAAAATATAAATTTAATTTAACGGAGGTAAAATAATGGCTTTAATAATAGGGGGAAATACTGAGAATTATTCTGTTCATGCTGTTGCCGAATATGGAGAAACAACACAATATGATTTTACTTCTTCAGCACACCCAGTTCAAATATCTAATGAATCTTGTACTTTAACAGCAACATCTACAAGTGATATTTTTATAGCTACTATTTCTTGTAGTGCTTACACAAATGTTGCGGGTAATGGTTTTGGACTTATGCTTGTAAAAGATACAGCTTCAGATTTTTCTAATTCAGATGGTGATACAAGTGGAAATTATTGGATTCATCAAACAGGTAGATATACTGAAATGGCAGAATCTACAAATTTTTATTCTAATCTTTCTTTTACTTGTAAATTTACTTTACCAAACACAACTCAAACTTATTTTAGATTAAATGGAATGGTACAAAGACCATCAAGTGGCACAGTTACATTTAATGTAGATAGTTATGCAACAACTGAATTTACTAGACATGGTGTCCAAATAGTTCAATACAGATATAACGGATAAGATATGGCAATTTCAATAGCAGAAGCAATTTTACAAATTAATCCTAAAGCAGATATTAGAGTAGCTAACAATGATATTGATAGAATAGATTGGTATAATGGTACAGCAGTCATTTCTAAAACTGATATACAAGCTAAAATAACTGAAATGGAAAAAAATCCTAAACCAGAATGGATTCATCCAACACCTGATTATGATTAAGAATAAGGAGATAAATAAATGGCAAGTGAAATAAAAGTAGATACTATATCAGAGAAAACATCAGCTAATGGTGTTGCTATTGATAGTGTTACACTAAAAGATGGTGGAGCAACTTTAACAGGAGTTTTAAGTTTACCAGATGGTTCTGCTTCTGCACCTGCTATTACAAATACAGGTGATACAAATGCAGGATTATATTTTAGTGCAGCAGATACTTTAGCATTTACAGCAGGAGGTACTGCACAAATAACAATGGCAGATGGTGCCGTTGCTCCTGTAACAGATAACGATGTAGATTTAGGTACAAACTCTTTAGAATTTAAAGATGGATACTTTGATGGAACAGTATATGCTGATGCTATTAATTTTAATGGTACAGCTATAAGTGCAACAGCAGCAGAAATAAACTATTCAGATTTAGCAACATTAGGTACAACAGCAGCATCGAAAGTATTTTCAGCCGATGCTAACAATTTAACAAAAATAACAGGTGGTGTATATTTAGAAGAAGATACATTATCGTTTGATGCTACACAAGATTGGGATGTAAGAGCATCTCCAGTTGCAAAAGTAACATTAACAGCGAATGTAACCTTTGATGCACCTTCAAATCCAACAACAGGACAATATATATCTATTGTTTGTATTCAAGATGGAACAGGAAGTAGAACTATAGCATGGAATGCTGTATTTGAATTTAAAGATGATACAGCCCCAACAGCTACTACTACAGCTAGTAAAGGTGATATGTTTACTTTTAGATACAACGGAAGCAAGTGGCTTGAAGTTGGAAGAAACCTTAATTTAACATTATCATAGGAGTAATATGTTTGCATTAGTAGAAGATGGTAAAATAACACAAATGCCAAAAGGCAATATAGGTATTCAAATTGGTGATGTAAAATACCCTTCACAAATTTATACTTTATGGAGTGAAGCAGAAAGAAATGCTATTGGTATTTATACAGTAGAAATAGATAACACAAATAAAAAAGATGAAGAATGGTATAATAATACTGATATTACCTATGCATTTTCTGGTGGTAAAGTTAAAGGAACTTATGGTTCAGCTACAGCAAAACCTTTAGCAGACCCTGTATATACAAACCAAGATAAAACTGATGGATTAATACCAAGTGATAAAGATGTAGGAGATGTAAAACAAGAAGGATTAAAAACAATTAAAAAACAAATGATAGACAATCAATGTGCAGGATTACTTGCACCTTCTGATTGGCGAGTAGTAAAGGCGACTGAAACTGGAAGTACAATGGATAGTGGTTGGAAGACTTGGAGAGCAAGTGTGAGAACTAAATGTAACTCAATGCAAACACAAATAGATAATGCTAGTGATGTTGATGCGTTAGCCGCTTTGTTTACAAGAGATAAAGACGGAGTGAGACCACTAGGTGATTTTCCAGTAAAGGAGTAATTTAATGGCTTTTGTAGAAGTTGCAGCTAATTCAGATAGTGGTGCTTATCAAATAGATAATTCTGGTCTATTTGGTGGTGCAGGAACTTTTCTTACAAAAAGTCAATCAGATGATGAATCTGATACTGATAGAAGAAAATTTACAGTAAGTGGTTGGTATAAACAAACACTACAAGGTTCAGCCGGTGGATGGAATGGTTTGTGGAGTGCTATGGCTGATTCAAATAATTTTACATCTTTAAAAATAAATGGTGATAAAGAATTAATTTTTGATTTAAAAATTAGTGGAACTAATAAAAGTTTTACGACTACTAGAAGATTTCGTGACCCTGCTGCTTGGTATCACATAGTAGTTGCTTATGATTCAACTGATGGTACAGCCGCAGATAGATTAAAAATTTATGTAAACGGAGAACAGGCGGCAGGTACTTTTAGTGCTGATATAACACAGAATGACCCGGCACATTGGGGCGATGATGCTTCTGCTGCTAGAGTTGGTGCGTATGGTAATAACACAGGTGATTCATATATGCATAATGGATATATGGCTGATGTTTGTTGTACTGTAGGTTATGCTTTAGCCCCTACAGCATTTGGTAAAACAGATGATAATGGAGTTTGGATTCCAATAAAACCAAGTGTAACTTATTCAGCTAATGGATTTTTTTGTGAATTTCAACAGACAGGCACAAGCCAAAACTCAAGTGGTCTAGGTGCAGATACAAGTGGTAAAGATAATCATTTTGCAATAGATTCTGATGCTACACAATTAAAGTCTACAACAGATACACCTACAAATAATTTTTGTACAGCAAATCCTTTGGTCAGTGGATTTCCACCAAATTATTTGGTAACTTTATCAGAAGGTAATTTAAAAGTTTCTGAAACATCTTCTAATTGGAAACCTTATGATTCTACAATGGGAGTACAAAATGGCAAATGGTATTGGGAATGCGAAAATGTAAGTGGAAGTCCCGCAGATGGTTTTATGTTTGGTATTCAATCACAAGATGGTTCTGATATAACGGGAATATTTATTACAGATAATAGATATCCGGGTTATTATTCTGGTCGTACAGGTTTTTCATATGATGCTGATGGAAATTATCGTTATAATGGAACTAGTACAGGAACTGGTGCAGTGACATATACAAATGGTGATACAGTTATGTTAGCTTTAGATATGGACAATGGATTTTTATATGCGGGAAAAAACGGTTCTTGGAATAATAGTGGTGCCCCTACAAGTGGTTCTAGTGGAACAGGAAATGTTTACAGTGGATTTTCTGGAAAAACTATTACACCTTGCAATGCTATAAATGGTGGAGATGTAATAGCATATTTAAATTTTGGAAATCCTGTTGTTGCTAATGATTCTAGTAATGCAGATGCAAATGGATATGGAGATTTTGAATATGCAGTACCTAGTGGATACTATGCACTATGCACTAAAAACTTAGCGGAGTTTGGATAATATGGCTTATACGACAATTGACGACCCATCAGCACATTTTCAGACAGCTTTATATACAGGTAATAATAGTAATAGAAGTATTACTAATGATGGTAACTCTGACTTACAGCCAGATTTTATTTGGGGTAAATCTAGAAGTACTGTAGATGCACATACAGCAACAGATTCATCAAGAGGTAATACAAAAGTTTTAAGTCCCCATGTTACTGAGGTTGAAGGTACAGCGACAGATTATGTGACAGCTTTTAATAGTGATGGTTTTTCATTAGGAACTAACAATGGAATGAATAAAAACACTCTTACCTATGTAGCATGGCAATGGAAATGTAATGGTGGAACAAGAGTAACTAATACTGAAAGTGGAAATAATCCCGGTGGTGGTTATCAAGTAAATACTACAGCAGGATTTTCTATCGTGGACTTTACAGGAACAGGTGGAGCAGGAACTATGGCCCATGGTTTAGGTGCTGTTCCAAAGTTTTATATAGTTAAAGGTAGGGATGTTGGTGGTAGTTGGAGATGTTATCATGCCTCTAATGGAAGTGACCCAGAAACAGATTCTTTAAAATTAGATGAAAATATAGCTACTGCAGATTTAGCAGGATGGTGGAATGATACCGCACCTACATCTACTGTTTTTTCACTTGGTGACGATGACCAAGTAAATGATGATGCCGGTACTTATATTGGGTATTTTTGGACAGAAATTCAAGGCTACAGTAAATTTGGTAGCTATACAGGTAATAATAATGCAAATGGGACATTTGTTTACTGTGGATTTAAACCTGCTTTTATTATGATAAAAAGGACAGATTCTAGTGGTCAATGGGTTATAAATGATAGCACAAGAAGTCCTACTAATCCATCTAATCATACTTTAAACCCAGACGAAAATTGGGTTGAAACTACTAATGGTTATTATGGAATGGATATTCTTTCTAATGGGTTTAAATTACTAACAAATAATGCAGAAACAAATGGTGCTAGTACAAATCACATATTTATGGCACTTGCGGAACATCCATTTGTATCATCAGAAGGTGTACCTTGTACAGCTAGATAATGGCCAAACAAACAACAAGAGCATATTTTACACCAGTAAGAAAAAGAACAAGTATAGGAAATTCAACAAGGAGTAAACCTAACAATAAACATAAATTAAAATCATGGAAAAAATATAACAGGCAAGGAAGATAATGGCAACACAACCAACATTAGAACAAAGACATGAGCCGACTTTAAAGAAAACACTGGCTCAAACTGGAGTAGGTATTGACCCTGCAACAGGGCAACCATCTATGAATTTAAATCCAACTCCTTTACCCTCAGGTACAGAGCTAACTCATACTCCTGCAACTGTAACTACAGATACAATAGAAACAACCACAGGAAAAACATTAGGAACTGCACCTACTTCAGCACAATCTCAAGTTCCAACTACAGGTTTAGATGTTACTACTCCAACTGCAGCAGCACCCGGTTCATATACAGCAACTACAGTTGCAAATTCTGTATCAGATGCTAACGCACAATTAGGTAGTTTATCTCAAGGAGCAATAACAGCACCTCAAGGAACTGTAAGTCAACAAGCTTTGGCTACAGCCGCTACTGGAACATCTGCACAAGCAACATCCCCAACAAGAGTTTTATCTGCAGAAGAACAAGTTAATGCGGCAAATTTAGCAAGTGTTGGTGGCTACCAAGCGGCTACAGCACAAACAATGAATACTCCTCAAGAAGCAACTGTACAATATCAGTTACAACAATTGATGAGTCAATTTGATAATAATCAAATCCCTGCTTTTGCATCAGGTGCAATACAACACGCAAATGCTACTATGTTAGCAAGAGGTTTAGGAGCCTCAAGTATGGCAGGACAAGCTATACTTCATGCGGCAATGGAAACTGCTACTGCAGTTGCTGTACAAGATGCACAAACTAATGTAAAATTTAATCTTCAAAATTTATCTAATAAACAACAAACAGCATTAATGAATGCACAATTACGTGCAACATTAACTGGTCAAGAATTAAATAATGAACAACAAACTCGTGTGTTAAATGCGGCAAAAGTTTCAGAAGTTAATAATTTAAATTTTACATCAGAACAACAAGTAGCTTTAGAAAATGCAAAATTAATGCAAGGAATGAAACTTGCTAATTTAAATACATCACAACAAGTAGCATTACAAAATGCAGCAACTTTAGCAGGTATGGATACTAAAAATTTAGATGCTAGATTAACTGCGGCTGTACAAAATGCAAGAGATTTTTTACAAATTGATATGGCAAATTTAAATAATAAACAACAAGCAGAGGTATTTAATAAACAAGCAAAAAATCAAGCATTATTAACTGATACAGCTTCTCAAAATGCATCGGCACAATTTAATGCAAGTAGTCAAAATCAAGTAGACCAATTTTATAAAACTTTAGGTTCTCAAGTTGCAATTGCAAATAAAAATAGAACAGCAGCAATGCAACAATTTAACGTAGACCAAGCAAATGCTTTAGCTAAATTTGCAACACAGGTAGAAGATAGTAGAGATAAATTTAATGCTGAAATGTCTGCACAAATTGACCAGTCAAATGTAACATGGAGACGTGCTATAAATACTACTAATACAGCAGAACAAAATAGAATTAATCAACAAAATGCACAGACATTATTAGATTTAAGTGTATCAGCACAGAATAGATTATGGAATAGATATAGAGATGAAGCAGAATGGTTTGTAAATATAACAGAAGCTCGTGAAGCGAGAGCACATCAAGCGGCACTAACAGCACAGCAAAATAATTTTAGTATGGATATGTATAATGACAAAGCTAAAGATTCTTTTTGGATGACAATAGGTGGTGCAATATTTGATGTTATTAAAGATTCAAATTCGTCAACTAATGAGAAAGGAAATTAATTATGGCATGGACAGATTTTTTAGATGGAGATATTTTTGATACAATAATTAAAGTTGGTTCAAAAGCATTTGGTAAAAGTGATAGTGGAGGTGGTGAAGGTTTCGCTACTAGGCATTCTGCACAGACAAATTTTCCATCTCCTGATGCACCACAAGGATACAAAGGATATATTTCTGGAAGTGGTTATCAGTTAGCAGCCTCAAGACAAATGATAACACAATTAGAAAGATTAATGGAACCTAGAAATGGTGCTATGCAAACAGGAGTAGATGCATTAGCAAATAAATATGTTCGAGACGCAATTAATACTGCTAATACAGTTAGTGGTAAAAAATTATTTGGTACTTCTGTAACAGCAGGTACAGGTTCACCCAATATATCATTAGGGAGTACATCAGTATAATGGCTTTAAATGTAGATAATGTAAATTACGACCCATTTGACCAAGCAATTCCGGGTCAAGGAATGACAGCCGAACCGGGTTCTAGAGTTTGGGAAAGTCCTTCTCAATTTTCTAAACCGGAAGAAGCGGCAGGATATGTAATAGATAAAATTGAAAATAATGAAAAAGCAAAAGATGGTATGTTAAATATTATGGCGGCAGGTAGTCCTATTGAAACAATAGTTAATACAATGTCTTTTGTAGGATTTACAGAAGGCAAATGGACACCAGATACAGCAGAATTAATTAAAGTACCATTAGCTGTATATTTAGTTGGGTTAGCTGTAGATAATAATATTGAAGCTACAATGTATAATGTTGCAAAAGAAGACCAAGAAACAATGAATGAATCTGATTTGTACAGAATGATGGCTTCTAATAGACCAGAAGAATTTAGTAATTTAAAAAGAAATCTTGAAGAACAATCTATGGCATCAATGAATGAAGAAGATATGGATGTTAGTAGCCCAGAAGTTGATAATATAATGGAAAATTTACCACAAGATGAAGGTGGATTTATGCCAAGAAGAGGAGCAGTATAATGAAGTGGTATCAATCAGCATTACAAGGTGGAGCACAAAGACTTATGGATGTTAATGCTCAAGAACGTGCTTATGCGGCAGAAAAAGCATTAAAAGATTTAGATGCGGCAAATTCAGCAGCAGCTACTAATAAAAGAAATAGTAAAAAATTTGGTGATTTAACATTTACATGGAGAGACCCTAGCGATATTTCTGGTGGTGATTGGCAAGAGAAAAAAGCAAGACTTGATGATTTTAAAGGATTTATAAAAGATAATTTTTATACTAATAATCAATATGATTCAAATTTATGGGAAGCATTTAAAGCAACAGATGGTGGTGTAGGAGCCGATGCTATATTAGATGAATGGAGAAGTGGTTTAGAAGCATGGCTATATCCAAATCCATCTGTAATAGAAGGTGAAGGAACAAAAAGTTTTAATACTTATGACTATGAATGGTTAAAAAATACAGACGGAACAGTATGGGATGAGATGTATGATGTTGCAACTGCTATAGATAAACCAAGAGATACAGGTTCTTATACAGGTGTTACACAATATGAAAAAGATGGTCAAGTTATTAACGTAGAAGAATTATTTGATGTTGTAGATAATTTTGATAAAACAACAGCACCAGAAGATGCAGTAGTTAGACCAGACCATAGTATTCATTTAAATACAGAAAATGAAAATAGTATGATAAATATACTGAAACCAGTATTTCGTAATCAACAATATGGTGGACAAAAATTTGCCAATGATGAACAATATTATACATTTATGAAAGAAAATCCACATCATCTTTTCATTGGTAATGCATTGTGGAATCATAAAAATGAAAGAGAAGGATGGAATAAAAATAGAACGTATGAAGAAATTGCACAAATAGCAATTTATTATAATAAAACACATGAAGAAGTTTTAGACTCTATGAATATAATGACACCAAAATTTAGAGTTGGTGGTCATGGAACATCACAACGAACTGTAACAGAAAACGCAAAAGTAACTACATCAGAGATAAGTAAAGCAAGTGCTGCATTATCAGCTAATAGTAGATTAATATCTATAGCTGATAGATTACAAAAATTATATGAAGACACACAATTAACAGGTGTATCTTTAAGTATGTTTAACGCAATTGAAGGAATTTTTGGAAAGGGCGGTCAAATAGAACAAATAGGAACTCTACTTAGTAGTTATGATGAACTTGAAAAACAAGGCGGCATAATGGAAGGTGGTGGTTTTAGAGATGAACTACTTAGGATACAACAAGAATTTCAAGAAGCAAATTCAAATAATACTAGAGTCACAGATGCAGCAGCAATTGAGTATTTACAAATAACACTAGCATTTAACTTAGCTTTAGCAGAGCAAGGTGGTGGTGGTGGCCGTGCTATATCTGACCAAGACTTTGAATATGCATTACAAAGAGTAGGTAAAGGTGCATGGTCTAGTACAACACAATCTATTGCTAAACTTAATGAATTAAAAAAAGTTGCGACAAAAGATTTTATAAATGCAAAAATAAAATCATCACAAAAATATTCACAAACACATAGTGGATTATCAGAACATTGGATAAACTATAAAGAAGCATTTGATACTGTTAGACAATCTTATATTACTCAACTACAAGGTAATTATGTTTTTGGTGAATTAAGAAATGAAAACGGAGAGATAAAAGACCATTACTTTGTTGATAAGGAAGATGGAAGTGGAGTTACTAGAAAAGAATATCATTACAATGGGCGATTAGCTGCTTTAATGGCATATGATTATGGTGACAGACCGGATATAGATATTAGAGATAGTGTTGCACAAGGATTATGGTCAACAATGACAGACGCAGAACGATATTTAATTAGGCCTAATGAAGCATCACTAGAGAATATGGATGAACTTATTCTAGGAAGTGGTTATAAAACAAGACAAGATAAACTTAATATTATTGAAGAAAATTTTAATAAAGAAGTTAAAGATAAATTACTTACAGAAGCTCCATACGAAGACCCTAATTGGTGGGGGGCTGAAGACCAATGGGAAGGTAAAGTAAATCAGTTAAAAACAGATAGAACTATAGAAAGAAATAACGCACTATCACAATTTGATAGTTTACTTCAATCTAGTGATTTATCTAAAATAAGTAAAAGTCCTTTTATAAATGATTTTATGGCAAACTGGAGAGAGATTAAAGATGAAGATGACAATGAGAAACAAATTGCTAAAGCATATATGGGATTATTAGGTTTTATAGCTAACCCGCAATATACTTCGCAAGTAAAAATGTTAAGAGAAAATAATCCACAATTTATAAGTTTAATGAATAGTATTGCAAAAATGGATGAAGCAATACGAAGAGGAGGCCCAAAGGTATAATATAATGTCAGAATTAAATAATAAAAATAATAAACCATTTGATGATGAACAGCAAAATCGTATTCGTTTATACTATAAAATGTGGGAAAACGACCCTAGAGAATTTGAAAGTAAATATGGAGCAGATGGATTAAATCAATTATCTGAATTAATGAGACGACTAAATGCACAAAATTCAGACAAATCAAGTGGTGCAGAACAAGTAGCTACAAATTATATGGTTGATTCATTAAATGAAAGTATGGAAAATCCAGAAATAGAAACAGATAAAACAAAAGTTACTAATCCTTTTAAACAAATAACTCATGGAGGAGCACAAGGTTTTGGACTGTTATGGAATGGTGTTGTAGATATGGGACGAGGAACAATTGACCCAGAAAATCATGCTAAATATTTAGATTTACTTATTAACAATCGTTTTGTAACTAGTAATCCAAAGAGAAGAGGTGCTATTCAAAAAATGTTTGCGGGATGGAAAAAAGATGCTGTTGCAGGTAAGAAAGGATTTAAATCTGCATGGATGCGTTCTGTTCTAGAAGAAGAAGAAATAAATAAGTATGGAAGATTTTTAACAGGTAAAGAAAGAGATTTTCAACAAGGCTTAGATGCAGGTGGTTCATGGTTAAAGTTTGATGAAATACCATATGCAAATGAAGACTTAGGTATGTTAGGTGCAGCAGCATCTATTGCTGTACAAGAAGCAATGACTATGGGGCCATTAGCAGTATTAAAATTAAGAAGAGCTAGTTCAGTAGCAAATTATTTTGCAACTAAAGCAGGTAATAGTATAAAAAAATCTGCTGTTGTAACAGAAGGTGGTAAAAGAAAATTTCGTACTGGTAGAGTAAGAAGTGAATTAGCCGGTGCTGATTATGAAGATTATTTAAAAATGCTAAAAGCAATGCCTGAAAAAGAAGCAAAAAGAAAAAGACGATTAATGGATATTTATCAAACAGAAGGTAAATTTATAAAGAAGGCACCATTCATGGGTGGTGGTGGAGCTTATGCAGAAGCAGAAATTGCAGCTTCAGCTATGGTTGTAACAGGCGGTATCATGGCTCAAAATATGTTAGGTAAAGAATACTCAATTCTTGGAGAAGTTGGTGGTGGTATTGTAGGGCCATCAATAGCAAGTAGAGTAGCTAGACAAGGAGATTGGTTTACTTATTTAATGTATAGAGTTCCGGGTGACACTAGAGCAAAAGAAGAAAAAATTTTAAGGTCAATGGGATATACATCAAAAGACGTTGTAGATATGCCACCAGAAAGAAAAAGAAAAATAATAGAACAAGCAACCTCTGCCCCAATGTTTAGAGGCATTTTAGGTTTTGGTGATTTAAGAGGTAAAGACAGAAGACAGTTAGATTCTTATCGTAAAATGGAAAGAGAATTTAACTCAATGCCAGATGACATTAAAGATAAAGTAATGGAACGAGCAGATACAATGCGAAGAGTTCTTGACAAATTCGATGATGGTTCTGGTAGAATATATACAACTATAGATAGAGCAATGGATATGGCTTGGTTAGCAAGTATTAGAGAAATGTCACGTTCAAGAATGCGTTTAGGTAATACAGTCCAAGTTAAATTTAATTCTACAGATAGAGTATTAGCAGAAAAAGAATTAGACAATGCAAAGGCATTAAATGAATTATTAAAAGGATTAGGTGATACAAAATTTGGTAAATCAGCTAACTATGAAGTATTTTTAGATGGTATTAGACATCAATTAAAAACACATTTAGTTAGATTATCTAAAGATAAAGGTGATATATCTAAACAAGCAAATGTTTTATTAGACGAAATAGCAGCAGTTAATAATCCAAAACTAAATCAAATATTTGATTATACAGATGTTGAAGGTTATGCTTATGATTTTGCATCAGGAACTATACAAAGAGATGCATTTAGACCTATTAAGAAAACAACTGATGAACAAGGTAGAGTAGTTGAGCAACTAGATGAATTAGGTATGCCTGTACGTGAAGAACTTGATGAAGCAAGTCAATTTAATGCAGCAAATGCAAAAACACAAGCAGGTAAATTAGCAGATGAAACAAGACGAGATGATATATTACAATCTGAGGGTGTTGAGTTTGTTGATGTAAAATTACCAGATGGTACAGTTAAAAAAATACTTAGACCAAAAAGTAAATTGACACAGGCTCAAATAAATGAAAATGCAAAAGGTGCTACAGACTTTGTTAATACTTTAAAGAAAACAGCAGACCAAGATACTAAAAAAGCATATCAAGGTATAAAAGGTTTTGATGTTTCTCCGACTACAAGAGGTTCAGCAATTTCTAATAGCCAAGTAGATAATTTAATTGTAAATATGGGTGATAGAATAGGCACTAGTTTGGATGATATTCCAAAAGATTTACGTCCTGTAATTAATATAAAAGGAATGGGCGATGTAACTATTGGTAGATTTTTTGTAAGTAAAAGAAGTGATTCATTAGAACGATTACGTAAAAAAATTGGTGATGAAGAATTTATAGCTGAAATGGAAAAATTACTTGAGGGTACAAGTATTAAAATTTCACCAGAGGATTTTAAAAGAGTTGATGTTGACCCTGTAACTGGAGAAAAAACTATAACTAACGAAATAGATTCTTCAATTGTAGATGACTTAGTAAATCACGTTGCAAACCAATTAAATGTAAATTTATTAAAAGAAGGTGTTCAAGAAATGACATTAGATATTCCATTATCACAATTGGCAAAAATAAGAACATCATTATATCAAAATGCAACACAACAAATTACTACAGATGGTAGTAGAGTTAGTGGATTCTATAATTTTAAAATGGGTAAAGTTTTATCAGATGCATTTGATGACATTGATTCGTTTAGAGCAGCTAATCAACTTTGGAAAGATAAAGTTGGAAGACCATACAGAGAAGGTATTGGTAGAATGCTTGTAGAAAATCAAAGTATAAGTGGTGATAGATTGTTCCAACAATTCGTTAGACCAAAAGGTGGAGCATACACTTCTGCAAAAGAAGACTTTATGGCTATATTTGGAAATGCTGATGGTGGAGTTAATCCAGTAGCAACAGAATGGCTAACAAAATCTGTACAGCAAATGTCTGAAGAAGGTAAATCTATACCAGAACCATTCTTTAGAGCATTTGGTGATGTATTAGATATACCATATGAATCTTTAGATATGGTAGCGGCAGGTAAAGAAGCATTTAAAACTATGGCTAAAAAAGAACAAAATGTAACAGGTCAATTAAATAGTTTAAATAAAAATGCTGAACTTAAAGTTAGAGAAAATGAAAGAACATTCCAAGAATTTGCTGAATTAAATCCAGAGTTTAATCCGTATGGTGTACCAACTCAAGCACTACAAGATTTATTTGGAAGAGAAGCTTTTGAACCTTCATCATTAAGAAGAGCAATTATAAAAGATACTTATGAAGGTGGTGACCCTCAACGAGTATTAGCAGTTGCAAAATATATTAGAGGTATTCCTAATGCAGGTAAGAGAAAAACAGCACAAGCATCATTACAAAAAACATTATGGGATGGTGCTATTGAAGAAGCATATAGAAGACGAAGCACAAGTGGTGTAGGTTATCAACAAGAAGCAGTTAAATTTGCTGATGATGGTACTCCTATGGGTGTAGAAGCAGGAAAATTATTTGAAAATTTGGAAGTAGATTCTAGTGCAATGTCATTATATGTGGAAAGAAATAGAAAAGTATTAAGCGAAATATTAGACCCAGAAGACTACCAAGACTTACAAGAGTTAACAGGTCTTACTACTCTTGTTGTAGGAGACATGGGTAGACAAGGTGTAGAAAATTTCCCAACAGGATTAAAGCTATCATCTATAATGTCTAGAGTTTATGGTATAGCAAGGGGTGTTATATCTCCACGTTATGTAATAACAGAATTATTAATTCAAGATGCTAGATTTAGAAGAGGTGAGATGATTAAAGATATGGCAACTGACCCAGATTCTTTTGCATTATTAACTGATGTTTTATTTAAAGAAGGATTTACAAAACCTAGAATCCGAACAGAGTTTGCACAAAAATGGTGGGGAACTATGGTTCGTTATGCTAGAAGTATGAATCAAGAAGAAATAAAACAAGAAAGTGATAGAGCATGGGAGGTAGTAACTAGATAATGGCTGAGTGGGAAAAAGAAATAGCTGAACTTAAAACAGATGTTCGCTACATTAGAGAAGATTTAAACATTATGCAAAAACAAATTAGAGATTTGAATGCTACATCCAACATGGGAGTTGGAGGAATAAAAGTGTTTTTAGCAATAGGCGGTGTGCTTGGTGCTATATGGGCTTTTATGAAAATAACTGACTAGGAGGAGATATGGAAAAACTTAAAACAATGTGGAATGGTTTAAGCAAGAAGGGTAAAATTGGCCTAACTGCTGTTGTAATCATTGCACTTATAGTTATATATAATGCCGTTTTATAAATTTAAAAATAAAAAAACAGGCCGTACTTTTGAAAAGCTATTAACTTTTGAAGAGCATGATAGGTATCTGGAAAATAAAGATTTAGTACAGGTACCTACTGCTTTTAAAATAGCAAATTTAATTAGTAGTAATGAAAATAAAGTAAGAGAACAGCTTTGGAATACAGCACAAGCAGGAAAAAAACAATCAAATTGGAAAGATAATAGAGGATAATATGTTTGGATTACCAGTAGAAATGATTACGATGTTAGGGTCTAGTGTACTAGGCGGTGTTATGACTATTTGGGGTCAAAGCATAAAAGCAAAACAAGAATCACAAAAAATGTTACTTGCTCGTGGAAAATTTCAAATGGATGAAATAGATAAAGCCAGAAAATATGAGAATAAAGGTTTTCAATTTACAAGAAGAATCATTGCACTAACAGCAGTGTTCTTTATTATTGTATGGCCTAAACTTGTACCTGTGTTTTTTGATACAAGTGTTTTTTTAACATGGACAGAATTTAGTAGAGGTTTCTTGTTCTTAATTGAACAAAAAGAAATGCTTGTTGATAGACAGTATGCAGGTGTTGTAATAACACCAATGGATACACATTTAATGGCATCAATCATTGGATTGTACTTTGGTGGAAGTCTAGTTAAAAAGTAGTGGCTAATAAAAAATATAAATGGTTTTTAACAAAACGCAACAGAGCTATGAAAAAAAATAATCCTGTTGTAAATGATTTTTATACTCACATAAAAAAAGAACAAGAAGTTTTAGATATATCTATGAAAGAATCTCTAAAACAAAAACAGGAAAGAACAAAAAATGAAATTAAGTGATAGCACAAGTGTAGCAATGCCTGTTCGAAACCTGCTAAGTATTATAGCAGCAGTAGCATTGGGAGTGTGGGCTTATTTTGGAGTGGTATCAAGAATTACAACCATAGAAACCTCATTAGTATTAGCAGAAAAAGATTTAGAAAAGAATACCGAATTTAGAATTAAGTGGCCTAGAGGTGAAATGGGCAGTTTACCTGCTGATTCTGAACAGTATATGTTAATAGAATTTATGGCATCACAAGTAGAAGTTATGCAAACAGAAATGGAATCAATGATGAGCAATACTGTAAATATTGATTTTCTAAAAACACAAGTTTTAAAATTACAAGAGGATGTAGAAAAATTAAAAGATAAAGTAAGAGAAAATAAAAATGGAAGTCTTTAAATGATAATAGAATATGTGTTTAGTTTATGTATGTTTGTTAATGGGTCATTGGATGGTCACATGATAACTGATGGTTTATCTCATTGCTTAAAAGCTAAAAGAGAAGCTGAAAGAAATTTATCGGATAATAGAGTTAATACTATTCGGTATGAATGTGGTCGAGTCAAGGCAGAACTTAGACCCGATTCAGAAGGTAACTTAAAAATTTATAAAATTATAGAAGATAAATATTAATACTAGGGAGAAGTAAATGAAGTGGGTGCTAAACAATTTTATATTGTTAATGATATTAATATTAATAGCTGTATGGGCAAAGCCTGTAGTAGCAGATTCAACAAATGATGATAATGACCAGACAAATTCTTCAGGCAGTAACACTCAGATAACGGGTGGCTATACATCAACAACAACAAATAATAATGATGGACAAACAAACACAACAACAAGTACAACAACAAATACTACAACTACCAATGGGTCAGACGTACCTGTCAACTCAGCAAACTCACCAAGTTACTCTTCGATGTCTCAAGATGTGTGTAGCATGGGTCTTAGTGGTTCCGTTTCTACTTTGGGGTTTGGTGCTTCTGTTGGCAAACACGTCAGGGATTTAAATTGTGAACGCATAAAGTTATCTAAAGTTCTATATGACTATGGAATGAAAGTGGCTGCTGTTTCTATACTTTGTCAAGATTCTCGTGTTCATGCCGCAATGCAAAGTGCAGGAACTCCATGTCCGTGGAATGGTAAAATAGGTAAAGATGCTCAAGAAATGTGGGATAAATATCCTGAACTTAGACCTGACTATGAAGATTATTTAATAAAATCTGAAGCTATTGCTAGAATAGATAGACAAATAGCGGAAGAAGAAGCAAGATTAGAAGCTATAAGAATACAAAAAGAACAAGAAGAACTTGCTATAAAAATAGAGAAGCAAAAGAAAAAGTTAGCTACACTAAAAGAGCAGGAGGAAGTAGATGAGATTGTGGATATTGACATTATTGTTGACCCTACTCCTATCAACATACACGAATAGCACTGAAGTAACTACAAGTAATTTATTACCTAACTCTGGTGATGGAGTAGACTGGGGTTCTAGTAGCACAGACCAAATTAATTCTGCTAATTCTTCTGGGTATGTTACTAATGGCTCTACAGTTAATGGCTTTGATATTACTTGTACTAATCAATCTAACTGTGGATACAAATATAGTGTAGGTGGTGACTTTGAAGTAACAGGAACTGCAAAAGTTAGTGTTGATGATATAGCATTAACAAATAATTCTATTAATCAATCAATGCTAGATAATGGCATTACATTAAATAGTTATATTGATGTAGCAAATTGTGAAAGTACGGAAGGTAACTGTGAATCCAAAGGTGGTAGTAATGATTCTCATACTACAACTATTGTATTAAAAGATTCTAGTGGTAATATATTATCTACTACAACACAAACTAGAACTGAGGTTACAGGATTTCAAGGTAATTGTAACGGATATCCGGGTACAACTACTACAGGTATAACTGCAAATTGTGGCCAATACAATGATAGAATTATATACTTAGGTGTTGGTTCTAATAAAGTAGATTGGTCATGGCAAGGTACAGATAGTAACTACACTAATCAATCTAGACAAGGCCCAAATTTATTAGGTTCATCTTTAACGATGACTTATAATAACACAGAGTATAGTCCTATTGATGATAATACTCAAGAATCTATTGAAGATATTGTAGATATAATAGAAGATATTCCAGAAGATTTTGATTGGTATAATGATGATATAGTATTTGAAGATACATATACTTGGGAAGAAGATGAGTATATGATAGGAACTGATTTCTATTTTGAAGACGAGTACATGATGGAAGAAGATATGTACTTTGAAGAATTTGAAATGGAAGAGTTTGACATAGGTGATTTTGAACAGCCACCAATGTTTGAAGAGTTTGAAACTTTTGAAGAAATGCCTGTGATAGAAGAGGTATTTTTTGAAGAGAATTATATGTTAGAACCTCCACCTATGGAAATGATGGAGGAAATATTTACTGAAGAATTTGAGGAGGATTTTACTGAATTTTTAGAAGAGACTGGCATGGAAGAAGAGTTCATGGAGTTTCTAGAAGACGAAGGCATAACAGCCGAAGAGTTTTTTGAGGAGATAACCGAGGAGGAGTTTAATGATGAACCTACTACGGAATCTTTTGAAGAGTTTGAAGAAGAGTTTGAAGAAGTCGAGACAGTTGAAGAAAGCACACCAGAGGTTATTGAAACTGAGGAAGAAACAATGGAGCTTGAGCCAGAAGCTGAAACGATAGAAGAAGAAACAGAAGTAGCAAATAATGAATCAACAAATGAACCAGAGCCACAAGAAGATACACAAGAGGAGGAATCCGATAGCGAAACAACTGAGGAATCCGATGTACAGACAGAAGAAAGTGGAGAGCAAGATGATATACAATCGGAAGACCGAGAAGTGGACACCGATGACAGGATTGTTACAGATGTTACAAAAATAGAAAGCAAATTAAAACAGAATTTAAAAAAAATAGCTAAACAAATAGCTAAAGTTACAAAAGAAACAACTGAAAACTTATCAAAAGAGGATTTATTTTTTAAAAGTAATAGCCTCGATTCGTATAAAGATTTAGCATTTTATTCTGCAAAGGATATATATGAACAAGCGAATGCGGGGCTATTTTTACAGATAGATTTATCTTCCTATTCTGGAGAGATATATGTAGGAGCATCTCTAAATTCCTACACAGATAATGATGCTGTAGAAGTACACAGAGTTAAATTAATAGAGATAAACAATAAAAAAAACAAACTAATCGCTGAACTGGAGGCACTTAAACAATGAAAATAATGGATAAACTTAGCACATATGCCGCACTAGTAGGTGTAATTGGAGCTATCGGTGGAGGTTTTTATGCGTGGGGCGAGTTCAATACTAGACTTTCTGCATTGGAAAACGAACCACCAGTAAATTTACAACCACTAGTAGAAAAAGATAAAGAACTAGCAGAACAATTCGATGAAGTATTGTTGTATGCTAATGAATATAAAGTAGATTTAATTGATAGAATTAAAAAGGTTGATGATAAAATACAACCTGTTGATTTAACTGCTGTATTTAAAGAGATAGGAAAAATAAGAGAAGAAATAGCTATGCTTGATATACCAGAACCTTTTATTATAGACCCTATTATAGCACCAATTCGTGAGACTATTAAATCAATTGAAAGTTTAATATCAGAACTATCTAAACAAATTGCAATAGCTTTAAAAGAAAATGAATTACAGAATACACAAATAGAAGAAATTAAATTAGAATCAAATAATCCTCTATCTAACTAACTTCTTCCTCTAAATTGGTTAGTGTATCTACCTTTTTACCATAAACAGGAACATAATTTTCCCTTAATCCTTGCCTTAATTCTTTTAGTTGCTCTCGTTCTTCGGGAGTTGTTAAAGATTTTTTCTCTTGAAACAATACAGGATTAACAGGTGCACTACTTTCTTTTTTAGGTTCTTCAACCTTAGGTTCTTCCCCTCTATTTTTATGACCATTAGATAACAGCGAATAAAAATCGGTGTTAGTTAATTGTACATGAGACTTATCATCATATACAACAACCCAAGTTCTAATATGAGCACCATGTGTTGTTGTTAATTCCCATTTCCTAAATGAATGTACTGTTTTTGTAGGTACAGTTCCCTTTGTCAACAATTCCATCATTTTCATTCTTGTTAGATTTGTTGTATCATTATCCTCAAAAGTTAATTCCCAAATTTTATCTTCATGTGCGTGGGTATCTGGATTAGTTCCGCCAGAATCATTTTGCACTATATTTACAATAGTTTTTGTCATCCTAAATATCCTCTAACATCTTTAATATCTCGTTCAAATAGATTATCTATATATTTTATCACGTTCTCGTACCTTATTGTATCTACGTAATTATCGTTCCACTTATCCATGTGTTTACGAAACTCCTCTGGTGGGCAAGTCCATTTCTCCGAAAAAAAATTACCCTTTGAATCAATTCCAAAATATAATAATTGTAGTACTGCTTCATTACTGTTTGGTATCTTCTTTTCTGCCATTTTTCTTCTCTACATCTGGCAGTTGTGTTAATATTGTTATCAAACTAAAAACCTCACCATAAGGTCTAGTTCCTAGATATTTTAACAGAGCATTTAATTGTTCAACTGTTATCTGTTTCATTACTTTCCTTTTTAAATTGTATTTCACCGGCTATCGCACCATACGCAGCCATATCTATGTAAGTATCTTTACTTACAGCACCTAATTTTGTTCTAGCCATTTTCAATAAAGCCATCATAATTGCTACATCATGTGGTTCTACTTTTGTATCTAAATAAGCTGACCAAAGTTTAGCTATATTTTTATGGTTTTCTGTTTTATCCCCATAATCCTTATGCCTATCCCCATCTACAAGATTCTTTGCTTCACTCAAAATTTCTGATGTTTTCATTTCCCCTCTATTTTTTTTCTATTTTTAAACTTATATAGACTAGTTATCATAATTCAACATTTTCCTTCATAAACAACTCTTCTAGAGGTATTAGAACACAGCGAGAAGCATTTCTATCACCTACCATTTTGCTGTGTGTAGCTTTATACTTTTCAACAATTCTTTTTAATCTAGGAACTTCAAAAATTAATTTACAATAATTATCTACACCCATAGATAATATCTGTATCCAAAAATCTGATTCTGTCTTATCAATCCCACTAGGTTTACCATTACATTCATATTCTATAGCAATGTTACCTGTTTTCTTCCACCAATCTCTTTCTGTTTTAATTTCAATCTTTTTATTATGAAACATATCGTGAACTTGTTGTTCTCGTAATTGTCCATATTGTAAATCTAAGTCAAATTTACTATTTTTTACCATTGGTTCTCCTAGGTCTAAATGGAATGATATTACTTCGTAATTCCCTTTTTGTTGTTTTTAGTTTTTCTTGTAACATTACTTCCTTTCCTATTTCAATTAAATCTTCTTGATGTTTTATTGACATTTCACATAATCCTCTCATCATATAATATAATTCATTAACAGGTGCTTCCATTTTATCTACACAAATAATATTAAATTGGTCTTCATCTATAGGAGACATTATAACATACATTTTATTTTTCGGTAGTACTATTTCTTCATCCATTCACTTGGTATCCTATTATCTGCATATAAAAAACCATGCCTGTCACACCAATCAGCATATGAAGTTTTGCTACCTTTGTATATCTTCTTCTTAGAATCTGGAAATATAAACCGTAAATCCAAATGAGGATTCTGCGTTTTAAGAAGTAAATGTTTAACTCTAGCCACCACATCTAAATGTCCTTTTAATTCTAAATGAAAACCATATTCAACTAAATAAAAATCTGGTGTATATATTTTAATTGGTAAGATATATCTAAACTTATCTTTTTCATATTCATATTTAATTTTATTCTTTGCCAAATATTGTGCAAATTCAAATTCAAACCTACTTCTAAAGCCATGACTTAATTTCATCTAATAACAGTTTTAGGTTTATATATCTCATATAGCTCCTCTAATCGTAAATCCAGATATTGGGCTGTTTTAGGAGAAGTCTTTCGTAATTCTTCTGTATATCCATGAATATCAGCAACTACAATAGCATTTCTGTCTAATAATTTTTTAATCTCTCCTATATCTTCATCTACAGTAAGTTTATTAGTCTCATAGGTCTTATCACCCCAGAGAACACGAAAAGGGTCTCTAGTGCGTAAAAATAGCACATTCTGAGCATTTCTGTCTTTTGTGTACTCTTCTATGTAGAAAATATCACGATTTGACTCGACATCAGTTAAATTAATCTCTAATTGGAATATTACAGGCAATTTTCTAAATCTTTCTCTTTTAATTTAGTATACCACACCATTGGTCTGTTCACAGCCCTTGTAGCTACCTTTTTATGTAACTCTCCTTTAGGCCAACAATGATATTTGTAACTACAAAAACTACAAGCCATAGGCATTAGTTCATTTCCTGTAAATACACTTTCACCTTTTATTTTTATTGATTCTTTCTTCGGTTCAAATAACTTTTTAAATGGCTTGTCTTCCACCAAAGCCTTAACATTATCACTAGCTTTTTGTAATGCTTCATTTTTTTCTTCCTCCTGTTCTATTGGGGCTTCACATATAGCCCATTCACCTGTTGATTTATTAATAGCAATCCACCCACCAAATGGTGAATTGTCTGCTTTAGAATATCCGTATCCTTGTACAAGATAACCAAATGGGTCATCTTCTTTTAATTTATTATATCCACCATAATTACCAAACTTGTTTGTAAATGCATATGGACTTGCAGATTTTATATCCCAAACTTTGTTATCAATCTTTACATCTAATGTTCCATTTATATTTTCTCCACCAATATCTGTAGATACCTCTTTTTGAGTATGCTCTACATCTATTCCAGATGCTTTCATAATAAATATTGCGGATGCTTCTACTAAGTCACCGATTAAAAATCGCATGACAGCATTATATTCTACATCTTTTGGGAGTTGTTTTTTATCTAATTGTTGTTGGCATAATGGTTTGCCTAATCCAGACATTCTCATTCGCCATTTTTTACTTTGAGGATTAAATTGTCGTCTTAAAGCCTCACCACAGGCTTTTTCAAATTCTTTAACAAGTTCAGGCGAGAGTTTAGCCTCGCCCTTACTTGCTTCGGTTAAATAATTCTTGACTAAATCAAGTATTGGAACCATCGTTTACCAATCTGCTTTCTAAAATAGTATCTGCACTATCTTCTTTAAGTTTTTTATTGGTTCTATGTGATTCCATGATACCATTATTAAAAGAATTAATGGATTCAAAAAATTGTAACAGTTGTCCTTGGTCATCTTTAGAGAACTTACCAAATCCTACTGTTTTAGCATTAGCACCATAATAAATGTTACCACCTCTTTTACCTTTAACAGTAGATAGTTCGGCTGTTGTAGTAGGCATAAGTTTTTTCTGAGATTCGATTGATTTAATCCAATCAGAAATTCTTATAAAACTAGAGCCTCTTACATACCAAACACATGGTACATCTTTTATAGTTGCTGAATTTCCTGTGGCATCTTGCCCCTCAGCTATGGACACCAAACCATAAAGTACTTGAACACATTTAATGCTCTTTTGAAGTACTGCATCGGGAGAATGTTCGTCAAGTGTTTTTAATATGTTGGGGGCAAGTTTACCACATTTTAATCCACCTGCAGAATCATAGAACAAATCGTTCATACTACGAGATTGGATTGTCTGACTACTGAATGTATTACTATCATTATCCCATACAGAATACATGAAAGTACGAACAAAAGGTCTGTATATAGCTTTTGGGGCAAATACACTTCTACCTTCTGAGTTTCTTATCATATAAAATCCTCTAGGAATTTGATTGCCGTCATCATCTTCAGTAGAATGATTAATTGATAATCTTGGTATACCACCGCCAGTTGATGTGTCACCAGATTGACCAATTAATTTCTTTAGCTTATCCTCTGATAAATCGTCTATAGTTGTTGGTAGAGGATTGTAACCAACATCTGCTACTTCGTTTGCGTTCAACATGAACCTCCAATTTGCAAAATTAATTTAAAAGGTAGCTTCGAGGGACTAGCTTGTGTTCACCCTCAATCTTTTCACGAACAGTCAAGTTACCTCGTCTAACGTTACTTCCAATACCACCTCCGATTACCTCAGTCATTTGACCATACTTCCTCTTTAGTGTGCCTTATGCCCTGTTAAATAGACAGACATTATTCAGCCAGAAGCGACAGTGTATTTGCAATTACACTACCCCTAAACAATATGTATATTATACAATATACAAATTCTATGTCAACTAAAATTCAACACTAACATTGAATGATATAGTTCTTCTTAATCCTTTACCTCTAAATGGATATACTTGATGTAATAACCAAGCAGGAAATATAAATATTTGCCCAACATGAGGTTTTACAGAATATTTTGGGTCAATAAATATTTGTGGTGTACCATACAAAAATTCAATCCACCCTGCGTGTTCTCTTTCTTCATCTTTTTCTACAGATTCCGGCATTTTTAACCAACCTGCGGCCGATAATTGACCATAATGCATATGAGGAGGATTAAAATCTCCTGCTATAGAGTTAACAAGCCAACTGTTGTGTAAAGCAACTTTTTTAACCCCTTTTTCAGCCGCTTCATTATCTAATTTGTCACCCTGTTTTAATTTTGTTTTTACATATAAATTAACACAAGCACCCATCCAATTAAACAAAGAAGGCAAATTTTCATTAGGTTTTTCTTGCCATATATGGTCTTCAATTTTATGTTCCTGTTTTACATTACCTACAAGATTATCCGACCAATCTAATTGCTTAGATTTTTTATCACTTTTAGATATTTTATCTCCATAATTATTTAATAAATCTATGTAAGGTTGTGGAATTTTAAATTCCATTAACATAGGACTAAATGGTGCATGGAGTGTCCCACTTAATTTGTAATCTTTATAATCGTCCATTATATTTCCTTAGTCTCTAACCAATTATCGCCTATTTTTAATTCAATATCAACAGGCATATCATAATTAATATTGTATCTACTATTACATTCATCTTTTATACTCATCATTGCATTTCTTAAACAATCTATACATTCTATCTTTTCTTCTGGATGAACATCAAGAATAATACTATCGTGAACTGTGTTACAGATAACACTTTTCATATTCTTTTTTTTCATTATAACATATAGATTAACTAACGCAAGAGGTAATAAATCTGCTGTTGCAAATCCTTGAACAGGATAGTTTTTTATTGCTGTTGAATTTGTTACATTACCATACTGTGTATATCTAGCATAAGGAAATGAGTACTCTCTACCAGAGGGTAGTTTAATTTTCTTAGTTTCAACTGCTTCTCTTTGTAATTTATCATGCCAATTTGTTACTTGCCAATACTTATGTTTAAATGCTTCATAGTATCTCATCTCTTTTGGAGTTCCTAAAACACCACCATACAGAGGTTTAAATGTATGTGCTTTTGCCTCTTGCCTTTCAACACCCATTGTATCTGCAGTATATTGATGAACATCCACATCATTTTTTACATCTCTATACAACTGTTTATCTTTAGATAGAAAACCTGCAACTCTAAATTCTAATTGTCTATAATCTCCTTCTAGTATAAAGCCATTATTGAATCTACTAACAATAGCTTTTCTTACAGGAAAAGTACTACCTCTAGGCATATTTTGAAAGTTAGGATTTCTAGAAGACAGCCGACCTGTTGCTGTTACACATTGCATAAATTGTGGATGAATAAAATTATTTACATCTAAACCTCTCTCTATTCCTTCAATAAATGTTCGTAGATATGTTCTTATAGCACTATATCTAGTATACGATTGTAAAAAATCTTTCGCTGTTGCATTAGTTTCTGTTATATGTTTTATCGCTGTATCCATATCAGTTTTAAATCCATTAACAGTACAATCCATAATATTTGTAGGTACTAATTTAAACCCTGCTACTTCATGTGTTGGTATATACAAAACACCTTTACCACTACATTTAGGACATTTAGGTTCTATTTTATAAGGAACACCCTTGACAGTAAATTTTTTAACTGTTCCTTTACCCCAACAATTGTCGCATTGTTGTACTTTTGTTTTATAAACAACATCTGTCATCTGTGCTACCATGCGATTAAAGTCTCTTTTGCTTAAATTTGGTCTCTTTTTAGGTCTTTTTGCACCACCTCTACGAACTTCTGTACCTAAATTAAAAGAATTTTTCCATATATTCTTATCTTTTACCTTACAACTGTACATAACCATTGACCTATCTTCGCCACTATCTAAGTTAATTGGTGTATCTCCCATTGCTTCTTTAACCATTGTATCTAACTTTTTGTTAAGAACAACTAGTTCTGTCTGGTATTCATCTCTTAATTTATGTAGTGTATCTACATTTATCTTTATACCATTAACTTCCATGTCTGTCAATGCTTTTGTCATTTCAAAAGATAAATTAATTGTATTTACTAAACTCATTTATATCCACCTCTAATAATTTACATTGTTCCATTGCTAAATCGTAGGTACAATCTACATCACCCCTACCATATTCTTCGATTAATTTGTACGGAATATCTTCCATACTAACTCCACTTTTCATGTGACTTTCAATTAAATGTTTCTTCTTTTGTTTTACTTTTCTTCTTTTACAAGACCCATCCAACGACAAATCACAATGTACACCTCTTGCAAGTAAATACTCAACAACCATAGTATCATACACACGGCCATTATAAGTAAAACCACAACCATAAAGCCAAGCCAAATCAAATTTAATGTTATGTCCAATAAGTAATTTTGTGCTGTTAAGTATATTTTGTAATGTTTCTTTACCATTTTTTGTTGGTTCTTTTTCTTTGTGATAAAACCATAAGTAATCTTCCTTTCCAGATTGTGTCTTAAATCCTACACTTACTAATTGATTGTTACCATTATAAAAATAAGCATCATCTTTTTTGAATGTTGTTTCTACATCTAAACAAGTTGTTAGTCCCCACCTCATTCAGCAAAATCCTTAAACACACCTGTTTTAACATCCATTTCACAAGTCACAGTAGAGTGAACACCATTAACTTTATTTTTTGATATAGTTAAAAATCTTGTTGGGTCTAAATCGTAATCACCATTATTTCTACCTATACCTATAATTATATCACCCTCTCCTGCCTTGCCTGTTTTAGAACCATCCAACATATCGTAGTTTATAATTTGTTTACCCTCTGCATCTGCACCTGCTTGAGATACAGCCCACACTAAACAATTATTTCTCTTTGCTATTTCTCTTGCTGAACTATACAACTCTTTTAATCTTTCATCTCCTCTATTAAAATTACCTCTTACTTTTATTTTATCTAATTGGTCAACAAATATAATATCTGGTTTATTTAAATCACAATAGGATTGTATTTCCGATATATCTGTACCTACACTATCTATAACTGTTAATTTATCCTCCACTTCCATGTCCTGTAGTTTGCTACTACAACTTTCAACATTGTCATACAACTCATCTTTAGACATTCCAAGCATGGAACAAAAAATACGAATTTTTAATCGTGTTGCTCTTTCTTCATTAGCCCAATAAAAAACTTTATGCCCTGCTTTTACATATTCACTTGCTAAGTAACAACAAAAAGATGTTTTGCCAACCTCTGGTCTTGCGAATATAATTCCTAAGTCGCCTTTGTTTAAACCCATAACTTGTGAGTACAAAGGTCTTAATGGAAATTTAAAATCACAAGTTTTAGTTTCATTTGCGATTAAATCTTTTAGTGTATCTTTTATAATTGTAAAAGTTTCGTGCTGTTCTGGGTCTTCTTTTAATGCAGAATCAATTATTCTTTGTAACACTCCAAAGTCATCACTTTGTCCTGTCCATATTGCTAATGCTTTATCTCCTATTTCTCTAGCCTTATCTCTTCGCCATAAATTAAATAATAAATCAAAAGCCATAGACATATTTGTAGGTGCAACACCTTTTAAATTTTCTATTTCTTCTTCTATGTTATTGCGAGTAGATTCTGGCATTGCAGGATATCTATCTCTATGTAATGCAAGTAGTTCATCAACTGTTAAGTCAACTTCATATTTTTGTTGTGATGAATTTATTGTATCAAAAATTGTTGAGTATTCTTTTGGAAACATTTCTTTTGATAAAATGTTTTTAGCTTTATCCCAAAACTCTTTTCGTAGACACAATGCTATTACTTGTTTTTCAATCATATACTACAAATTTCTCCACTAAATTGTAATTCATTTCGTATTTTATCTTCAATAAAATTTCTTTCAAGTTTATGTATTTTTTTGTAATCCTCTCTATTTTTATGGTATTTAATATGAGGAGAATTTAAACCCCAAATAGGATTATTATTTCTATCTGTAATTTCAATTTCATCATTATTTATTATCCAATAAATAGGATAATATTTTTTTTCTAGTTGTTCATTAGTCACAGTACACCACCATTTTTATACAATCAATAACACTTTGTTTTTCATCTCTATGTTCATTGTTCTTTTTTTTATTTTCCGACTTTGCTTTACTATCTTCAGCAACAATTGTTATAGCCCTTGCAGTTTCTTTCGCAACAAAAAATGCACAACCATTTAACATTGTTACTATTAAAAATAAAAAACTAATCTTCTTTAATATTGTAGTCTTCAATTAACTCATCCATTTCTAATTTCATTTGTTCTACTCTTTGCATAATGTCATCTAAATCTTTGTCATCCTCCGACACAAGAATCTTCCCTAACTCATTGAAAAGATTGAATAATTTCTCTTGAATTTCTGTTAGTTCAAGTTTGTGTTCGGAGGACAATTTCATTTTATTTCCTCAACTGTACAAATCATTGGAAAACTATCAACATCCCAAGTGTCTTCTGCTTTTTCTTCCATTTCATTTTGTCCCATAAGACTTACTTCTTCTTGTGCTTCTTCTTCGGTATTTGCTTCAACAATAATTTTATGACCAAAACTTGTTGATGTAACTATTTCAAATTTTTTCATTATTTACCACCTAACTTATAATAAATATTTTCTAATATTTTATAATCTTTGTTGGAGCATTTTTTCCAACTTGCCAAAGCAATTAATAATTCTTCAAATATATCTGTTGATGTTTTCATTCCAATATCTCCCATATTTCATTTTTTGTTAGCACTTTTAAATCTCTATCTAATGTTACTAACCTTGTTGGTACTTTAGATTTAATTCGCATAACAACATCAATTGCTTTTCTTGTTGCGTCTTTATCTAATGCCACAATTACTTTTACACTTTCAGATATTATTCGCAAGGCTTCATTTGTTAAATGTGTTCCCATTAATGCAATGCCTGTATATCTATCTGATACTGAACAAGCACTAGCACAGTCCTCGCACACTATTGACACATCATTATCTCCTATTACAAATGGATATTTACTTTTATTGTATCTATGCCACTTTGAACCATACTTTCCGAGCCTCCTTCCAACAGCATCTACAATTTTGTTATTGTATCTAACTAAAAATACAACTCTATCATTTTTAACATCATATAAAATGTTATCTAAGTTTTTTAAATATGCTGACCAACAATTATTATTTTGTAGATATAATTTTGCTCTATCATTTTTACTTATTGATACAAAATAATCTGGTACTTTATATTCTGTATCTACATTAATTTGTTCGGTGTTATTAATAGTAGCATTAAATATTTCTTTTGTTATTTTGTTGTTATTAAAACCAGATATAGTACAATCAGAATGATAACAATTATATAATAATCTTGTTCCAGAATTTGTTACAGAAAAAGTATTACTATGGTTACAGACAGGACAATCGCCTCGATGTGATTCTCCTATGTTTAAGTTTAATGTATTTAAATAATCCTGTAGCATATAATATACCCCCTTTGGCAAAGTAATGAAACTATAATTATCATATTGGGTAGGTATCGCAAGATAAAAAAAATAAAAAAAAGTATTGCCATAGTATTTCAGTAGTCTATTTATATAATTGTAGAGAGAACCCAAGCCTAATTTAGGTATATAAAAATGGGACATACAAGCTCTACATAAAGCTAGGGGTTACCGTGACAACAAAGTGCATATAGGTGTTACAGCAATGTAAACTTTGGGTTTGCACCCCCTTACTAAACTGTTCGATTGTGAGGTTGTACTACAGTATAAATTAGGAAACTTTCAAGTGGCTTGGGTAGTGCCAAAGAAAACAAAGACAGAGATTAAGTTCGATGTAGGTTTTCAAAACTACCCACAAAAAAGGAGAAAAAATGGCACATATATTGTGGATTGTAATTTTAATAATAATAGTGGTGGTGCTAATATGAGTGCTGTTACATATAGAAATTTAGATGTTATATCTGTTACTTTAGGTTGTAGTGGATGGAATGTTAAGAGAGCATTTTTGCATTTACATTTATCAGACGGAAAAATTGTTAGATTTAATGAATGGGATACAAAAGAATTATATCATTTAAAAGATATGATAAATGGTAAAGTTAAGGTTGGTATTAGAAAGAAAAGAAAATACTATTATTTAGAAAAAGTTATTGCGAATGAAAATGAGCAGACTATAACAGAATAATGAATATATTCTTTTTAGATAAAACACCAGAATTTTCAGCAGAATATTTGTGTGATAAACATATACCTAAAATGTTTTTAGAATCAGCACAGATGTTATCTACTGCTGTTCAAACACATATAGGTAAAGTAGATTATT
>VTLG01011228.1_pt1 | contig 30920 bp, 34 predicted proteins | sample 4694571 | NCBI WGS metagenome assembly VTLG01 (sample SAMN12604809, study PRJNA352737) | marine metagenome | biome: ENVO:00000447; feature: ENVO:00000209|ENVO:00000569|ENVO:01000036; material: ENVO:00002151; isolation source: viral sequences binned using virsorter ...
AATCCTTTATTGCCTGGCATAATTTAAATTGATCCTGATATTATAAAATTTTCTCCTACTCTTACATTTGTTATTAGATCGGCCCCATCACCATCTTGTATAATAAGTTTTTGGGCTTTACCAAATTGTGAACCATCCCCACCCTTCATTGACATACAAAATAAATTCCATTGTTTTTGAATATAATTATTTTGTGGACACCCCTCATTGTCTAAAGGTTGCCAAAAATAATAAGCAACTTGACCTTGATCTGGGTTAGCTGCTGGAATTTGACCTGACCCTGTTTCTGATAAGAACCCATAATTACTCCCTGTTAATAGAATAGCAAACCTACTTCCAGAGGATAATGCTTTTCCTGTCATAGTTACTTGAGTTGCATTATTATTAGCATACCAGGTTTCCATTACATTTGAAAAACCAGAATATTCATTCCATCCACTAGTATCAGCAGCTATTCTAACATTTACAGCATTTGTACCATAATTAAATGAACTTACTTTATCATAATCTCCTATACCCATAATTAATCCTACGGGTATTTCAACATTAGTAGGGGGCATATCAAACATTATAATACCACCATCCCCAGATCCTGTTATAAAATAATCAGAGAACATTGCATCAGCATATGCTCCTCCCCCATAAGGACGCATTCTTAAGGTGGTTTCATCTAAACCCTGTAAATTATCTACAGGATAAAGAGTTTTTTGATCAGTACTTTGACGAGTCCAACTTTCAGAAGGAATTTGAACCATTTTTTGGTTAAATTGTTTGTCAAACCAATAAGGCTGCCAGTTAATTTCTCCTTGGAATTTAAAATCATACCCCCAAACTTGACCATCTGCTGTACCTTCTCCTGAGTTGTTTATTACAATATGATAATCATAGTCATTTGAAAGGGAATTTGCCATGTTAAGAACAGATGTATATTTTAATGTAAAAGTAGCAGTAGGATTACTACTAGTTTCAGCATACCAATATGATACAACTCCATCTTTTGTGAATTGTATTTTCATAGTATCACCTTGTGCTAATCCTGTTTGGTTTCCTCTACCTAATGCACCTTCTTCATAATTCTATTTGCTGATGGGTAACTAACCCATGATCTAAACATACATGATTCATAATTAGACCAAGGATTTTCTACGGTACCATTTTGGTGTCTTGCTATTATGTTTCTGGGTATTAAACCACCACCAAAACCATAATTATACCCATTACCTGTACCTGAGATATCCCCTACTTTCCATGTATAACTTGATGTTAAATGGGAACCCCCCCAATCATATACTCTTAGGGTAGGAACACTTAAACCAGGTTGGCCCTCCCATGAACCAGCAAATTCAGGAGCTTGGTTTAAATAAAATACTGAACCTGATCCTTCTACAATACTATGAGACATCGCTATAGATCTCCAAGTATTTATATGATAATAATCCGTAGTGTTAGAAGATTGATTTTGCCCATGTTTTCTTTGAAGATATCTTTCCTGAACATGCTGTCTACCCCTAGTTAAAGAATTAGTTGTAGTGTTAATTGCATAATCCTGCTTATCAATTCCTTTAAATCCTTTATTGTATTTAGTAGACATTATTAAATTGGTTCTGGGCCTTTTCTTTCAATTCTATTATACCATACTTCATTACATTGGAATAAGGATACAATATTAATATCTTTATCAACAGCATTATATGCGTCTATAGCTTCAGCATAAGTTTCATAAAGAATCTCTTGAAGTCCTTCATTCCCATCATCTGGGGTCCAATCCTTAGGTTGTATGGTTACTACTCCTTTTAACATAACTTATTAAATTTAGGATATGCTAGATGATACTTGTAAATATGATACTACTAAGTCTAAACCATTATGAATATTAACACATTTAGCCTGTAATTTATCTCCTGCTTCTAAAATAACAGGGTCATCAACTACAACATATGAAGCTTGAGAATTAATACTAATATCTTTTGCTAAATAAAATTGACCTGATGAACTAACTGCTAAATCAAGTGTAGCGGCAGAACTAGTTACATTAGTGGCTTGAATTAACTTAATAATACTTGATTTACCCGCAGGCGCCGTAAGTACGTCTATCATAGCACTTGCTGTTGGTAAGTGTTGTAATTCATTTTTATATTCTGATGCCATTTTTTATTATTTTGTTATAAATATATATTTTACATAAACCATGCCAAGCTTTGAACTAAAGTTTCAGAAACTCCCCCTCCACTTTCTGGTAGATTAGTTAATTGTGAACCATCTCCTGAGAAGTAGGCTGCTGAAGCTGTTGCATAAATTGTAACATCTCCTGTTGCTAATGAACCTGAGATTGTATTTATTGAACCTGATCCTATTCTTAATTGTCCACTATCACTATTTGTAGCAACATCAACATTAGGACCTATTAAAATATTTCCATGTCCTGTTGTTAAAGTATCACCCGTAGATTGTCCTAATATAATATTATCACAACCTGTAGTTAAATTTTCTCCGGCTAGATAACCTATCACTATATCATAAAGACCATCAGTAATATCATATGCAGCTTTATGCCCTATTGCAATACTTCCAGTAGCATTATCTGTTTTATATCCAGCTTCATTTCCTATATATACATTATATCCTGCGACTCCATATTGACCATAACCTGCATTATTTCCTATACAAACACTATAATCATCTCTGTTGAACTTTGCAGCTCGATACCCTATTGCAATGTTATATTGATTATTGTAATAAGCATTGGCTGCTTCATAACCTACAGCAACGTTATAATCACCCGTAGCATTAGTAGTTACCATTGTACTATAACCTACGGCTACGTTACCTGCGCCACCAATAGAACCTTTCAATGCTCTCCATCCTACGGCAGTATTAGACATAACCCCGGTTGTACCTGCATGTAATGCTTGGTATCCAATAGCAACTTGATTATCTCCTGCTTCATTATTTTCCATTGCAGAATGACCTACTGCTACATTAAAGTTAGTATCACTATCTGAATCATATCCTGCATTAACACCTACATAAGTGTTGTAAGTGTTGTTAGCTGATATATCCATATCATTACCTGCACCTTGTCCTAAAGCTAAATCTTGATCATCTGATTTTGCATCTGATAGATCATTTAAACTAGAAACAGCGGCCATAGCTGTTCCATTTAATGTTAATGAACCCGTAATAGACATGCTACCTGTTCTAATATGTTCATCATCTAATGAATCCCCAAAATGTGTTGAACCAGATACGTCTAATATTTCTCTATTTATAACAGAAGATGAAACTATATATTTATTTGCTGTTAAGTCTCCTTTTAAAAATAAAGAGCCTTCTGCTGTAGTCGTTCCGGTTTCTGCTAAATTAAAAGTCGAATCAAATATATCTCCAAAATTTGAACCTGATATAAGTTTCCCATCTACAAATGAAGCAGATAATTGGGTATTTGTCATTCTTGCCATTTCTTATATTATATTTTTGTTATAAATATACATTCTTTATTTATTAATTAGGGTGCAGAACCTAAAGCTACAGGCATTGATGTAGGCATTACAAATCCTGAGGCACCTATAGTTAAAAAAGTATCAGAACTAGCAGGGAAACCAACTATTCTTGCCCTTAATGTATTTGCCGGTATAGTAGGTATATCAGCTGCAAAAGTAATATCTCCTGAATCATATGTTCCTTTATTTAGAACATATGCAAAGTTGGTTGTTGAAAAAGCAGGAAATATTTTATTTCCACTTCCATCTACAGTACTAAATGTTGTTTTATTTAAACCAGGGATGGTTGTACTACCCCCATTATCAACATCAAAAGTTAAATATACTATTTGATCTCCTCCAGTTTTAGTAACTTTAAATGTAGTTGATGAATCTATTTCATCTGTTATTATAATTCCTGATCCTTGTAATTCTGATGATGTATATGTTGCCATGCCTATAAATATTAGTGGATCCTTACCTTTTTAATTAACCACTCAATATTTGGGTATTTTTTTGCCATAGCTCTTACAGATGCAATATTTTTTGATGAATCATCCATAAAACGAATATCATTCCACCCAGCTTTAGCTTGATCTTCTATCCAATCAGCTTTATCTTGTGGGTCAGAGGAACCTAAAGCTATAATTTCAATTCCTTCTATACCTTGTTTTTTTAAGAAATTTTTAACAGGTATAGGATTTTCCCTAGCTGTTAAAATAGCTGTTCTTCTTCCCTTTCTTGATTTATTTAGTACTTGAAGAAATAATTGAAAATTCTTTTTTATAATTTCAGGATCCTTTAATGGTCCATCAAATTCAGAAAAATCAAATTCATCTCCATCTTGGGGAGTGTATACAGCGTATTCAGCGGGTGTTAGAGTTTCTTTTTCCCCATCACCATGTGTTATATGAATTTTAGCATTGGTTGAAACTAAAGTATCATCAAAATCAAAGATTGATAATTTTTTGCTATTTATCTTTTGAGTCGCCATAATTGTTTCTTTTGGCTATTTCATCAAACTCCTCTTTAGAAATATTTTTTTCATCTGGGATTTTAATGTTTCTTTTGGAGTGGTAACTACCACGTATTCCTTTAATTGAACCTTTTTTTAATTTTTTCTCTTCTCCTTCATCAAAAGTAGGTAAATCTGCTTCTTCTAAAGTAGGTTTTTCTTCATCCATTGCCTTCTGATATATTTTAGATGACCTTTCCATTTCATATTCAGATGGAATTGTAGGAATTTTAACGTTAATTGGTTTTTTCTTTTCACCTAATTGGTCAAAAGCATAATTAGCAGCTATTACTAATGATATTGCTAAAGGATCAAACACAAATATTATAGTTAATAATAGTAAATTTACGATCTCATCCATCGGCATCCCCGTAATTTTGCTAATATATTTTAAAGGACCCAATTCTGATGTAGTTTCTGCTTTACTTTCAACCTCTAAAATTTTTAATTCAATTGTAGAGACGGAATCAGTTACTTCTTCTAATTTTCTGGATATTGCGTTTCTTTCCCCCATAGCAATATCTAATTGCTTTTCAAATGCTTGTCTAGTTGCTCTAGAAGTAGTTGTTATTACTTGACCTGTTTCTTTATCAACATATTGTACTGTAGTACCTGATGATAGGGCTTTTCTTAATTCAGCTATGTCTTCAGATACAGATTCTTTATTTGATTTATAATATATTCTATCGTTTTCAAAACGATCCTTTTTTAATTCTAATAAAACAACTTGTTTTTCTACTATACCGGCTTGTGAAGCTGTTTCTTGATAAGCAGCAGATAAGAAACCATAAATACCCATTGATGTAATTAATACTAATACAAAAGTAGCTATTGATAGGTATACTTTTAAAGCTTTATTTAATTTATCCCAATATTGATACAATAAAGATGCTATTACAAGTTTAGCAAATTCTAATGAGCCTGCCATTATTATTACCTGCATAGTTGCCCCAGCAAATAACTTACTTAAACCAGTTACTGAATAAAATGCAGCAGATGCTGATACAGATAATGCTGATAAAGCTATTATTGTAGGAAATATTCGTTTTTTGATTGAATCAAACATAAATTAGTTTTATACTACTTTACCCATAGATGAAGTATACCAATTAACTCCATCATATATGTATAAAGCATTTCCAGAACTACCACTTTTAAAGAACATTGTACCTTTGGGTGCTATTGATCCATAAGAACTAGAAGCTAAGGCAGCTTCACCACCACCATCACCTTTGTATGCCATTGGTAATGTTATGTAAGGTCGATTTGATCCTCCATTTCTGACAAATCCTACTTCAAAAGCGTTTACTCTACTAGTTGCAGATACTCCTGTTCCTACAACAAAAGAAGAAGATTGATTAGTTGGAACACCTTCATTAAACCTTCCTACAGCTGTAGAGTAAATTAAAGATGAAGTAACTTGATAACCATGAGTAAAACCATATTCCCCTGCGGCTTTTGATTCTAACCCACTTGCAAAAGAACCCAATGCTGCAGCATCTGTTTTTTCTCCTTGAGCGTGGGAATAATTACCTGCAGCTTTTGATCCTGAACCTTCAGCATGAGCTCCTACTCCAGAGGCTGTTGTATATAATCCTTCAGCATGGTTGTATTGGCCGGTATTGGTAAAAGTATAATATCCTTCAGCGTGTGAAGCATACCCACCAGCTCTAGTAAAAGATCCTTCAGAATGGGCTTTTCCCGAAGAAGCTGTAGTATGTTCTCCTTGTGCATGAGATGAATCTCCAGAAGCATTATTTCCTGTTCCTTGAGCAAATGCTCTAAATCCATCTGTATTGTTGGGATATCCTACACTTAAAGATCCTGTTATTGATGCATCCCCATCACGAGAACCATCCCATTCTCCTGTTACATTGGTTAATCCACTTCCATCACCTTTAAAAAAGCTAGCAGTAACATGACCAGAAGCATTTATTTTTCCTGTTAATTCTATATCACCAGTTTGGGTAGTACTTCCTGTTGTTAATAAACTACCTGTGCGTTGGTGTGTATCATCCATTGAATCTCCAAACTTAGTAGAACCTGAAGAATAAATTATAGATGCAGATTCATAAGTAGTATGAAGAAAAGAAATAGAAGCTGTTCCATTAACTGTTACATCTCCATTTACTGTAATATCATTTGTAGTTGTAGCTCCTTGATCTGTTACTTGTTGGAAATTAGGAGTTGAACCCCCTCCAGCAGCATATGAAGCTGTTAATGAAAAGGATGATGTTAAAGCTGTAACGGCATGAGATGATGTTACTGATGTAACGGCACGAGATGAAGATATTGCCCAAGATGAGGTTAATTGGTTTATTGTTCCCTCAGGTAATACCGATATTGAACCTGTTACTTGTACTGAACCTGAGATTGATACTACAGATCCTGACATATTACTTAATAGGAATAAAAAGTTATCGTCTACTTGTGTATAAGTAAGTGGAGAACCATTTCCAATTCTATATATTATAGCCATTTGCTTTTCTTATAAATATCTAAAAGCATGTAATTATTAAGAAAAACTATACTATCTCGCAACTTCCCCCTGCACAAGCTAATTCACCCTTAAGATCAGTTTCATCTGTTAATTCATTAATTTGAGTTAAATCAACTTTAGCTAAGCTTTTTATCATTTCATTGTAAGTCTCTTCAGTACAATCTTCAAATGGAGCTTGAATGTAAGAACCACCATCATAGGGTAAAACAGACAAGCCATTATAATGCTCTCTATTTTTCCACATCCAATCTCCAACTAATTCCCACTCATCTTCTTTAATAGAAACAGTAGCAGAAACATTATGTGAATTCATACCTTTAGTATTACCAGGCTTAATCCATTCTTGCGAAACTTTTTTTATACGTTTTAGTAAGTCGAATACGGATTCGGTTCTTAATATAGCCCCTTCAGGTGACTTTTGTGGTATTTCAATTACAGCAGTATCATGAGGTCTAAAATACTCGTCCTTAATTAAATCAGGATGATTTTTTAGTAAGTAAGGATACATTGATTCATTCTTACCAACACGAATTCTTCTAATATAAAAATCATTATGCCACGCATGAATACCTGACGATGTACCTAATGCTAAAGAAGTTGTACCTGCTGGTTTAACACAAGTTGTTCTTGCTGCCGAATTAATTCCCAACATTTCAGCTACTCTTCTATTTTCTTTTTTAACTTCTTTAGCTGCTTCTTTCATATCATAACCTAACACAACACCAGAAGCAATACCTGTCATTGATACTCCAATTAAAGCATCTTTTTCAGTTGTACGCTGCCATACAGGTCTTAAATAATGAAAGTCAGTATATGATGCTTGTAGTGTACCTAGGAAAGCAGCTGCTTTAACTCTAGTATTTAAATCTTCTTGTGATTCAATATTTGATACATTTACTTCACATAAATTACAGAATTGGTAAGGGCGCAATGCTATTTCACAACAGGGATTTGTTCCCCAGTCTTTATCGTTTGTAAAATAAATACCTGGTTCACCAGCACCACTTAACTCAATTCGTTTCCATACATCTTGGAAATAATCTTTTTCAATTCTACTTCTACATAAGGCAATAGAATTATTTGCTCTACCCCTTTGTGGGTCTTGCTCCCACCAATTACCTGTTTTACATGCTATCATTTCATTGTCATCAGCTGAAAATAATGATATTAGAGCTGCTCTTCTAATTCCACCACTTAATACGGCATCTGCAATATGACAAACAATATCATGTACTTCAATTGGTGTTAATCTTTCACCATTATCTTTTTCATCAAGAATACCTCTAATTTTAATTAAGCATTCTTTTAAAGGTTGAGGACCTGGTGCTTTACCACCTGCTGTTATTAAACGAGCTCCTTTAGGTCTGATATCTGAATAATCAAATACTATGTTTGAACCCCCATTAAAGTATGTTTTCATTAAAAACTTAATAGAATCAGCCCAACCTTCAATTGAATCATTTATTAAATATCTTCTTTTTCTATTTAAATTAGGTTTTCTTACTTCAGGTAACTTTTCAATATGGTGTTTTTGAACTGAAAATCCCATTCCTGTACCTCCCAAAAGCAGAAACATAACCTCAGAAAATGATCTCCAATCATCCATTGGGATATAAGCACAATTATAAATTCTATTAGGTGCTATATCAATTGGTTTTCCAGCAAACTGCATACTACGCATTGAAGGTAAAACTTTTTTATCATAAACTAATTGATATACATTATCAATTTCTTCCTTTAAATTAGGAAATTTCTTTAAATGCATTTCTTTGTTTCTCGTAACAATCTCATCCCATGTTTCTCGTCTATTAAGATCATGATTAAACCTAGCATATTTCATGTATACGGTTATGTCACTGAGTATTTTGCTGGATAATTCCATAGTTTGTTTTGATTTTTTTGTAAATAATTTTTTTAAATAACCTGTTCGCTTATTAATAAGTATCTATACCCCCCTTACTCATGCACAAAAAAAAGAAAGAACTGTTTTTTCTTTTATTCTTCTGCCTCACTTCGGCCACGAGATTGTCTTAGAATATTTTGAACCCCTCGATCCATTATTATTTCTTCTAAATCCTTTCCTTCACTTTCTCCTTTTTCAAAAAACTTATCAAAATCTTCTTCTGTGTTTTTAGGCTCTTCTTTTTTAACATTATTAAAATTAACTCCATTACTAAGATTGAAGTTTTTAATAACATTAGAGGGTTTAGGTGGTTTGGGAGTTGAGCTTATTTGTTTAAACTCAAAATACCCCATTGATGTATCAGCGTGTAAATTAAATGTTAAACCATCAGCACCATAACGATTTTTCATAACATGAAACCTGCCAGTATCATCTTCTTTATCTTCTTTAGTTCTGGATAATGAAATAGCAATATCAGTAATCATCATTTTATCATAACTTCCGGCTGCTTTATCTCCTTCAATAACAGCATCTTTAGCACCCATTCTATTAACCTGTGAAACAGACCAAATTGGAATTTTTAACTCACGAGCTAAACCTTTAGTACTTAAGTAAATATCATCAATTTCTTCTTTACGTTCTTTTGTTTTTCTTTTAGAATGTAGTAAATCAACATAATCAATTAATACAAGATCTGCTTTAAATCCTAAACTTTCACATTTATCAATATGAGATTTTATAGTATTAATTGTAGCTTTTCCTGTTGGAAATTCTTTTACAATTAATTGACCCTTAAGCTCCTTAGTCATTTTTTCAACTGCATCCCTATAATCTAGAATTTTATTAACAGGTTTTTGTAGGAAAAATGAATCATACCTTCTACCAACATAAGTTTCACCTAACTCTAAAGTATAGTGAAGTACATTATAACCTAATTTTACAGCATGTCCCCCTAATGCTACTAATGACCAAGATTTACCTCCTCCTGGGTTACCGAATATTAAGCCGAAATCACCACCACCTAATCCTCCTTGGAATAACTCGTTAAATTTAGACCAAGGTGTAGGTATAGTAATTCTATCATCTTCTCTAAATCTACTTTCTACATCTTTAATATACTCTAAACCAACATTCTTATCTTGACCTGATTTTAAAGCATTGTCAATCATAAATCTAATAGCTTCATAATCACCTACTTTTAATAAATCAATTGATGACATTAAAGCTTTCTTTAATTGTTGGTTTCTACAAAAGTTTGAAAATTCTTCTTCAATATAAGCTAAATCTTCAGTTGATGCCTGATATGCTTGTTTTAATTGCTCCCTAATTGAAACTTGAAGAACTTCATTTTCTATTTTCTTCAATTCAACTTTTAAAACTTCCATTGATGGAGGACAATGAAATTTCTCATGATATTCTAAAATCTGCTTAACAACCCACTGATGTGCTGAATTATTAAAGTATTTTTCTTCTAAAATATCATGTATTGATATTAAGAATTCCTTTTTATTCAATAAGCATGATAATGCTTTTATTTGAAAATTAGGTCCATATTGATCTAATGAATGTAATGTCAAAACTTATTTATTTAAAACTATTTAATAATGTAAATGTTTTTGTCACCCATGAATCTACATCCTTAATTGAGTGTCTCAAACCATCTTCATGGTAGAATCTTAAAAATGATTCTTTATCTAACCCACTATGCTTCTTATCTATAAGATCATCTAGATAATTTTTTTCATTATCATCAAGAAGTGGGTTTTTTAAATCCATTATTTTGTAAAACTTTTTTAGGTTCTGTTCCTCGAAAACAATTCGAGAATAAATAATATTATCCTTATATTTTTCTGCTGAAACATCTAAAATTTCTTCAAGACTTAATACATCAGTAGATAATTCTGGAAATAATTTATTAAATTTCTTAGGACCTAAACCTTTAACACCCGGAATTTTATCTGAATTATCACCTAAAAGTGTTTTCATTATTATGAAATTCTCAGGAGGGATATTGTATTTTTCCTTAATATCATTTGGGGTATAAAATTTCTTCTCCATAGGTCTATAAACAGTAATTTGCTTACTTACTAATTGAAGAAAATCTTGGTCAGCCGAAACAATATACGCGTGAGTATTGGGTTTTTCCGTGATTTTATTGGATAAATGCGCGATTATATCGTCTGCTTCCACCTTATCAATTGCGGTAGTATGAATAGGAAGACAGCGTAAATAATGCGTAAGACGAACAATTTGGTCAGATTTAGATTCTTGCTCTTCTTCAAGATTTTTGAATATCTCCCAGTTAGTCATCCTACTTATATTTCTATTCGATTTATATTCCGGAAGTAAATTCTTACGATTAGTCGCAGAACCGGCACCATCAAATACTACATAAACAGAAGTGGGTTGTATTGTATTTATATAATAAGCTAAGGATCTTAAAAACCCAACTAAACCTCCTATGTGAACATTTTTTTCATTCACATAATTCATCACAGCAAAATTCCTTAAAAATAAATTTAAACCATCTACTAGTAAGACTTTTGAATTTTTTGTGAATGTAGATTTAGTATCTTCTCCCTCGTTAACAGTATTTAAAAGCTTGAGTAATTCATCTTTTTTCATCTAATCAGGTTCTTGAGCAAATGGATTTGTTTCTTCCATTTGATCCTTTTCTTCAATAATTTCAAAATCCATCCCACCCAATATAGCACTCCAATCAGATGAATGATTGTCTTTATACTTCTTAATTGCTTTATCTGCATCATCAATAAACCCATGAGGCGTCATTATAATTCTACCTCTAGTAGTAATACCATTAATATGATTCTTATCAATTTGAATATTAGCACGTTTAGCAAATTCAACTTGCTTGCCATCTTTAATTGCTTTAATCTTAGATGTTCCTGAATTCATAATATTGCCAAAAGTAATTACGAAAGTAGAATCAAACCACATACTCATACCTCCTTTATTCATTAATTTAGGTTGACCCATAGGCGAAGTAGCCTTTTGAGTCCAAACCTTATTAATACAAACTAAGGTGTTTGTGTATGGGGATGATTCCTTTCTAGATAATAAAATCTTCTGGTTAACATTATTACCGAATTGAGTAGACATTGCACCTGCATTCCACTCATTATTATTATTTTTACTTTTAAGAGACATATCACAAGGTATTGAGCCTATTGAATCCCATAAAAATAGCAAATCATAAGGCAAATTGCCCCTGTTTTGCTCGTCTAACAAATCATTGATAAATGCAGCAACGTCTTCAATTGAATTAAGATTTCCTCTATCAGCATACAAAAAGAAACCATCATAATTAATAACTTCTCCTGTTTCTTTATCTACTTCTTCTTGAACTTCAAAGCCCATTTGAACAGCATGATCCCAATTCCACTTCATTTCTGTTATAATAAAAACAGGTAAAATGTTTTGCTTTTGAGCTGAAACCGCTGCTTCAATTAGCGCTGTAGTTTTACCTGTATCAGAATGTCCTCTTAATAGAGTAATATGCCCAGCAGGAATTCCAGGAATAGATGTTACTTCCTGAAATGCCGTACTTAGGGGAATCCATGTTTGTTCTTTGTGCTTAACGTTTGAGTTCAGTAATTTCTTTTCTTTGAAATTGCTTAAATTGAAATCTTTTCTCAATTCTGCAGAGACTGCACCCGTCAATGATGGTTTTTTTCTACCTCTAGCCATAAACTACTTTAATTAAAATGGTAAATCATCTTTTTCTTCGCCAAACAACTCATCAAACTCATCTGCTTTAGTCTTCTTAGGACCTGTATTTAGAGTGTAGTTTGTGTCAGTTGGCTTCTCATCATCAATAATATCTCCTTCTTGATGAGAATCTTCAGGACTTAAGTGTGACTGAAGAGCTGTTTTCATTTCCTCAAATGAATATCTTTTAAATATTTCAGATGGGTTCTTTTGCTCCTCAAGGAAACCTTCTAATTGTCCTTTATCTTCAGTTAGTGGAGTTTGTTTAATTTTAACTCTAACTGAGGATTTATTGTATCTAGTACCTGTAACTTCAGGCCCTACAGTTTCAACTGTAATGTCTCTACCTTCATATACATCAGTATAATCACCAATTTCTTCATCATTAGCGATTGATAAAAGTTCTTTGTATACTAAAGTACCAAACTGCCAGATTTTAACACCCTCACCTTCTTCACCTCTTACAACAACAGGTGCAAAGTAACGTGTTTTAGCTTTAAGCTGTTTAGCTAGAGCCCAGTTGTCTCTATCATTTGTTTTGTAAAGTTCTCTTACAAAATCATAGACAGGATCTTTATCACCAAAATTAGTAGGTGAAATCATAACATTCTTATCTCCAATTCCATAATAGAATTTTAATTCAGAGAAAGGATTGTCTTTATTAAATTTGAAAGGAACAATTCTAATAACCTGCTTACCAACGGATGGCTTCCAGAATAAATTCTTCTTTTCGGAGTTATTCCCATTTGATTTATTTTCAAGGGAATTTAATTTGTTTTTAATAAGGTCTAAATTCATAACTATTTTTTTTGTTAACCATTAAATATAATAAAACTTCTTTAAAAAACCAAACTATACCTCAAGAATCTGATGAATCTTTGTATTCAATTGATTCAATTCATTGTTCTGAGTTAATAGTATTGAGTTTTTATAATGCAACCAATTTACTCTATAACTTGTATCAACTACTCCTCCGTTTAATTTTTTAATTAATTCGTTTAGGGCGTTAATTGTATATAAAGTATTTGTTTCTTTCTTTCGATGTACCATAATTGTATTATCTGGTAAATTTCCTATATTACCTTGATCTACATTATATGTACACACATATTCATCATTGTTTTTAACATATAGTACAAATATTTTATTGTACATAATATTATAACTACTTTGGATGTTTTCTAGGAGATTTTCTAGACCTTCTTGATCGGTGAAGGTGCAGAATAATTTGTTGTTCAAATCATTAAAATTTTCATTCTTAAAGGCATTAAAGTCGTCCAGACCATACATATTAGCCTCTTTGTAAGGAGTCATAGTTTTTTCCATAACTGATTTTTATATTTAAATTGTTTATATCGAAGACATTAATTATTGATTTCATTATATCTTCTTCGTTATTATCTTTATCAAAAAGAAATGCATCATATGTGTATAGAACCAATTTTGTTTTTGCATTTCGTATTATCTTTATTATCTCCCACAATATACGAACATTATTTGCCGTCTCCAAATGTTGTAGCAAATAATTAAATAGTTTTTGCGCTCCTATTTCACCTAAATTAGACTTTTCAAATTTATATCCTGAAATAGGTGCTTCAATAAAGCCATCTTTATTGTATTTTTTATGTAGTTCTTCTATGAATTTCTTAGTTTTAGCAAAGAATTCAATATTTTCGTATTGTTTAAATACACCACCATATAATTGCTTAAATGTTAGTTCCTTTGATTTTTTATAATCAACTCCATATAAATCAGCAAAGTGCTGGTGTATGTCTTCCTCTTTAAACTTATAATTGATTAGTTTAGCAATTAAAGTTGGGTGATATGCGCTGATATCTATTTCTATTAATTCATCATTTTTAGGTACAAATGATTTTCTAGTACCATCCTCCTTATTTAGGGCAGCATAATTAACCCCATTGAAACTATTAGAAGGTCTCTTAGTAGTTGTATAAAGATTGTATTGTGAGTATATAGATTGTCCATTAAGTGAGTATATGTCTTCATTTAATTCTAATTTTTCCTTTAGTATGTCTTTATTAACTCCTATCCCATTTTTTTCAACCCAATAAAAGCAATTTGTTGCCCCCATATTAAAGAAATTAAATGGTTTTGTTTCTTCTTTATTAAAAAGATGCTTCACCCCTTCAAATAACGATTCGCATTTTTCATAGTGCTTTACTATGGGTACTATGCGGTTAATATCGCGTTTTACCGCGTAATTTACGTATAAATGTTGGTGAGCACGCGTTGTGTTGTCTTCATCAAACTCACCTAAAAAATGCAAATCCTTAAAATTCTTTGTATTGAAAAAATATGTACAAAGTTTCTTATTTCTTACATAAATTTTATTATAATTTAAAGGAAACTTTGGAATTGATGTTGTTTCACTATGGTTGAATGGTAAAATATAACCCTTATGAGCATTAATTCCCCTTATATAGAGGGCAATTACACCATTTAAAGAAGGATGAATATTATCATTCCCTAAAATAGGCTCCATGAAAACTGCATCATAATCCAAACGTAGAAATAAATCTAGTTGTTTATGATTTTCTACTATCCAAAACATATTATTAAATATACAAACAACACTTAGCTAAAACAAGTTTTTTGAGTAAGGCAGCCTATGGGTTATAGGACTTATGCCTTATTTTAGTTTACTACTGGAGAGTTATTACTAGAAGTGCACTTACTAGTCCTCCTAGTGTCATGAAGATTAACATCCAAAGAGCTTCCTCTTTTTTCTTCTTTCTCCAGTACTTCTTCTCCATCTCCATATAGTTCAAATATGTCTTCTGCATAATTAAAAGTTGGGTCTATCTGACTCTGATATTGTGAATAATTCAAATCTTCCATAACGCACTTATAATTTTTAATTATAGTAGCTGTTGTGTTTTTTTGCTGGGCGCATCCAATACCTAGTATTGAAATAATCGCCAAAATAATTTTAATCTGCATAATCACCCATACATAACGTAAGGATAATTAAAATGTATCTATGTATATGACATTAATATGAAGAAGTTCCTCTTGTTAGGGATTGTGATGTAGAAGGGGATGGAGTTGTAATAGGAGTTTCTTTACAAAATTTAAGATAATTCTTTCTTAAGAATTCTTGTAAGCCTCTTCGTTTGATGTTTTGTTCTGTTATAAGAACTATATTGCGGTTTACTTTATAAACTTCCTCCTTATTTCCTGTAATATTCCAAGGTAAGGAAAATGAAATATAATATTGCCAAGCAACACTTTCATCCCTATTTTTGAATTTTTCGTATTGATCTTTTGTTACTTCTGTATATCGTAATTCGTTTGTTTTAACACAAAAATAACGTTGAAATTCACCTAATTTGTAGTTATCCTCTGTTGGTTGAGGATAATATGGGGTTGGTAAAAAATAAGGGTTTTGTTTTTTATTTTTTAGATCTTGATATTTAAATACTTCGGAATCAATAAAATTTTTACTTTCTAAAACTTTAGAAGGAACTATTACTTGTTTTGGTATTGTAAAATCTATATCAGTTTCAATTTTTTTAATTAATTCTTCACTATTATTAGAGCTTGGTACTTTTCCACTAAAAAAAGTTTCTTCAAAAGTAGAAAAATAATAACCAATATAATCTTTATTGGTTGATTTAATTACAAATTCATTTCCATTTGTATAGAGATTTGTTTTTATTTTATTTGGAGGATAATAAGCCATTTTTATCCGTATTTTTTAATTAAATCAATTACTAAAGTATTTGCATTTATTGTATTATCTTTTAATTTTAATTTTATTTCTTCTATTAACCCATTTAAATAAAGATTAGAATTATTTTCATGTGGTGGGGCATATGTATACAAATATTCTTTTAAAGTAGGAGGATTATTTTCTTTCCAACCTAATTTTATATTTGAGGAGGTTGGAGGCATTCCTCCTTTTGCCCATCTTTTAATTTTATCTATTAATGCTTTCATACCTAAATAAGGGGTGGAGAATTGAGCAAAGAATTTACGATTTTCAGCTTTAGGCCCTAAATCTGTTAATCCTTTCCAATTTTCTATTTTTACTTTAGGATCTATAGATTTTAGATCATTATAATATTGAAGATTTCCAGGATTATTATTTCTATAAGATGCTGAGCCTATAAATCCAGAGGGTGTAAGGTCGGTTTCAACATGGTTTTTAACCCAACCCTCAGTTGTAGTTTGTTTTAAAGCCCACTCATAAGTAAATGTTCCTGGTTTTTCTCCTATAGCTAAAAGTATAGAAGATAAACTTGTAGGGTTATCTGGGTTAATAAATTTCTTACTATTAGGAATATCAGCTGTTTTTTCTTCTTTTTTAGTTTCTTCTTCTAATAATAAAGGATCTATTATTTTTGTTGGTATGTTAGGAACATATGAAGGAACAGTTAAAGAATCTAATGTTGAAGTCCATACATTATCTTTTATAGTATGGGTAACTCCTTTGATTAGAAATTCAATTTTACTGCTATAAGTTCCATCCTTCATTTTTGTTTTATATGTAGAAGGTAAAATATTATCATTAATAGTAAATCGTTGATAAATCTTCATTCCAGATAAACCTACCATTGAAATATTTAAATCAAAAGGTAGGAAAAAAGGAGCTGGGATTATTTCTTCTTGAGATGCTCTATTAATATAATAATTTGAGTAACTTTCAAAAGCTTGTTTTAAACTTTCAATATTTTTCTTTATTATTTTTCTCCCATCATATATTTCTTTAAATAATTCTCTAATCTGTTTTCTAGATACTTTAATTTTTTCAGTAAATCCTTTTCCAGATACTGTACCTATATCTTGTTTTTTAGGGGTTATTCTATCTATTAAGCCTTGATTTAAAGATGAAAGCCCGGTTGAACTTTCTCCTATTACATTTGCATTAGCTTGAGCACCTACAGACACCATAGTAGCAAACTCATTACTTATAGTAACATTAAAATTAACTGATTTTAAAAAACTACCACCTAATTTATTTGTTATCCCATAAGGTTCAAATTGAGCCAATACTTCATCTTTTTTTATATTAGAATAATTTAAATTGTTATTATCATATATTTTTAAAAAGTTAGTTTCTGAGTCATATGTTATGTTAAAATTATTTATATCTCCTAAACTACTACTAACATCATCCATTATTATTTTTAAAAAATCATATAAATTTACTCCTTTAGACAAAGGACCATAAGTTTTAAAAAGACTTTTATTATTAATTATATTAATAACATGGTAAATATTAATATGAATTCCCATTAATTTACCAATATAAAGATTATTTGTAATACTCCAATCATCATTAAATTTATTATAATACTTCCAATACCCCTTTTCATCTTTTTCATCTTTAAAATTAAAATTATGAGGAACAATACATTTTGAAGGATCTGTAGATACAGTATCTGGGTGTTTTATACAAAAGTTGTTTTTAATATCATTATCTATATCTATTAGAGGAACAACTTCTTCGGGGTTGACTTCATTATATAATAGATTGTTTTCTCTTATTAATTCTAATAACCCCCCTAAATTTATATAATAATAATTTTGACTATATTCTTCATATATGTTGTTAGAATTTTTTTCTATATATTCAAAAGGGAATTTTAATGTGGAAATCTTTATATTCATGTTTCCCCTTTTATATCCTTCAGATCTAGCAATAAATCCATCTAAATTTTTAGAACCATCTTCTTTATTTAGTAATCTAACTATTTCTTTTAATTTTCCTTCTAAATATGATCTTGATGGGGAGAAAGAATTAGCATTTAAAGTTTTTAGTTCTTTTTTATTTTCTTCTACTGTAGTTTGGTTTTCAACTTTTATAGGGAATAATTTAGGTATTACCCCTTCTATTTCATTCATAGATACATTTGCCGTATCTGTAGATTTAATAGTTTTTTCTTCTTTATTATCTTGGGGTTGGTCTTCTTTTTCTTCATTATCCGAATCAGTTTTTACTAATTTTAATTCTGGTTGTTCTCCTTCAAGTATTTCATATGGAAGATTTTGACCTACATTCATAGATTCTATTACACTACCTTGAGAAATAGCTTCAATTGTTATATCGTAACTCCCATCATCATTAAAGGACCAATTAAATTTAGTTACAGGCCCAAAAAATGCATCATAATTACCATTTGAAATTTTTCTTTGTTTTTCAATGGATTTTAGAATATTAAATTGGTTATTTTTTTTAGATTTACTAAATACTCGTCTGAAGGGCTCAGTAACATAATCTTTTAAAGTTTGTTTATTTCCCTCATTATCCATATAAATAGTATGTCCCCACTCTAAAAGAATATTATACCCTAATCTCATATAAAGAAGATCAAGAATTTCTAATTGTTTTACATTAAAGGCTTTTGCTTGTATAGTTACTTTTTTTAAGGTACCCATATTATAATATGTAATATCTGCTCCTATTAAACCAGGCATTGGTTTATACCCAAAAGGAGATGCTCCTCCAAATCCATAAGCAGCATTATTCCAAATACTATTGGGGTCACTTGATATTCCAAATTTTTGTGGGTTTGGGGATAAGTCTCCATTTTCACTTTTTGATACTGAAGATAGACCATTAAATAATACTGCTCTTCTTGCTAATTCATCTCCAGTAAGATTAGGGTCACCTAATTCTTCTGCTATTTTTCTTACTAATTCTGCTGTTTCTTTTTGTTTTTTTTCAACAAATTCTTTTTGGACCCTATTCATAACACTAATCTCTCTAGAATTTCCATAGCCCTCACCTCCTGAATTTAAATCAACACAAGAAGATAATCTAAGGAAAGCAGTATTTGAATTAGACCAAGTTAGTAAATCATCATTTCTATTTAAACTAGATAATTTTTTTTGTCTTGTATCTATTTGATCTCTAACATAAGAAGAAAAAGATTCTCCTATCATATTTCCTTTTCCCATAACCTAAAAACTATTTATAGTATCATATTCTATTAAAACATTTTGAATATCTGTTGGTATTCTTAATTGAGTTCCTAATGGTATAAATAATGAATTTTGAGATAAAGTATCATTTGCAATTGATATTATCCACCATAAACTTTGATCTTTATAAAATTGTTGTGCTAAAAGATCTAATCTATCTCCTTCTCCAGTTATAACATAAAGATCAGTTTCAGATAAAGGAATTTCAGGATATCTAACTGTTGTTAAGTATCTTTTTCCTTTATTAATTTCTTTATTTTTAAGAACTTCTATTTTGCTATATCTTGACATATTTTTTTTTACTAAGCTCCAAGGGTAGCATCTTTTTTAAATGTAGGTTCGGGAATTTCAAGTGGAATTTCAGAAAAAATCATATCACTTGTATCTATTTCTTCCCCCATTTCCATTGGTTTTAGTTTTTCTATTTTTTGAGAAAAATTATTGTTTATTACTCCAGTCCAATATCCTTCTTGAGATTTACCCATTGATATAAATGGTGAGTTTATAGTTTCTGAGAGTTGATGATCTATATAATCTTTATCTACTTTTTCAGGTAAAAAGCTATGTATTGGGGAGAATGTTAATTGTACATCTATTAAGTGAGGTAATACTATTCCTGTGTCTTGAGGTTTACCATTATTATCTCTATCTAAATCCCAAGGATAATTTTCTTGTACTGTAAATGTTAAACTTTTCATTATTCCAGGAACATCATTAAACCAATCTCCAATTGTTAATCTAATTAAATTTCCTCTCATAAACCCACTTGTTCTATTATAATCTGGGGCATTTACTGATGCTAAATAGTTTATTTTAGTATACATCCTTTGCATTTCTGGTCTTGATTGGGCATGTATTTTAAAACTAAATTGGACTTCTCTAGAAAAACCACTATATGTATAAAAATCTTCTCCTCTTCCCATTAATTTATGAGAGTTCCACTGGGGGTTGAAATTATCTGTTATTGTTTCTAAAAATGCTCTAAAATGAATAAAAACATTATCATTTGAATTATCATTATCTATAACTTCAAAATAAAAAGGTACAAAATCTTTTGATGATTCTTCATCAGGAGTTAACCCTCGAGAATTAATTTTAGAATATAGTGGAGTATAATTTAACTCATCAACTGTTTCTGATTTACCATTTTTAGGTAATCCTAATTCATTTACAATGCCTTTATTATAATGAAGACGATTTAATCTAGGTTTACCTGGGTCTCCTGTTCTAAATATAGTATTTCTGTGAGTTGGGAACCCATTAGGGTGGGGTTCTCCAATATCATTTGGTTTAATTGGATAATTTAATTTACCTAAATCTAATGTAACTTGATTATTTAAGTGTAAACCCATTCCTACTCCTGCAACTTGTGGGAGTAATTGAGCTGTATTAGCAATACTTGCTACTGAACTCACAGCTGTGTTTTTAGCAAAATTTAGTGCTCCTCTAAATGGATTATTAAATGTACCTAATGCTTTTTCCCTTTGTTGTTTTTGATCTAATGCTAAAGCTGCATTTTTAGCTGTAAATAGTATACCATTGACTGGAGGGGATGTTAACCATCTTCCTATTCTTTCTGCATCTACTAATCCACTAGATGCTCTACTTAGATTTAAAGAATCATTAGTTAATTCTTCTATTGAACTATCAAATTTTTGTTTTAGCCCCCCAGTTAATGAATCATTTCCTATATATGGTTGAGCACTACTCCCCCCTCCTTGTTGGTCCATTCCAAATGGAATTGATTTTTGACCAAATTCAGTAGGTGATGAAGTTCCTCCTTTACTAGAGTAGTAAAGAAATCCTTGCTCATTTCCCTCTAATATATTAATTATTTTAGACATTTAAAAAGGACTAAGATTCCTTAGCATATTTTCTACTTTATTGAATGCTTTTTCTGCCTTATCAGGAATGCTATTAACAAAAGAATCAAATTTAGTAGGTGTAGTTTTAAATCTATCAAGATCAATAGGTTCACCTTCTACTAAATAAGGATTTGTAGGAGTATTAATTTGAGTAAAGCCTTTAGCCTTTCTAGAATCAGGAACATTTATAGGTGCTCCACTATTAGGCCATGGGTTTGTCATATCATATTTAGTAGCATTAAGATTATGTTTTTGATTTTGTAATCTTTGCTCTAAAGTAATATGTTTTGGGCCTAAGTCTGATACTTGTGAAAATTGACTTTTATCTAATTCTTCTCCTAAATTCATATTATTTTAATTTATTGTACACCTGGGGCTCCTGGCATGCTATCAATATATGATTGGCCTGGTCTTTGAGAGTATTTTTGCATATGTCCATTATTAGGAACATTAATTGGTGCACCTGCATTAGGCTGACCATTTCTCATATCTAGGCGAGTTGTACTATACTGATTTGATGAATTTAATCTTCCTGCACTTCCAACTGGTACTAAATTTAAATAGTGAGTATTTGGAACTGTAGGTAAATTACCTTGCATATAATTATATTGAGGAGCATTATTTGGCCCTCCACTAGGTAAATTATTTTCTAAATCCAAATTTGTTTTATCAAATGAGTTTTCTAAAGCCATAATTGTTTAATTTAATTAATTAATTGTTTATTATAAATATGGGTTAACTATTTCCTCCTAAACTAGTATCATTATTTAAAAGAACACCAGTTACTTTTTTACTGTCAATGTACACATTAGTATTTTTATCTCTTATTTGTTCTAATACTTTAGTTTGTGAAGAATCTCCACCAAACCATTCTCTAAATGAAGTTTTTAATCCTTCATTTATTTGTTTAGCAAAGGGCTCTAACATTTCCCTTAAACCCGGTACTAAGTGAGATAAATCAGGACCTATTACCTTTTGATTAGGATCACTAATTCCCATTGGGTTATTTAATGAGGGTTTTACTTTTTTTATAGTTCCATCTTCTGTTTGGTCCTTAAATTTATTAAATTCATCCATTACTTTAGAAGCATTACTAAAATCTCCTGTTAGGGCATCCATAGCTGATTTTAAAGCTTGGTAAGGAAGATTTAGTCCAGATTGTGTAAATGCTAAATCTTTAGCTTTTTTACCTATTTCAGTAGTTTTTTCAGCAACTGTAGCTGCTCGTTCCTGTATTGACAAAATATCTTCTTGTCTTTGGCCTTGTATTTGTTGTACTTTATTTAAAGCTTCTTGTTGAACTAACATTTCACCCATCTCAGTTCTACTCATCCCAAAAGTTTCAGCAAGGGCTTGTTTTTGTATCCTATTTAAGTCTCCAAATTTAGCTGCTGTAATTTCTTGTTTTGCTAATTCTGCTGCTACCCCACCCATGTCATCCATTAAAGCAAATTGACGGGCTTTTTCTAAATTTAATTGTTTACCTAATAATAATTCAGCTTTCATTTCAGCTTCAATACTACTTTCAAAATTAAGAAGACTATCAGCTACACCTTCAACTTGAGACATTGTCATTCCTAATTGTTTAGCCTGATAAACAGATCTGGCTATACTTTTACTTTGCTGATTCATTGATAATAAAGTAGCTTTATTAATGTTTTTAACATCTTCCATTACATCTTTATAATCTATAGCTAAAGTATTACTAGCATTCATTGATTGAACTTGGGATACTAACTCTTTATTAAAGTCTTCAGAATTGACCCCTAAAGCTAAATATATTTGAGCTAATTGAGAAGCAGATTCTGCACTTATTCCTAGTCTTTCTGTTTGTAAAACAAAAGTTTTTAAAATATCGCTATTAACATTTCCTGCTGTGCCTAAAGCTATATTTACTGATGTTAAAGATGCAAGTAATCTTTCACTATTATATAATAAACTATTAGTAGATCTTGCAGAATTAGCTATTTCTGCGTTAAATCTAGCTGCATTTTCTGCTGATAAATTAAAATTTCGTTGAATACTTACAACCCTTTTATCCATTTCATTTAAAAATTGGATTGCTTCTATTACAGTTAAAATTCCAAAAGCTCTTAATGCTAATTTTCCTAATTTTTTAAAACCTGCTGCTGCTGCTGCAAGTGTACTTCCTAATCCTGTACCTTCGTCTCCTAATTGTTCTCTATATGCTTCTGCTGCTTCCTCAAATGCTTTAGTTGCCCCACTTATACCGGGGATAGATTTTGTTATATTAGCTAATGAATCAAAAAATGAAGATTTTTTATCTAATTCTTTAGCTGCGCCTACTAATTCATCAGCATATTTAACTGCTTCTTGTAATTTTGAATTTCTTTGGATTTGAGTTACAAGTAATTTTTGATATTCAACAACTTCATCATCTGTTAAAGAAGCTCCTTGATCAATTAAAGCATTAATTTTTGCTCTTGTGGTTTGAATTTTAATTTCAGCATCTATACTTTGTTGAGTTAATTTATTTACTTTTTTAATTAATTTCTCAGTAATTTTTCTGTCTTTAAGTTGTTCTTTAGTTACTAAACTTAAATCTTTAACTATATTAACTTCTTCTTTACCATACTTAAGCAATAATTCTTTTGCTTCCGTATCATTTTTTAAAAGAGTTGAGTATTCTTTTTGTATAGTTGTTAGGTCGGCTCCTAATTGTTGAAATTCTTGCCTAAGTTCTCTTAGTCTTTTGGGGTCTATATCGCCAAATCCATCAGCCATAATTATTTTTCTTATAAATATTTAAAAAATAAAGGATATAATTATTTATAACTTATTTTTCCCTTTAAGTCTTTTACAAATTCAGGAGGATTAACTTTAGAATGCTCAATAGCTGCTTTTTTAGCTACATCATTTTTAATCCAACTTTCTTCATTTTTCTTTTTAGGGCTTGTCTGGTTATAGAATTCTTTTATTTTATTAAATGTAAAAATCCTTAACCATACAGGCATATTATACACCGTCTCAAAATCATACCCCCCATTGCCATGGAAGATTATTTCATGTATAATAGAAAAAAGATTTAGCCTATACTCCTGCGTCAGGCCAAAAAAAATTCAGTGTAATTGGGATAGAGATAGTTTCATCTTCACCTCTATTATTTAGTACTGTAGTTGTAAGATCAATATCGGGTGAAACTTCACCATAGTATTTTCTAAGCTCTCTAGCATCTTTAGCTAGAAGATAATTATTAACAAATTCTCTAATACTACCCTTATTAAAGTCTCCATTTACTGATGTTATCATATGTGATAATCTAACTGTAACATCATTAGATGAAGTTTTATTTATTTTTTTAAATCCTTTAATTTCACGCTCAATTTTCTTTTCATCACCATGAGTTAATAATTTAAATGTTAAAGTATTTTTTGAGTGTGGTAATGTAAAATCAAATTCATTTCTACCTTTAGCTATTAAAGATTCATTAAAATATTTTGATTCAACTTCTGATAAATCAACTTCATGTTCTATTCCATCATAATTAAAAGTATAATCTTTACCATATGCTAAAACACGTGCTGCAATCATAATTGCATTTTTATCACCTACTAATAAATCATCATATTTAACATCTCCTACAAGTAGAGATTGAAGTAATTTATCAATTACAATTCCTTGTCTAATGTAATTCTGGTTTGTTAAAATATCCTCTTCTCTTGCTGTCATGTATTTCATTTCAACTTTACCAGTTGATAGAGGATTATCTCCAGAATATAATATACCTTTAGAAGGTAAATCTATGATTTCTGAGGGAAATTTAAATTTAGATTCAGTTGTAGTTTGTTGAGCAACTTGATTTTCCATATACTTTTAATTTATTAATAACTTTAATTCGGTTATACATATATAATATAAAAAAGCTTGACCAAAAGGCCAAGCTCTTTCTATAAACTACGGTCGTTTTTTTTAGAAGTTTAGAACACAGTAATCCATTGTTACTGTTAAAGATAATTCTTGTGCAGCTGCATCATCATCCCAACTATAATCTCCAAACTCGGCAGCAGTAATAAATGCTCCCATAATTTTCCATTCTGAAATTATATCACCTACTGGTCCTAATACATTAATAGTAAGATTTTTCTTGTAAAAATCAGAATAACCATCTCTACCTGTTACTGATTCATGATGTAATCTTACCCATTCCATTACTGCTTGAGCACCAGAAGGGGTTATTGGATCATAAAGAGTCATTGTAACATCATTCCATTTAGTTTTTCCTTTTACTTTACGATATACATTAATATGGTTTAGTGTAATTTCTTCTTGGGTTAACCCAACAGAACTAATTCCCTTAATAATGTAACTAGGAACCCCATCAACATATAGAATAAATCTATTCTTTTGCTTTGGTTCAAAAGCCGTAAAGAAAATTTCACTTGATGATAATACTGCCATTTTATATTATTTTTATTTTATTTTATTATAAATATTCTATTCTTTAATTTTTATGCTGGGAATGATGCTCCAGTTGGAGTAACATTGAAATCCAGTATAATAAATTCAGCTGTTTTTGTTGGTTGTAAGAATATTTGACCTTTCATTTCATTTCTATCAATGACATCTGGTGTATTATTTGAATCATCCATTATAACTTTAAAGGCAAATAAACCTTGTTGTTGTTGAACACCTTGTAAATATGGATTTACTTGTGCTAAGAATGAATTTCTTGTAGCAATAGTATTTTGTTCAAATACTAATGTGTCAGCGATTTGTGAAATATAATCTTTAAGAGTTATTAATAATCTTCTTACATTTACTCTATCAAGAGCAGAAGCTTTTTTCTGCATTGTTTTTTGCCCAAATACTACAACTCCAGAATTCGGGAAAGTACCAATTGGATTTACATTTGCAGCATAAAGGTCATCTCTATTGCTTTGCGTTAACTTACGCTCAGCTCTCGCGACAGTACCCATACCTCCTCGGTTGACACCAGCCGGAGCAAACCATGAAGCTGCTACTCTATCGTTATAAGCCATTACACCAAGCATCATTGTTGAAGCAGGAACCCATACTAAATCACCTGTATCAGGATCAGAAGTTTGAACCCAAGGCCAGTATGTTGCAGCATAGCTACTATCAATATTTGAAGCAGCTGAAGTTGTTCCATTTACTGTAGCTCCATAATTCATTAAATCAACTATTGCTAAGTAATCACCTCTACCTTGTGCTTGTGTTTCCATCGTAGAAACAACTGTAGACATACCTGCTCTAGTAACACCAGGTGCGACTAGTAAGTTATAATTGTATTCGTCTTTGTTGTTTAATAGAGACAATGCTGTTGTATAATTTCCAGCTACTAACCCTTGAGCTCCAGAACCAACATTTTCATACATATTAGATGCATAATTAACACCAGAAGCACCACTAAATGAACCACTACCCACTTGTGGTATAGAAGCTGTAAATGCTGCTTTTGCATCTCCATTATTATCAAAATAATTTACTGTATTTACAACTGATTTTACTCTAACAAAATTTGATTTGTTTGAATAACTTCCAGTTACTTGAAGATATGAAATACCATCTTCTGTAAGGACAGTTTCTGTCATATCACCAATTACTTTGGCAATATAGTTATCTTGATTTGGGTCAAGTGAAATATTATTATATGATTCTAATACTACTTTTTGGTTACTAGTATCATTACCCCTTCTAATTAAGAGACTAAATGTACCAGAAGCAGTATTTGGAGAAACAACTTCCCACCTTAGATTGTCTTTAGTACCATTAGTAAGAGTATTATTAGTACCTTCAGTTCCTGATGAATTTTGTTCTGCTCCTTCAGCTAATGATTCTAAAATAAATGCATTTTCATTTACAATATCATCTGCTACTAGAGTAAATACTAATGGAGCTGCCCCACCAGTAAGTGAAGCTGTTCCTACGGTTAATGTTTCTCCTATTACATATCCTGATCCAGGTGAAGTTACAGTAACTGCACTTATTGAAGATGTAGTGTCTAATGTAACAGATAAAACTGCTCCTGTACCTGATAGACTTCCTGTTGTTCCTAAACCTGTTAAAGATCCTGCTGATGCACTTACACTTGTAAATGAAGCTAATAATTGATCTGCATCTGTGTTTAATACACCAGATTCAACGTTATTTGATACGTTATCACTAGTTGCAGGAGCAAATGATCCAGAAGCAACTCTAGTTACTAATAATGAAGTTCCACCTTGTGCAAAGTAGTTATAGGCTGCAATACTTGTTAAATAAGTATATTCATTGGAACCACTTGTAAAAGTTGCTCCGTATTTTGCTTTATATTCGCTATAAGAAGTAACAAGTGTAGGTCTATCAACTCTACCTTTCACTGCTGGACCAACAATAGCAGCGCCTGCTTGAATAGGTTGTGCTGTTATTTGTGATTGATCATTTTCTCTTGCTAATACGCCGGGAGATACTAATGTTTCTGCCATGTCTGTTTATGTTTTTTATTATAAATATATGAGACGTATCTCAAAGTCTAGACAGGAGTGAAAGAAGTTGTTTCAGTTTGAAATGGAGTAAATTCTCCAGTTTCTAATGAAATATTTCCATCTCCATATTTTTCTTTTAATTCAACGCCTAATTGAATTTCTTGTTGTTTTAATTCTTTAATTCTATCAATTACATCATTTTTCTCTAAATTAATTAGAGCTAATTGTGTTTCTAATGATCCCATAACAGTTGTAAGGCTATCAAATGTTTCTCTAACATTTTTTAGGTTATTCAACTCATCTTGTGTTAAAACTTTTGTATCCATTTTTATTGGTTTTGATTATAAATATTAAATTCTATGTGTAAATATATATTGTTAGTGTCTTTTTTTAAAATATTTATAAAAGACAGCCTGGTACCCTAAGTATATTATCGGAGGTGGGTATATTAAGGCACCAGAACTGTCTATTTATTATTGTATTTCTTCTTTAATGAAGTCTCCATTATCATCTATTGTTATTCTAAATCGCTTGCCTGCAGGTGAATTGAGTATTATCCCCTTAGTAGAATCTGTGATTTCTATATCTTCAGTGGAAGTTTTTGAAGCCTTCCCATTAATCATTTCTATAAGGTCATTATGTTTTTGAGCCATAAAGGCCCCAATTTCCGATAATATACTCATATTTTACATTTGTAATGTATTATATATCGATAAATATTAAAGGAGTAATGTTAGATAAAAAAAGAGCCCCCTAATGGGGGCTCTAAATTTAGATCCACTAAATTTTGTATTGGTTATACTAAAAGTACGCTATTAAGCAGCACCTTCTTCGAAACCAGCACTAAAATCATCATCATTACCTAAAGCAGCAACGTGTGCAGCTAAAGCGTCATTGAAAAGACCAGTGTTAGTGTTAATAGAAGATTGAATAGCAGTACCTTTTGCATTCATGTCAGCAACAGTTTCAGTAATTGAATCTATTCCTGCAGCAACGTTAGATCTAACAGCATCAGCAACTTCTTGAAGCTCAGCAGTATATTCCTCTGCAGTTGCAGCAATTTCACCATCATTACTACTGATTTGTTCTTGGTTAGCAACTATTGAAGCATCATGTTCTGATTTGAATGTTACCATACTTGCATCGTGTGCAGTTTGAAGACCGGCAAAAGCAACGCCTCTAGCAGCTGTTTCAGCATCAACTCTTTCTTTGATCTTTCCTGCGATATCACTTAAAATACTCATTGTAATTTAAATTTAAAATGTTAAAAAAATTTGTTAAAAAAATTGGGATTATTCCGCGTTGTATCCAGAAAGGAATGCATCAAAATCACCATAAGCAGCATCATGAGTAGCTAAAGCAGCGTTTGAAGCACTGAAATAGTTTACGATACCTAGATCCTTTTCAGCATCTTGAGCAATCAATGCATCATATGCATCTTTGATGGAATCAAGATCAGCTGGATCACTATCATCTAGGATGTTAGCAACTTCAGCTGTAAACGCTGTATCCAAAGCAGCAATTTCAGCATCAGCATCACTTTCGAAAGGAGCTAATTCTTTAGCTCTAACTGCAGCAATATCACTATCCATATCTGCGACTCTTTCGTTTCTAGCAGTTAATTGAGCAGCGTTTTTTGCAACTGACTCAGCAGCCATTGCAACTTTCTCTGCTTTCATTTTTTGACCAGTTAAAATACCGGCTTGTTTTAAAATACTTGACATATTTAAAAATTTATAGTTGTTAAAAAATTGTTAAAATAAAATAAAGTTAAAGATTAGCTCCAAACATCAGCAAAAGCATCGTAATCACCAGTATCAGAGATTTCATCAGCCAAACTACTATCTAAAGATGTTTTCTTTGCAGCTAAAGTACTAATCCAATCTGCGTTGTTAGCATTCAAATAAGAAATAAGTTCTGTAATTGAATCTACATCTTCAGTAGCGTTAGTTACTAATGCATTAATTGCCGTTTCCATCTCATTCTTTTTTGCAAGAAGGAGAGCACCTTTAGCAAGAAAAGCAGCATGAACGTCATCACTTAAAAGATCAAACTTGTCTGATTTATCTGTGTTAATAGCAGCAATTGCTAAATTTTTAGCAGCGGTGTCCTCAGAAATTTTAGTCTCTCTCTCAGTAACCATTGAGATTTCTTCTGCTTTAACTTTACTACCAATTGTTGAAAAAATTGACATATTAAATAAATTTAATTGTTAAAAAATAAAAAAATAAAACTACATTTTCAATTCGCGCGCATCGTCCATGTAATGTTGTTAAATAGGGGGAATTAACCCCCTATTATTATATTATTCAGGTAATTCATCTTCAGCTTCACAAGCAGCAATACAAGCAGCAATGTGCGCTTCTGCTTTTACTTCGTATGAAGAATCAGGTTTTAAGCTATGTTTAAACATGTGTTGACCATCAAAGGACTCAGCACATTCATAAAAAATAGCACCAACTTTCTCAGATAGGTCTAAACCATCATAATGTGACTTCGCATCTTCTAAAGCAGCGAACTCTGTACTTTCAAAGTCTTGAACTTCCATTGAAGGAGCTATGAAGGTCTCTGAATTGCCTTCATTGTCGAATAACTCAACTTGTTCTTCAACTTCAACTTGTTTCCATGATTGTACGTAAAATTTCATATGTTCCATATCTATCTAATTTTTATTGTACTGATTTAAGTTTAATGTTTTCAAATGATGCACCTTGGTTGTGATAATTATTAATATTGATGTACCACTTTTGAGTAACATCAAATCCTTCTTGTTCCCAAACTGGATAATCATTAACAAACCAAACTAATTTGTTACCTTCCATTAATTGAACTCTACATGGTCCAACAGTTTTGTTGGCAACAGTATCATCATCACCATGTGTTTCCCAATATTCTTCAGGGTGCCAATAAGGCCATTCTCCAAAGAAAGGTCTTGTGGCAAATTGTTGAGTACCGGTTGCAACTGTTCCATTTACAAAGAATTGCGATGAATTTGCAGAAATTCTTTTAACAGCATAAGGAGAGTTGGCAACATC
>VTLG01016434.1_pt1 | contig 30912 bp, 38 predicted proteins | sample 4694571 | NCBI WGS metagenome assembly VTLG01 (sample SAMN12604809, study PRJNA352737) | marine metagenome | biome: ENVO:00000447; feature: ENVO:00000209|ENVO:00000569|ENVO:01000036; material: ENVO:00002151; isolation source: viral sequences binned using virsorter ...
ACATTATTGAAGATGTTCGGATTGAACGGTTTGCGAAACGTAAATATCCAGGCCTTCTTGGTGTTTTCAAACGTGGATATGCTGACCTAATTGCGAAAGATTTCTTCGGTACTAAAGAACGTGGAATCGAAACTTTTGGTTTTATTGACCGTATCAATGTCTTCTATAAGACAGGTGATAAGTCAATTCCGTTTTCTGAAAAGGAAATCCCTTTTGTAGAACGTGCTGCAAAAGTCGAAACTGAAAAAGAAGTTCTTGACCTTGCTGAAGAGATTTACAAGTTCATGGAAGAAAATCCAGAAGCAAACGGTGAAAATTCAGAAGATAATTCTGATAAAATGCCTTCTGCTGAAACTGGCGATAATGAAGAAAATACTGATGGTGCTGGAGTTGGTGACCAGAATGGTGCAGATGATTCAAACCGCCAAGATTCTGATGAATCTACCCCGAATGGATCGACTACTGATTCCAGCGCTGAAAATTCAGAAGGTGATGAAGAAACTGATGAAGAAGGAAATTTAAAAGGTGTTGATGCTAACTCTGATACTGACGGTGATGACGGTGACGATGTTGACGGTAAAACCGAATTTAGTTCTACTGAAGGTGGAGTAGGGCCGTCTAACGGTGCTGGTGTTCCTGTTGCTGAAACTGATGATATTGGTAAAAGTGTTTTAGATAAACTTCGGGACACTGATGCTCGTGACCGTAACTACGGTAGTATTCCTAAAGTCGATAGTTCCAAATTCACTATCGGTTACAAAAAAATTCTTGAAGTTTGTAATACTCACTATGCTGCTGAAATTGCAGCATCTAATCAGAATAGTCTCTACTCTGATAAAATCTTAGAAGAAATTGAGGCTATCAAAAAAGACAACAAAAAAACTGTTGCCTACATGGTAAAAGAATTTGAGATGAAGAAATCTGCCGATGCGTATGCTCGTGCTGCTGTCTCAAAAACGGGTACTCTTGATATGGGTAAACTTCACACTTACAAGTATAATGAAGACTTGTTCCGTAAAGTTACTACTCTGCCAGGCGCTACTAACCATGGCATGGTAATGATTGTCGATTGGTCTGGTTCCATGCATGACAATCTAAAAAGTACTATGATTCAGACTATGAACCTCGTATGGTTCTGTCGCCGTGCGAAAATTCCGTTTCGGGTTCTTGCTTTCTCTGATGCAGTTAAACACACATATCGTGAAGATATTCCTCAGAAATTTAAAGCTGGTGATATCATTCTACGAGATTTCCGTTTGTTAGAGTATTTCTCAAGTGATATGACACTTGCTGAAGAAACTAAAATGTTTCATAATATCATGATGATGATTGAACGGTATAGTCGCTCGTATCGTGATTGGAGTGAATCAGGATATCCCTACAATGAACCAGAATTAATCCGCATGGGCGGAACGCCTTTGAATGATGCAATTATCGTTGCTATGGACTTAGTTGAAAAGTTCAAGGCAGATGCTGGAGTTCAGAAAATTCACACTGTATTTTTGACTGATGGTGCTTCCAATAGTATTGCTGGTAAATATGATTATGGATTTAATGAGACAAAGAACGAGCACTATGAAATTGTTGCTGACTTTGGTCGAGGGTGGGGCCGTGAAGAAAATATTATTACTGACCCTGTTACTAACAAAAAATATAAAGTAACAGGTGCTTTAACTGATACACTTCTGAAGGTGTTAAAAAACCGTGTATATGGTATGAACGTAATCGGGTTTTTTATCGCTGGTACAGGTCGCTCAGGTCGAATTGACAAACGGACGATTTCTCATGTAACTAAAATTCCAACATGGGATGATGAAATGAAATCAATCCTTAGAAAAGTAAACAAAGAAAAGTTCTACGCTGTCGAGGGTGATGTTACAGGTTACGATGAATATTACCTTCTGCCTGGCGGTTCAACCCTTGATGTTGAGAACGCTGGACTTGACGATAAACTAGTTGGTGCTTCAAAAGCAAAACTAAAGTCTGCTTTTGGTAAATCAATGAAAGGTAAAATTACTAGTCGGGTTCTTCTAAACCGCTTTATTAAGTTGGTTGCGTAATCTCTCTGCTTTCTTACGCTGTTTATTCCTACGTTTAATCGCCATATCAAGTTTTAGTTTACTAACGTGACTTGTAAAATCTAAACCTTCCATATGGTCATACTCATGAAGAAATACTCTGGCTTCCAAGTTAGAGTATTTCTCTTTTTTTAGCTCACCATTTTCATCCTCAAATTCTACTTCAACCCAAACTGGTCGTTTGATATTTAACCACAAACCAGGCCAAGTCAAACAACCTTCTTTATCCCATGTTGTTTCTTCACTAGTTTCTATTACCTTCGGATTAAAACAAGCAACGGGAGTTCTAGTTTTAAAATCTTCATAGAATACAAAAACTCTCTCCATCAGGCCTACTTGATTAGCAGAAAGCCCAATACCACCATGTTCTTTCATAGTTTCAATCAAATCACTTTTTAGTTCTTCACGATTACAATCCTCAGACACGCCCGTTAAAGAAACCTTCAAAATAGGATTTCCATTTTCTAAAATTTTATATACTGACATTATGTTCTCCCATAAAATATTGTTTCAACTTCACTGTTATAAAATAAATACCATGCACAGTTGTCTTTTCCTGTCATGTTACCAAACCACTTAATTCTACCCACACTCACGATTTTTTTACAAAACGGCATATATTGCCGACTTTGTTTTGTATGCATCCAATCTGTATCAAATAATAACCAAGTCGGCCGTATTTTTCGGAAATGGTCAATCATAGGATGCAAAATCTTTCTATCCCATGGCGGATTTGTAATTATATAGTCTGCTTCAAGACATTCATCTTCACCTACATCTGAATAATCTCTTTTTAATATACTTTCTAATTGTGGTTCAATATCACTAGCCCACATACATGTACCACCTCTTGTTTCTAAATGACCCACTAATGCACCATTCCCCGCACAAGGCTCACAAAAAATAAAGTTTCTTGAAAGGTGTTTTATTAGAGGTTTTACCGCTTCAAATGGTGTAGGATAAAAGTCTCTAGGTTTTCGTTCAAAGTCCGAGCGCTTTCCCATCTACCAAAACCTCACCGTCTGTTTCAATCCATACCCTCGCCCCACAGGAGAGCGGTTTATCTGGGCTATAAACAACCTTACTGTTGCCAAGTATATCTACCTCATGACCATATGTATTACTCTTATAAGTTTTTACAGTAATAACAGGGTCATTAGTTCCGTTCTTTTTATTAGAACGGATTACATGCATATTAATGTGAATCTTCTTCTTCATTTGCCAATTTTTCTGCCGTAGGTATATTATACTTCATAGATATATTATAATTAGAATCGGTACTAAGATGATTTGCAGCGACACTTGGCCACATATAAGGAATATCCTTTGCCATAACTTGATATGTTTGTGGTTCTATGGGTTTCTTTTCACTTAACTCTCGTTCTTTATCAACTCCATATTCCTGTTCTTCTTCATAAAGAATAAGTGCGATAAGAGCGTAGTTTGCCATATCAATAAGAGTATCCTTAATACTCTCATCCTTGACCTTCAACTTCTCTTTCTTAGCGAACCCCATGATACGACTGAATTTGTCTCCAATCCGTACACAACAACCCTTCCATGCTGGAATTCCTGCCTGTTCGCATGTTCTGAAATTTGCAAATACATCATCTGTGTTTGCATAGTCATGACGCTTTGCATCATGTACTGCTTTCATATTATTTAATAACTCATAAAATCTTTCACTCTGACTCATATTCTCACTCCTTAGGCTTCTTATGAAAATGGCCATCTTGGCAATGTCTTAACTCATGTCTCCATACTTCATAACTTTTATCATCATTTAAGGGCGGTACATGTATTTGACAAATGTTAAATTTCTTCCACCATCTAGCCCAACCTACCACTCTCGTTTTGTTCTTACCTGTAGTTGATTCCCAACTATCTTGTATGTCTTGTGGTGACTGTATGTAAACAAAAACAACACCTTTATATGGTTTATGTTTCCATGTTTGTACAACACACCCTATTAAAATAAAAGACAATAATGTTAGTATTATAAATGGCATTTCTCACTCCATTATGTGACTGAAGTTTTTTATCTTTTCAAACTTAATTGTACTGTCAAACTTATCTACTAATACATCACCCTTATGACTAATTACAAATACATTCTCACCCTCTAGCGTATTCAATATTTTTAGGAATTCATCTGTTCCTGTACCGTCCAACGAGCTATCAAATATCTCATCAAGTATCAACAGGTTCGTGTTCGTACTGTTCTTCATCTTTGCAACTGCTCTCCATGTAAACAACAGTGCTAAATCAATACGCATTTTCTCGCCTTCACTAAACGAGGAATATGTGAATTCATCACGAAAACGAGACTTGATAGTTTCTTCAAAGTTCTCGTTCAAAGTAAAGTTCACATAAAACTCCATAGATGTTAGATAGGTATTAATAAGTCGGTTCATGATAGGTAGATACTGCTTGATAATCTTTGTCTTAATACCTGTATCTTGTAGCATACTTCTAGTAGTTTCAGAGTATACTTGTTCTTCTAACAACTTACTCCGTTCTACATCTATACCTTTTAGGTCTGATTTTAACTCTTTAAGTTTATCCCTATCCTTTTTAGTGATACCGCCTTCTTCTGCTAATTCATTCATTTCTTTCACAAGATTTGCATTGAATTTTTCTAGTTGTTCAATACTACTTTTGTTCTTAGCAATATGTACTTCTTTCTCACGAATTTTAACTGCTATATCGGTAATCTCTTCAAGCCTATCGCCAGTATAAACTATTTCATCCTCTAAATCTTTTAGGCCTTTCATTAATTTATCAGCGTCACCCTGTCTCTTTTCAATCATAGTTTCTTTAAAGATTTCATCTATGTGTTGCTCACAGGTAGGGCAATCATCATTGCTTTCAAAGAAACCTACCATAGTAGCATGGCTCTTATGTTTCTCAACTAGGGTAGATTTGATATCGTATAGTTTGGTTAATTTCTTATTTAACTTACTTTTGTCAACAATACTCTTAACCGCTTTATCATTTTCTTCTTTTAGTAAATCACTTTCACCTTGACGCATGAAAATTTCTTCTTCATTACCAGAAAGCAATTCAACTTTTTCTTTGACAATTTTATCCTTGTTCTTTTTTAACTGACTAATATATTCTTCTTGTAAAGCAATCTTTTCTTCTGCAAGAGATTTTGCATAATCAATCTCCCTGATATCAGTAGATAGTGTTTTTAGTTCTTGCTTCAATATCATATTCATCAAAGAGAAAATTTGAATGTCAAGAATCTCTTCTACCACCTCTCTACGGTGGCGAGACTTTAATTGCATAAAGGGAATAAATGTAGATGAGCCTAGAATTACAACTTGTGTAAAACTACGATAGTTTAACTTTAGGATTTGTTGTTCTAGGTGTTTTTGATAATCTCGTACATTAGCATCCTGATTATACATCTTACCATCAACATAAATCTCAAATACATTTGGTTTTATGCCACGGCGAACTAGAAACTCTTTAGAACCAATGTTAAATTCTATCTCTACTAATGTACCACTACCATTCACCGAATTGACTAGTAGAGGCTTAGAAATACCACGAAACGCTTTACCAAACAATCCAAAGCACATTGCGTCTAGAATTGTAGATTTACCAGCACCATTTTCACCAATGATAAGCGAGGTATTGTTTCTATCTAATTCAATTTCAGTAAAGGTATTTCCTGTCGAAAGAAAATTCTTCCAACGAGCCTTTTTAAATATAATCAAATTTCTAAATCCTGTGCCTCTGTATAAAGTTCTCTAACCTTATTTTTGAGCCTAGATTTACTCAAATCAATGTCAAGTTCATCAATATACATTTCTAAAAGTGTCATAGTATCTTGCGTATTTTCAACAATGTCATCACTAACATTTTCAGCGTCCAACTCCGAAAAGTCCTCAATAACCTTAACTTCATAAGCGTCTGCCTTTAAAAGTTTATCAACAAAAATATCAAACTGAAACATATCCTTCTTATTTACTACGATTAGTTTGACGTATTTCTCTTTGTACTTTTCAAAGTCATGATTACTATAATCTTTACTACTGTCATCGTAATAAATCTTTTCAAACAAAGTATAAGGATTTACGATACGTTCTAGTTCTCTTGTCTCTGTATCGAACACATGGAAGCCTTTAGGGTCTTGCCAGTCATTCCAGTAAATTTCATATGGTGTGCCAAGATAATAGATATGGCCATCATCAGATTTATGATGAAAATGTCCACTCATTACAATATCGAATCTACTGAACATTTCCTTGTTATAGGAACCTTCATGTCTATGTCCACCCTTGAACATTTCAAATCCATCAACCTCTAAATGTCCCATTGCAATCTGTGCTGGTGAACGAGCCAGTGCTGACATAGATGAATTATGATTTCCAGCATTTATCCAAGGTACAAACTGAATAGGAACACCATCGAATTCTACTACTTCTGGATTTGTATAAATCTTAAACCTGTCCTGTCCTACAAGTTCTTCCATAGCATTTACTTCATTGGTGTTCTTATAGTAGGTATCATGATTTCCAATGATTATGTGTAAGTCAATTCCATCTTTTTGAAACTGACCGATAAAACGCTTACGAAAATCATTAGCAATCCTGTATGAGATAAACTTGCGCCTATCTACAACATCGCCCATATGTACACATGTAGTAATTCCATTATCTTTTAAATATGGAAAAAATACATTGTCATAAAATTTATAGAAATACTCGTTGAAATTTTGGTTATCGTTTCTAGCACCAAAATGAGTATCAGTAACGATAGCTATTTTCAATCTTCGTTCTCCATAAAATTCTCTAAGTTTTTCTTTTTAGCAACAGTCTTTTGTTTAGGTTTATATACATCTTCTGCTGGTAAAATAGCATTTAAATCTAAATGACCAACATCATATACTCTGTCATCACCTTCCATAGTAGCATAAGATAAAACTTCGTTCTTCTCTATCATTTTATTTTTAACATGTGATTGCTTTTTCTCTTTTGCTATCCTTCGTAAAAATGCATAATAAATTATTTGTGTAAAATATGCGAATGGATTTTTTGATTTCTCTGGATTAAAATTCTTAACATATTGTAAACAATTCTCTATACCGTCTGATATCATTTCATCACGATAAGTATAATTAATAAAATTTGGTCTATACGATAAATGATTTGCAATCTTCAAAAAACACTCACCAATATAATTTGTCACTGGCGGCGGTGTTTTACCTTTATTTTCTGCTTCAGCAACACGGTCTTTCCACTCAATCATCGCAGCCAAGAATTCCTTGTTGTTTACATAATGAGTACCTTTTTCTTTTGCCATTACAACTCCTTAAATGTTTCACACATAATACACTATACAACTAAAAATGTCAATACCCTTTTATTTTCCAAAAGGAACTTGACTTCGCTTAAAAAATCAGTATAATAAGCTATGTTGGGTTTATAGGTAATTTGAGTTTATTTAGTTTATAGTTACTAATCTCATAGTTAAACTGTTGTTGATTGTATATATTTATTCTCTCAGCAAAATGATTTAACGTAAAATTCTTTCTCTCTCTATAAGACATGTCATCTCCGATATCAAATACAATCACAGAATCTTTGTTTTTTGAAGTACGCAATCCTCGACCAATAGATTGGAGGACTCGAATTTTTGATTTAGATGGGCTTGCGAGCACGATGTTGTTAATGTTACGAATGTTAACGCCAGTGCTAAAAACACCGTAGCTAGCAATAATGGTGGAATTCTTCGCCCCATCAACGATGTGGCGTATCTCTTCACGTTCTGTAGTATCTGTTTTCCCATAGATAAAAAATACATTTTCTCTTTCCTTCATTTTATCATATAAAACTTTACCATGTTTTTCTACTAGCTGAAATAAACATAATGTATTGCCATTTAAATGTTTTAGTAAGTTTGTTAAAAATAGATTTCTTTTATCATTAGTAACTAGGTAATTAAGTTCTTCTTGATATGTTAGTTTTTCCCTTTTCGATGGATGTTTTAATAGTATACACTTTATTCGTAAATTTGCAAGGGTCTTTTTATCTATTAATTCCTTAGTGGAAACAACATCCTTTACAGCTCCAAATAAACCTTCTAATACTAATCTATGTGTTTGTGTATCATCTAGTGTACCCGTTAAACCATATCGGTATTTACATTGATGTAGTTTAGTCATAATACTGGTCAGAGATTTAGCTTTAAATAGATGAGCTTCATCTCCAATAACACAATCAAATTTTCTAAAGTATGATTTAGGTAATTTATATATTGATTGCCAAGTAGAAATAACTACAGGTTTAGTTATCTTTTTATCGTGACCTTGGTAAATTCTTTGACAATATGTTTCTGAACTCCAACCATAATCGTTAAAGTCTTTGTACATTTGTTCAACAAGTGAAGTAGTTGGAACCAAAATGAGTGTAGTCATTTCACTCATTTGAAAGTACCTTACTATAGAATATATAATTAAAGACTTACCAGAAGCAGTAGGACTAAGAAGAAGACAACGATTTCTGGCCAGAGCATGATGAACAGCGTCAAGTTGGTAATCACGGATTTTAAGAGATTTTCCACGAGCTCGGGGTTTGAGTGTTCGTATAAATCCTTGCACCACACTTCGGGCCATCTTTCTTTTTTCTTCGACTCCTTCTTCAATTTCATATCGTATACCATTATCGTTGCTCCACTTTTTTATATACGGTAACAATCCGACATATATTTCACCTGAGGCGGGGGAGAATAAACGTATCTTTCCATCCCAAACTCTATTGCGGTATGCGGGCATGAACTTAAAGCCTGGGACTTCAAACGTAAAGAAGTCAGACAGTTCAGCACTTTCACTAGAGGATATATTAGTAATTTGTAAATATGTTTCATTTTTTTTAGATATGAGCATTTTGCAATGTTTTAGGTTCTCCATATTCTCCACGAACTAAGATGTTCCATGATATACTTATGCGTTCATCTCCTGTGGGGGGAACCCAATGTTGCAACCATGAAGGAAAAATAAAACCCTTACCTTCTACCGAATCAAATTGTAACATACTGGCATTATTCCAATTTGTTTTATTTCTAGGTTTCATGACATGAGCTTGCACTCTTGGGTCAAAAAACTGAATAGGTGACGTTTTATCTGATGCTGTTAAATAATATACACCAGATAAAATATTATTAGAATGTGTGTGTGGTGGATGCGAATCACCCTCAAATAATTTATTTGCCCACATACCAGTAATCTCTAAATCTTCATATTCATATTCTAAATCATCAAGATATTTTTTAGATACTTCTTTTACCATATCTCGCAACTTTGCAAAGTAAGAAAGCATATGTAAATCATCAGCAGTATGATATTTGTGATTTTTTCTTACTTGTGTTATATAAGTTTGCATCAAGTGTTTGTCTATAGGCTCATAGTCAAATTCATATATTATCGTAGGAAAACATTTATGTATGTTTACATCAACCATGTTACTATGCTCCAGCGAATTCCTTTCGTTATTTTATCGACTGAATGAGGAAACATAAAGTTAGATGGAAAAATTAAAGCAGAACCCCATGAAGGACTAAAGATAGCATTGGATACTTGAAATTCTCCCCCCTCATAATCATCATTCAGAAACAATAGAGCTGATACTTGTGGATATCCCCATTCTTGACCATGACTATGATGTATGTTATCTACATGTCTAGACATAAAGTCACCTTCTCTATATCTATTAATTCTAAAATCTGTAGTATGATTTACTGTAAAATCTGCGAAATCTTCATTATATTTTTTTGCTACTTCTGCATAACACTTTTTAACTTCTTCATAATACACGTTGTCTTTGCGTATCCAAAATTCATCCATTTTTACTCGTTCTGGTGTGTTTGCACTTTTACCCATATGAGTCGAATATGTTGAAGCTTCAAAACTTAAATCCTCTGCATTAATAATTTCATTACATAAAAACTCTGGTACAACATCTGTGTAATATTTTACATAATCAGTAACATCCATTTATAACATCCCCGCCTCAAATTTTTTCCAATCTTGGGCGTTCCGTATATCCCATCCACGATTATCAATAGACTTAATAATCCCGTCAATATACTTTATAATCACTTCATAATAAGTAATCTTTGCTTGCAGTTCTATAATGTCATCATCTGCATTTATATACATTTGCAAATCATTCTTTAAAACTTTTATGTCGAATGGTTTTGCAGCATATACTTTTGCATCAGACTTTCCACCGTAATACTCCCATTTCTCACGATAGAGTTTTGTGTATTTAATATGTGCTTGGGTCTTTAATAACTCAAATCTAGATTTGTATTCGAGCCACTTAGGTTTGATATTTTGATTTTTATAGGATTCTTGGTCTAGGTTTTCTAGTCGTACAATTGCAAGGTCTTCTCTTGCCTCAGATTTTAATTCATCAAACTTATCCATAATATATCCTCTAAATCATAAGTGAGCAGGTCAGGATTTCTCTCTGAAATTATATTGACCTAAAATACAGTCTAAAAGTTATTACTTGTTAAAGCATATCCTTAGCTGCTCAAAACTATTTATAAACTTTTAATCTCATACAATTGATATGCAAACTCTGCTGTTGCTCTCAAATATTCTACATCCGTTGCTTCTTGATTATATTCCAATGCACTTAAACTTACAGGGAAAATATCTCTGTATGTAACTTCTACAATTGGATTGTTTTTATTTGAAAGTATACTTAGGGTCGCATCAGAAAACATCGGTAACACAGCCCCCGCTGAACCCGGCTTAACGTCCGATTTACTGGACTTTGAAGGTGAACCAGGCATAGAAGCGGTTTCTGTTCTAAACTCTGAAAACTGTTTTCTATCTTTAGGAAAACCAATGCCTGTCATCCACTCATGTAAAGAAAGATAATTTTCCAGATATTCATCTACAATAAAACCAATACCAAGTTGGCCGTATTCTACCTTGTCACCCATCATAGGAATATTTACCAATGGCGTTGCATAGTTAGCAATACCCAAACTAATTTCTGGAATATTCGCAGTTACCGTAAAGAATTCAACTTTAGGTAATTGATGAATACCAAATCTAAATTGAGTTGGACTTGCGTAATCTAATTTATCTGGTTGTCGCTGTAATGACCTATTTGTTGCCATTTAATATCCCCATCTTGCAATACCGACACATATACTTGACTAATCACGGCATCTATTTCATGATGCCAATAATTTAAAAACTTATGTACCCTTGGTAACTTAGGCACATAATCATTAGTCTGCCAAATAAACTCCTGTAGGACGCTCCGATAATCAGGCATCCAATAGTTTACATTGACTGTGACACAGTGTTTTTTCCGTATCAATATCATTACAACTATTTATAATAAAAAAAGAGGGTGCCGAAGCACCCTCTAAGTTGGTAGTCAACTTTATTCTTATTATTACATAAGGTTAGTGACTTTAACCCTGCGATACCAAGCATTGGTATTTGCATCAAGAGAAGCGTCACTGTTGGTGCCGCCGCCAATATTATTAGCAGCATGTGCGCCGGCATCGGCGAACGGGTTAGCAGCCATTCCGTAACGAGTCTTGAAACCAATTTTTGGTTGGAAAGTATCTTCACCAACCGCACGAACCATTTGCAGCGGAACGTATGGGCAGTAGAAGAAACCAGCGTCATAAGGCGAAGTACCCTTATAACCAACAACATAGTACTGACTTGCAGCAACATTCGCAGCATACGGATCAACGTACACTTTGTAACGTCCGTTCATGACACCAGCAAAAGTTGTGGAAGTGTCATCAACATTCAAGTTGTTGTTAAGAGCAGGAGTGTAATCAAGTACACCAGCCATCTGAAGTGCAGACGCAACGTCAGCAGAACAGATAATCATGTTACCTTTACCCCTACGAGTCTGTTGACCAATCGCATTAGCATCACGCTCAATTGCGAACATTAGACCCTTGAACTTCTCAACTGACCAACGACCATTTGAGTCTGTATCAAGGTCAAAGATACCAGCAGTAGTTGTATTAACTTGGGCACCTTTAACAGCGGTAATGTACAAAGAACGAATAACTTCACGGTTAATTTCTGCAAGAATTTCAGAACTAAGAATATTAGCAAGTTCTGTTTCTGCATCAAGACCATGAATAGCTTTCAAGTCCTGTGCAAGTTCCATTGTGTACTCGGCCTTGAGGGCACGGGACACAGCGGTAACTGTGGACTTTTCAATGCTGAACGCCATTTGGTTGAAAGCGTTGTCTGAACTGTCACCCAAAGCTTCTGACTGAGCAGTTGTCATACCTGTTGGTGCAGTATATGTACCAGCAGAAGGACTGTCGTTCAGTGCAGCAGGGTTAGTACCAGAACCATCAGCAACCAACTCACCAGCACTATTCTGGCCGGAAGATTGGTTAGCAGGTGGTACGTCAAGATCAACGAGCGCTTCCGCACCGTCCTGAGAGGCGAATGTGGAACGCATGGCAAAGATAAGACCAGTCGGCCCTGTCATTGGCTGAACACCGCAAACGTCATAAGCAATGAGGTTAGGCATTGCACGGCGAACGAGCGAAATCAAAATCGGATCCCAATTTGCTACGTTAGCGCCAGTGGCGTTTGTAGGAACTGCTTCAGACAAGAACGCTTTGTCTTCATTCAAAGCCTTTTCTTGGTTTTCTAGAATCAAAGTGGTAACTGCCCGCTTATAAGAATCCTCAATCTGAGGTAGATCAGGATGCTCTAGGACAGGCTGCCACTTTTCTTGTAGATGCTCTGTTTGAAACATTTGTTTCTCCTTTTACGTTATTATTACATCTATTTATAAAATAGTGTTGTTTACGAGGCGCCCTTTTTAACACGACTGATTGCAGACAAATACTTTTTCATTGTATCAGTCGTATCAACGTCCTGTATGGAGCCATCTGTTGTTTCATCATCAACATTTGAAGTTTTACTTACTTTCGGGAAATAACTTTCCTTAATAGTGTTTAACTTCTCACGATAGTTTTCCTCATCGGAAAATTCTACATCATCAGCGAGAGACTTCAGTTTTTCAACTTCGGTATCAGCTAAGTCTTCTGAAACTTCAACGATTACATGATTTTTAACAAGTACGTCATGTGTTTCTTTGAGTTTAATATTCTTCTCAATTACTTCGTTAAGTTTGTCTTCCAACTCTGCAATCTTATCAGATTGACCTTCCAGAACGTCATACTTTTCGTCTGGAACATCAATGTAATGGTCTTCAAAGAGTTGTTTCAAGCCGGAAATGAAGTCCTCAGCAATTTCGCCTTTAAGTCCACGTTCAATTGCAAGCTCATTGTCCTTCGTCCATTCCTCTACAACATAGTTGAGGTAATTATCAACTTTATTAGTAAGTTCGTCCTTAAATGTATCAAGTTCGGAATCTTTCTCTTCCTTGATATCTTCAAGAATACGATCTACTTCATCCCTTACTTTGGATTTAACTGCAGCTTCAAAAATAGTTGCAGCCTTATGCTTAAAGTCTTCAGAAAGTTCGTCTTCTTCGCTTACAAGAGCATTGACATGTTCTGTAACATCAATTTCCTTGATATACGCTTCAGCTTTTGCTTTCTTTAGATTTTCTTCTTCTTCAGCTTCTTCCTCTTCATCGTCTTCTTTATCTTCTTCTGCAAGAGAAGACTGATAGGATTTTAACATTTCTTTAACTTCGGAAGCTTTCATCTTTTCAAATACTGCAAGATGATCTGCTTTTGTCTTAGGCTCTTCAGCAAGGTCTTCACCCTCTGTTTCTACCTCGTCACCAGCAGCAAGCTTTTGGGGTTTATCGGCTTTGCCTTCACCCTTCTGTGGTTTCTCTCCGCTAACTTCTTTCGCTTTAGCAGCGACTTTCTTAGCAGGAGCGTCTGATTGATCGGGTTTAACTACAGGCTTGCCCGTATCTTGGACTTCGCCTTCAAGTTTTCCACCCTTCTCAGCAGCAGCTGCACCGTCCTTGGGAGACTTAGCCTCCTCAAGTTCAGCGATAACTTCCGCCTCCAGTTCTTCGATTGTCTTATCTAGTTCGGACATTGGATAAGTCTCCTTAAAATTATTAAATAATTTATAAACTATTTATAAATTACAGGTTTTTGAGGAATTTAGCAAACTCAAGAGCTGCTACCTTCTCTCTTTGACGCTCTTTTACGTCAATTCTTTTTTTCATCTCCGCAATCTCCGACTCTCGAATAATCCCATTGTCCCAAACCCACTCTTTTCCTTCCATAATACCTTCTACGAAAGCATTAGGGGCGGAAGGGTCTGCTACTATATCTGCCGCAGTTGCAAGATAAAAATCGTTTCTAACATAGTTGGCGCCGTTTTTTTGATCCAAACTACCCATACCTCTAGAAGAAACACCGAGCTTCGCACCTTCATCCATTAAATTTTTAACGATTTTGCCCATAGGTGTTTCCATTATTTTGGCTTCTCCAATAAAGTTTTTACCATCTGGTGTTAATGATGTCACCAAATGGGAAACTCGTTCCAGATTGACCGTTGGCCCATCTGGATGTCCTAACTCACCAAACGCCCGTTTTTCACCAATAAAGTTCTTATTGTATCGTGAAACTTCTTTTTCAAGAACTTCCATAGGATATACTCTCCCATTTCGATTCTTAATATCAGCCTGCATAAAGATACCTTTAATCTTGTAATTCTTACCGCCGCCTTCTTTTGCTTCGGTAACAAACTCAAGGTCTTCTACAGACTCACTAAACAGTTTTAATGTATGTGCCATTTTTTATTCCTTATTCATTTCCAGTGGGAACTGTGTAACCAGATACTTTCTTCATTCGTAACCAAATAGTACCGACTGAAGCAGAAGCATTTGTTAAGAGAACATCGCCTGAAACACCACTTCCACCGTTATTCGGAATTGATGGCATACCATCTCCAAAACCTACTTTACCACTGCCATTTAGGGACAGAGCAACCACATTAGTAGTCGCATCCCATAGGATATCTGTTTGCGAACTAACCGACCAAGCACAACCAGTGATAGTAGTACGAGGATCAGTTGCTGCAACCGCAGCTGCAGACGCATCGAACACACTGGCAGCATCATTCGTACTGGTTGTTGTTATTTTTACAAAATATTCAAAATCACTATCTACAATTTCGTGTAATACGACTGCCATTGCTTAACTCCTAAATTGACAACATCTCTTTTTCAAAATATGACATAAGTTCCTTATCGGAAACTTTGTACTTTTTTGATATATCTTTTATAGTCTTTTCAAAAGTATTTAGGAAATCTGAAGGTTTAGAATCCATTTTATTAAAAATATCGTCTACAGCCTTCTTCATCTTCGGAGAAAGTTTCTTATATCCCCTAGAACGCTTATGTTCGTCCTTTTCCACAATACTTTCGTATAAACTATCGAATTTAACCATCGTCCTCTTCCGCTGAACCAACAGGAGTACGCACATATGCTTTTGCAAGTTCTTTTCTCTTACCTTCTAATGCGTTTCCTACCTTTTGAACCATTACATCTTTAAAAACAGTTTCAGATTCTACGTTATTACTATTAGATATCGCATCAATTAATTCTCTACTCATGATTATTTTCTCCTTTTCACTGGTGGTGTTATCGTTTTATCATATTGATCTGCAAATGGGTCATCCGAATCATCATCTTTATCATCATCGCCATTTTCTGCATCGGGATTTTCCCCATCAAACTTTGCTACATCATCAGCACCAATTACTCCACCAGCACCATCTTGTGGATAACGTGTAATACCATCTCCAGCATCCGGCATTGCAATACCACCGTCCATCGGATCGGTTTCGATTTCTTTTGCAATTTGGTCACGCATTGTCTGAATTTCTTTATCGTTCATATGCAATACATTTTTAAGTACATACTCTTTACTAAAGAATGTTCCGACATATGATTGAATTGCATCAAGCGTTTGAATACGGTCATTAATTAGTTCTGCTTCTTTTAGTTCTGCAAAGTGACCGTCTGCTAACCAATCATATTGGATATGCTCTTGAATATTATTCCAATCATCAGGCGCAATTACACCTTTAAGTAAAAGCTGTGTTTTAAGTAAGTCTGTAAATAGGGGAGTGAATTTCTTACGAATACGTTGTACAAACTTCGTAAATTTAAGTTCATCCCGTGTAATCTCTGTTGACCGTCCAAGACTAAATCCGTTTTCCGCTTCAAGCCTTGAAATTGGTACATTAAGTGAGCGGTATAGTTTTCTCTGGAAATAAACGATATCGTCAATTTCACCAAGATTAGAACCGCCCGGCAATGTTGTAATTTCTGTACCTCGACCACCTTCTCTTCGGGGGAGCCAAAAATCTTCCAACATGCTCATATGATTTCTATCGTCACGAATCTCGCCAGTTGTTGCATCATACACCAACTTATTGCGATAACGATTCATAACATCTTTTAGATATTGTTCTGCTTTTATCTTTGGTAGATTACCAACATCTATGTAAAAAATTCTTCGTTCTGGTGCTCTTGAAATCCGATAGATAACAAGCGCATCTTCAATCATACGCAATTGATTAACTGGTTTAATTGCCTTATGAAGATAAGACATAACTCGACCATTGTTGCTGTCAATTATACCAGAGGGACAATATGTGATTGCGTCTGAGGCAATTTTAAGTCCTTGACCATTAGATTGCCCGCCAGACATATTTGGGTTGTGTCCTTTTTCACTGTAAACATAATATTCAACAGCTTTCTTTACTAATTCAACGCCAGTCTTATTGTCTTTTTCTTTTTCTACTTCCCGTACTTTTTTAATCTTAACGGGGTCAATATAACGTAATTCTGTAATACCTTTGCGTGGTTGTTTCTTATCAATTATCTTATGATAAAATACCCGTCCATCAACATACCATCTACGAAAAATATCATGACCTTTGGCATCAAATTCTAAAAGTCTTAGAACTTCATCAAATTCATTTCTAATTTTTCGTTTAATTTTATCAGGATAAGGTAAATTTTCTAAAGAAATTTCTACGGATTGGTCACGCTCATTAGAAACAATTGATTCGTTTACTATATCCTCAATTGCAGCATCACACTCTGCTTGTGCAGATATGTTACGATAACGGCCTATAAGGTCGCTATCTGTTCGTTCCTTACCATCAGTGTCAAGTATTTGTCCGAAAAAACCGCCGCCGGCAACGTCAATTGTGCCGTCATCAGGAGTTGGGGCGATGAACGATGGTTCAGCAACCCCTTCTCCTTTTGACCGTTCTATACGGAAACCAAAAAGTTCAGCCATAATATCTCCTAGTATTACTACTATTTAGTAGATTTATATTAGAAGTTTACGCCCGAAGCTTCAAAATGTTGATATCTCCATGTTACCTCAAACTCTTCAATTGCATCTGCTTGGTCTGAAGTCAGTTCAATTGCACTAACTGAAGTAGGCCATGCACTCCTAAAGATATAAGTCTTTAACACCAAGTCATCCCTATCGAGTTGTTCAACCGTTAGGTCTGCCTGATAATCAGAAGGAGCAACAACACCAGTGTTGTTTGCAAGGTCATTGATTCCGTTCATCCACAACTCAATTCCGTTACGAATCATAAAGTCCGTATCGTTCATATATGTTGTTGACCATGTTTCATCAAATGTCCTGTCACCAGCAATGTAGATACTACGACCCCTAAAAGGAATAGTAATTTCTGTTAAAGTTTGAGCAGGAAGGTTAGAAGCACGGCATAGAAAACTCATGCGTCTTGTTTCCAACCCTGTATTAATGCCAGGCGGAGTATTAACTGTTACCTTAAATTGGTTAGCACGTGCGCCACCACCAATTAGTTGTGCTTTAAAATCGTCTATATTCGCCATGATTAACCTCCTACCTCACTAAACTCGACCCCTGTTCGCACAGCAATAAAGTTCAGTGTAATAAAGTTAATTGAACGAGCAGGTTTAATGTAAATGTCACCGATAAATTCATTTCGGTCAATTACTTCACCTGTGTTGTTCGATCCGTCACAAACCACCTTAAAGTCAAAGATACCTCGGCGACCTTGTACATCCCTCAAGAAAGGTTCGACCATGTTCCTAAACTGGGCCCGTGTGAATTCATCGTTGAATTCAAAGAGCATGTATTTAGAAGCAGTTGCGATTGCCTTCTCAAGAACCAAGAACAACCTACGCACGTTAATACGGTCAAATGCACTTGGTTTAGTCAGAGCAGTTTTATCTCCAAAGAGAACCACACCCTGGCCAGGGAAGTTCGTTACAGGGTTAACCCTTGCACGATAAAGTTGGTCACGTTCAGACTTCTTAGGATTGTAAGAAAGTTTAATTGCACCTCTTACGTTACCACGGTTATACCCAGCTGGGGAGAACCAAGGGTCTGCAACACTATCGGTGTGTACACAAAGTCCAGCAGTATCGCCATTCATTGGTACATAACGATAAACATCATTATACTTATCATACATGTACTTGTAGCAACTGTCATATACCATGTAGGAAGAAGAAGGAAGCAAGTCAAATGACTCTTTAACATTCTTCGTTTGAGTATTGGAACTAGCAACATTAACTGTTGCAGAACGATAAGGTGAAATAAAACCAACACAGTCCCTACGTTCTTCAACAAGGTCTGTAATCATGGTTCCATGTGTATCCATCGCAGCAGCAGTATCCGCAACACCAGAACTTGGCCCAGCAAGTACAAGGTTTACATCAATACTTTCTGTATCTTTGAATTTATCATAAGCAGTTTCTAACTCACCAGCAGTAACACTATAATCATCTGTACCACTCCCAAGAGCAGTAGCAGACGGTGTGTTAACAGCAGTATAAGCAGAAGTTGTGTCTGTTCCCCAATTGGAACCAGCACTGTTATGATCCATCCAGTAAACATACTGTGATTGTGCATAAATTACATCTGGATAGTAGTTTGTACCGCCCTGAGCAGTTTTTGCACTTGGATTTTTGGAAAGATTACCGAAAACTTCAATAACTGAACTGGTACGTTGGCCAGCAACATCGTTATCAAAACCAGTAATATCACCAGTTGTATCATAAACTACAACATGCATTTCATCAGCAGTACCACGAGCATTATCTGTTGCCCACTGTGAAGTGCCTGGAGCAGCATCAAACAAGTCATAAAATTTCCAACGCCTACGGATATAACTGTCATCTGCAACCGCAGCTGCAAGTCCTTTACCGTTTACGTCATCTTTTTGACGAATTGTCAATGCATTTGTCGAAATTGCAGTTACTTCGTACTCAATACCTTCATGTCCAGCAAGTTCGGCATGATTTGTGATTGTTGCGTTGTCAGCACTTGAGAAAGAAATCAAGTCACCAACATTAAATGCATATCCTGAGGCATCTGCATCGTCAACTGTAATAGTTGTAGCACCAGAAGAACCGGCACCATTAACACGGTTGTTTGTACTAAGTCCCTGTTCATATGCAGTAGCAGTACCACACATAGAAACCCCAATAGAATTGCCGTGTGTACCAGCGGTACGAGCAGCCCATTCACCTACGGAGGCTTGACCAGAAGAATATGCTGCAGAATAATGGTCTGTATCCCGAATTAGGATAGCAGTACCAGTTGCAACAGCATTTACTAGGCCGGATTCAGCACGAACAACCTTTAATTGATCTGAATACTGCAAAAAATTTGCAGCTGTAAACCACCACTCAAAATTTGAGCCGTTAGGTTTACCAAAAATATCGACTAATTCCTGTTCTGAACCAACTGTGGTTACTTCCGAAACTGGGCCTTTTGCAAACGGGCCTGCAATTGCACCAATCGTGGTGGCAACAGCGGGAACAATGTTTGTAAGGTCAATTTCACGAACATGAACGCCGGGAGAAACTAAAAATCCCATCTTTTCACTCCTTATGGTTAATAGAAGTTGTTGTTCTTAGATTATTTATAAAAACGAACTTTTCAAAACCCCGTTTTATATGTTATAAATCTTATAAATAAATGTATGACAAATGCACATTATGAAAAATATAAAGAAACTATCAAGAAAGTAGCAAGACGTAACTATAGGAAACGTGTTGCTTCACTCAACGAACATCTTAAAGATCAAAGTTGTGGTCATTGTGGCGAAAGTGAAACTGTATGTCTCAAATTTTACCCTCATGACAGTGGTATTCGCAAATTATCCAAACGAGTAGGTACAAACTCAGAAAGTCAAAAAGAAGTTATTAAATTAATCAATGACTCAAAGATACTTTGTTCCAATTGTTGGATTAAACTTGATAATGACTTAATAGAACTTATATAGGTTTTTACCAACTTCCAGAACTATCTCTTACTATGGGGCTCCATTTAGTTCCGTATTCATCTACCATTTGGCCTATATTTTCATCTTCTAATCCATCTACAATAAATCCAAACGGCGCCATGTCTTGTTCTAATGCATCTTGATTTTCTTTTACCATCTGCATCCTAACATCAACATCGGTTAATTCCTTAAAATATTGTTGGTCTGTTGCCCACCCAAACATAAACAAGCAAGAAACAAGGTCATCATTACAACCTTCATCTGCTTCAAATGATTGCCCCTTAACAATAAAAGTAGATAATTCAGATATAATTTCCAAATCTTCTACAATAATTTTATTATCCTCAACCAACTGTTTTAAATTAGAACACCCAACTTTCTTAACAGCCTTCGTAGTTCTTACACCTAATTGTGCTTTACCGCCAGAAAAACCAGCGCCAAGAACCTGTCCTGAGCGTCCACGCATAGATGCCATAACTAAATTATCATATTCTAGGTCAAATTGCATAGCGTTTGCAACCTGTTCACCTATATCATTGACTTCAATCATAACAAATGCTTGATTATATACTCTTGCCATTTCATATATTTTTTGGGGAAATAGTAGAGGTTTAATCTCATTATCACGATATTTTGCAACTATACGATAGGGCAATTCTGTTATATCCACTACAATAAACGCTGAATAGTCGTTTGATGTACCTCTAGATACATCAGCAGTTAACATATATGTGTGACCTTCTTCTGGTCTTGCGTGTATATCTAATCCAGCATTCGATTGTATGGGTTGTCGATATGTAAGGGTTTTAAGTTTTGCAGGCGTGATAAGTGTGTCGATAGAACCCAAGAACTCACATTCAAACTCTGTGTTGAATTGTGATTCAGAAGTATTTTTGATAGTTTGTTGTTTCCATTCCTCATCACGGCCTGGAACTTCACTCCAATGTACCTCAATTGGGATATACTCATTTCTCTCCTCTTCTGCATCTACCCATAGTTTATAGAACATGTTCATACCATGTGGGGTAGAAACAATCATTACCTTGGTGGTTTTACCAGAACTTATTGTAGGATAAACTGAACTAAAGAATTGTTCTGCCACATTGCTTGGAACGTAGGCGAACTCATCCAGAAAAATGATGTTGTATGAACCGCCACGAACAGCACTAGCAGAAGTAGACGAAGCCAAGATTTTCGATCCATTTTCGAGTTCAAGACTTCCTTTATTCCATGACATAACCCCTTGTTGGAGCCATTTCGGTAAGTGTTCATATGCAAGTTGTAATCTCCCTAATAAATCCCTCGCAGTTGCTGCCTTATTCGCAAGAATAGCAACATTTACTGTAGGGTTAAATAAAACATAATGTAATAGATATGCAATAATTGTCGTAGATTTGCCTGATTGTCTAGGAAGTTTACATATCGTAAAACGATTGTTATGGAATGTTCCTACCATTTCCTTCTGAAAATCATATAATTTAAACGGCACAAGTCCCTCATCCAACGATACAATCTTAATGTAATGTTGAATAAAATAGATGGGGTCTTTCATACATTTAGCGTATTCCTCGACCTCTTCTCTTGTCCACTCTTGAGCGACATTAGCCTTTTTTAGATTAGGGTTACCTAAGTATACTGAATCTGTCATACCCTTATTTATTAGTTAAGTGTGTTCCATTAAACATAGGATGATTATATTCTGATGACGATGAACTGAATATATGCAATGGACTACATAACAAATAACTTTCATTTGTAACGAAATGATGGGTAACCATTTTATCTAGTATTAATGTATCACCGCCATTCAACGGGTATTCTTCATATCCGTTTACGACACAAAGGGCTTCTCCCTCTAAAATATGTACAATTCTTGCAGTAGAGTGTATATGTTCTTCCTGTTCTGAACTATGTTTGGGCATATACAAAATTTGCATTGTAGGGTCACCCAATCGAATAGGAGGAATAAGAGATTCCGTAGAACATCCATTAATGTAAGGTAAATTTGTATTAAGAATTTCTACCTTTCTATTTGGTGGTGAGTACCCCCTTATAACAGTACAACAATATTTGCTATTAATATTTCCTTGACCTCTAACAGTCATAGCATACATTTGTCCTTCGACAAGAGTATAATACCATGCACTGTCACCAGAACTTAATCGGACAGTATGCTCTCCAACATAAACTGTGTAAGAATATAATTCATCTTTTCCCGAATGTAGGAAGCGGTTTTCTCCAACAGGTATAAGTTTTGTGTTATACAATTTTCAACTCCTCTATGACTTCATTTGGAATATTATTCCTATCTTTATATTTCCATAATCTACCGTCATCTAATAATAAAAATATTTTATCATCATTCCATTTAAAACGAGTTTCCCTTAAATCATCATCAACAAGCTTCAATAAAGAAGCTTCTTTCAATTTACTTCTTTGATATTCTTTATCTCCCGTAATTCTTTCAATAAAATCTTTTGCTGGTTGTTTATATGTCATCCAAGTATTTTTGTGTTTTATTGAATGATTTGCTAAAGACCATTTTTGAAAATCTTGCGTATTAAAAAAACTATAGTTTTTATGTAAATTAGCATTATCAAAAAATCTAATAAATATTCTTCTGTTTACATACTCCCACTTAATAGAAAAATTAATCCACCATAACAAATCAAAAACATTTTTAACTTCTATGGGGCAACGAGGAATATGCTTTTCCAATACGGCGAAAAGTTTTAAACGATCAGATTGGTTTGCTGGTTTCTTTAAAGGTGCAGCCCAAAGTTTAGGCCATTCTACAACAGTCTCCCATGGCTCATTTAACTCATGCTCATGTTTTTCCAATACATCACTACCAAAAACTTGGTCACCACATTCCCCTGTAACAAATACATGGTCAGGTTCTAACGCCTTTGTGTTAAAAAATTCTTTATTATTGATAATAGGAGATGAAAACTTTTTTATTTCATCATACAATTTTGGAAATTCATCTATTGATTCTTGTGTATATCTTATATGTAATTTATCACCGATTGACATAGTATCTCTCAATGAAAGAAATGCCGCTGTGCTATCAATACCGCCCGACCAAAATAGTGTTATGGGTTTACCAATATTCCATAATTCTTCTGCTCGAGTATAACAACAATATTCCCATGACTGTGCATCAGAAAAATCTGTAGGTATAGGTGCAAAATTTTTATGAAACTTATTCAGATGATTAGTTCTATCTATAGGCATAGCACACATAACTAATCTAGCGAGAAGTGTTAATTCCTCTTCTTTCATTTCACCGCCAATGTTCCCCTTATATAATATAGACATTATTACTCCACTTACATTATCTCAACCATGCTGCACAAGACCATCGTTCACCATTTTTAACAACATTAACTTTATGTGGATACATAAAAGATGCTGGATGAACGATTGCAGCTCCTGCTTCTCCTTTGAAAGATTTTTCGGAAACAACAAATTCGCCGCCATCATAATCATCATTTAACATTATAATAATAGTTAATTGCGAATGTCTGTGTTCTAAATTTATAGTTTTGTTTGCTCGTATATAATTACGTTGACTTGTGTTATCAATATGCTCTTTCATAAAACCATTTTCGGGATAGTGCTGTATTAATAATTTACTTCCTATATCCTCAAATACCTCATAAAACTCACCAGAACTATAGTTTAAAAAGTTTTTATATCTAGGATATTCATCAATATAATTAGCCTTTATTTTTTTAATTGCTTTAGCAAGAAGTGGAAATGTGAAATTATCACTATCTATCTTTAAACTAATACAATCTAAACCATTAATTCTAGTACTACCTGTCGCCCCTTCAAGTGGAGTAACTTCTTTTAATTCTTCCACTATTAAAGCACAAACATCTCTTTCGATAACATTGGGATAATATTTCACAAAATCCATTATATTAATAGTCAAATTATTTTCCTTTTAGCATTTTCTGTAACTCAGCAGTGCTACCAACAAATAGAGCATTTGTAACACTCTTGGGTGCATCATCAGGTAACTCTTTTAACTTTTTCATATTAGTCTGTAGTTGTCCTAATTTTTCCGTAACTTCCGAAACTTGTTTAATAAGGTTTCCCGCCACTTCGTAAGCCCTAGGATGTTCCGACTCTTTAGCGAGTTCAAGAATTCCTTCAATAGCATCATTTCCTCTTTCGACCAAGTTGTAGAAGTTTTGTCTTTGGTAGTCATAGTCGTTATCAATATCTTTTTCATGACTTTGTTGTGTTCTCTTTATTACAGCAGTTTTTTCTTTTGATAATTCTGGATGGAAATCTTCATACCCAGCACCAGTTGCCATATGAAAACGAGGATTACTTTCTTCAATAACTTCAAACCCACCTTCTGAGTTATGTCCAGAAGACACACCCAGCTCCTCATCAACTTTCTTTATCACTTATCAGTCCCACTTTCTGCATCATATCCTTTTGCATCCTCAAAGAATGAACTAACTTCGTTAAATCCAAAGTTATCATCTGCATCAGCAGTAGCAGGATCAGGTGTAACTTTATATCGTTGTTCTCTCTTAGGTGACTTGTCAGGTAAATCTGTATATTGGTCAACCTGTACAGTTTTAATAATTGAACTAGAAGTAACAGGCCCATACAGATAGAATTTTGTAGTAAACGATAGGGTATAGATAATAGCCCTACGAGTTTGAAAATCTGCTTGATAGTCATCCTCATAAGAAATACTATTCAATACGATAGGAACGTCTTTCTTTATTCCCATATCAGTCATATCATTAATTGTAATAGTATAATCGGGTTGGAAATAAGGTAAAATTTGTTCTACAACTTGAAGTGCATCTTCAGATTGTTTTGCCATAATATACAAAGTGAACTCTAGATTATACGGAACAGGCATGTACTGTGTATCTAATTGGTCATTCTTATCGCCCTTAACCTTTTTAAACTTTTGTACACGATTGAGTTTACGAGTTGGGTCATATGTGAGATTATTAATCTCAAAACCTATTCGTGGTAATGTAACCGCAACAGATTTTGTAAGGTCTGCATCGTCATCAAGCCGAGTTAAATACTTGTCTCTTGGCCCGTAAGCAAGTGGAACTTTCATTGTTTGAATAATGTTTCCGCTATTATCCTTACGAACTAATTGTATATTGTTAAACATTGTTCCAAATGCAACAACTACCTTTCGGATTGTTTCGTGATAAAATTGTTGTCCTAGCATTATGTGCCTCCAGCATCACCGAATGGATTAGATTCGGAGAAGTCTAATATAGTATCATCGGCGGCATCAAAAATCTCGTTTTGAGCAGTTTTGTCAACCGTTCCATCTCCAACTGCATATTCCTCATGTAACAGGAATGAATGTCCGTCTTCAAGAAGGATATTCGTACCAACACTACTCGAATCATTTTCACCAATGACGTTATCGCCATCTGTTTCTTCAAGTAGAAGTCCTTGATCCCCATTACTACTTATACCGATTTCAAGTCGGATATTTTCATTTACTGCAGCAGACTGTTCAAGTGTCATCTGATAAGCCATAGCACTAATTGAATGGTCATCTTCGATAGCATCTATCGCAGCAATATCAGTGTCAATAACTTCTGAACTGTAATCGAATAGTCTGCAATTCATTTTGTATACAGGATTATTATCCAACTGGTGGAATGGGTCATCGTGGTCTACAAAATTAACTTGGAATACTTTACTTAATGTTGGATGATATATTAAATCCCCTTCTTGCGGCCTATCGGAATCTGTAGGTGAACTTTCTGCAATCATATATCCACTTTCAAATGAAGCAGATATATCTACAACGTCACTATCTAATGTACCAGATTCTAATACGATAGAACCAGATAGGGTATCTGTACCACTCTCTATAGTAAACTGTTTTGTTAAATCTTGAAATCTATTCTTACTTACAACAAAGGTAATCTCGCTTAGGTTCTGTAAACCGAATTGAGACATAAGCTCTCTTTGTCCTTGGTAACCACCTTCTGCATCTTCTACATACATTTCTATTTTTGCTTGAGTAGTAAATTTGGAAAGTTGGTCTTCTCCAAAAATATCATCTTTTGCAGTAACAGTACGATCAAGATAATAAACATCATGACCATATATTTGAATTGCCTCTGCGATTAAATCTGCATAAAGGTTCTTTTCTGTAGTGAGAGCAGCTGACCCACTTGTATGAAATGCACTATTTACAGCCATTTTATCCTACCATATGCATAGGTGGTAATTCATATGCAAGTTGAATTTGTTCTTCTAATCGTTGTTTTTCTTCTATTGCCTGTGAATAAATGGTTTCTCCGTTCATGGTAACACCACCAAGCATTGCAACACCATTAAACTTAGAGAGGTTAGCACCCCACTGTTCTTTAATAAGAGCAGTAGCATACCGTTTCAAGAACATATCATTGTAAATATCTGCATACGATGCTGGGTCTACTTTTCTCCAACATTCAATTACAATATAATCTTGGTCTGCTGTTACATCATTCTCCCAATCCATATCAAGATATAAACGGTTTTGATGTTGATTAAATCGTATTGGTGTTTCACCTACTAATATATGTTGTAAGTAATCTAAGTGTTTCATAGTTAAGTCGTAATGGATTACTGATGTAGAAGAAAAATCAAACATATCATTTAAACGTAATTGATATCGTACATCAAACATATTAGATGTTGAACTTTCATCGAATGGAAATACTTGTACTACAGCGAGAACAGAGTCGGGAACTGGAATCCAGTTCTTTCCTTCTTTCCAATCAGCAGTAACAGAGCTATCTACAGTGTCCGTTGCAGTAACAGTTGCATCTGAGCGAGCTCGTGTAACGTCAGCAGTTGTAATAAGATGTTTAAGATACATCCTCTCAATGCCATCATAGTGGTATTGTGCAAAATATTGTAGAGCTTCGTCTATACGGTCATCCGCTTGGTCATCTGATACATTAATATCAATAACTCCATAACCCAAAGCACGTAGACAATAATTTTTAAATGTTGCTTTTGTTGTTGGGGTTGCCATGGCTTATCCTTTTTAAATTATTTATAATTTTAGAACAGAGAGACAATTAGGCCCAAACTCTACTTGTTCATCAAACCACTTATTACCTATTTGTTTTATACCCACTTTTTCGTAAGCAGGGACAGCATTTTCCCTAGGCATTGTCCATATATATTTACATTTTTCCCTTCTTGCTTGGTCTATTGTTCTTTCCAACATTATCGTTGATAGACCTCTTCCCCTATATTTAGGGTCTACCCACAATCCTCTAGAACGATATATGTCATTATCTGTTCTAAAACCACTATTAACTGCTATAATCTCATTTCGTGCCTGAGCGCAATAGAATGTTGGTTCAAATTGCCATATTAAATCTTTGTTTTTTGATAGAGAAACATTCCCCCACTCATACCAAGATGAAGGTTTCCAGTATAAAGAACTTCTAGATTCTATCTTGCTCTTTCTACCAGGCCATAACTTATCATTCCAGACAGGATAAATTACGTCAAATGTGGGCGAATATATAACGCAACTAAATTCTTTATACATACCTTATATATATTAGTATGAGAATTGGTATTGTGGCAACATCCAGAAGTGGGTCAACATTTTTTCGTAGATATCTTTGTAATGAATTCGGTTTACAGGACAGCAAATCTTGGTTGAAACACAATTTATATAAAGACATAGATACTACTGACTTCGCACAAAAACCACACCTATTAAAAATACTTCCACACTATGTATTAGAGCAATCTATTTATTCGGATATGCCTTGTATATGGTTATATAGAAAAGATATAGTAACTCAATTTCTAAGTCATGTTACTCGTCTAAGAACAAAGGTCAATCATATCACAAGTGAAGAAGATAGGCCATCTTTAGAAACAAATTCTTTGTCAGCAACATATGAAGAGTTTGAAAGATTTTCTTTGAAGATGCATGAATTTTGGTTACTATATAAAGAACATGGAATACCTAGTGAAGAAATGTTAATTGCGTATGAGGATTTTTTGAGTAATCAACGATTAGTTTGTGAGGAATTAGACCATCACTACAAACTAAAACAAAGTGAAACAGTTACTACAAAAATAACAAAGTCTCTTGGCATTGACTACAAAAGGGTATTTGATAATTATGAGGATATAGAATCATGGTTCAGAAATTCTGCTTAGTATGTACCCCTCGTTCTGGTTCATATTATTTACTAGACCACATTGCAAGATATTTTGATTTGGAAAACGGCAAGGAATGGTTCGGCCGGGTAAAGAAAGTACACTATGAAGGTCTACGAACTTCCCCTGTAGATATAGACCATAGTGTAAATGAAGGTTTATTAACGAATAAAGAAATGAGTCTTCGTTTACTCTATTTAAAAAATTATCCAACTCCATTCATTATAAAATGCATGCCATTTCAAATAACCAAAACTATAGAACGTGATAGCATGCCCTATGAAGAAAGTCAAGAGATAGCTGCAAAGTATATGAAAAATTTTTCCTTGATTTATATGGAAACCCGTGATAAGATACCACAATTTTGTTTCGATGTTATATCAAAGAATCAAGATTATGTTAGGAGAAATCTCACTTCATATGATCCTATGATTAGAGAAATCCCAAAAGCTCAGTCCCTAACTGCTACTAAAGAACACTTTATCTCATTTATGGAACGGCAAAACTATGTCAAAGATTTTCGTGAACGTAACTATAGGGGCGAACCACTAATTTATTGGGAAGAATATATAGAATTTCCTGAGCAACAGATACATAAAATAGAACGTCATTATGGACTTAAACCTTGGGATGTTTCTTTTGATTATTCAGAGAACGGGATAAAACAAAAAAAGCAAGTGCTTCCATTTCAAAAGAAAAAGGTTATGGCACATGCAGATTACGAAACGGTATTTACTAACTATGAGGAAATACAATCATGGTTCCAGTAATAGATATGATAAATGGTTGCTGGTTAAAAGGTAGCCCTATGTCTAAAAGAGAACAGAGTGAAGAATTCATAAACGACCTTGCAAACCTATTGATTGAAGTACATGCTATCAAACCAGAAAACTTAATTCCTCATCAATATGGGTCAGCACTTTCAATGATAGCGGTAGTCGATAAATTAGAAAAAACAATGGATTGGTGTGGAATTAAACCAGTTCACTTTTGTAGACAGTCAGTAAATGAGTTTAGAGAAATACAACACAACTTTACTAACACTACCTTTATACACGGCGACCTCTGGTACAAAAATGTGATAGTAGACAAAGGAATTCTTCAAGGATTAATTGATTGGGACAAGGCTCAATTCGGTGACCCTCATTGGGAATTTAAAATGATTCGTAGATGGATAGGATGGGATGGTTTAGAGCGTCTTATATTTAAATACAATGCTAGTACAGGGGCAAATCTAAAGACTGATTATATCAGGGTATTAGATAAGATTGCCCTATGTCACTCATATAACCTTCGTGTTCGTAAACCCAATAGAGACAAACCTGTTTCAGTTATACAGGGTTATATCCAGCATTGGCCCGAATCTTGGTGGCAGAAATAGATTCAATATCACTAGGCAATTTTTCTTGTTCAATCTTATAACCAACATCTCGACCATAAGTGATGTTTGTAATATTAGGAACCATCATAATAATATAGTCTTTATCATACTCAAATCCATGATTAAATAATTCACCAATTATCACACTCTGGTCATAAAATTCTTCACCAGTATCACGAACCATTATTGCAACTTGTCCAGTTTTTCTATGAGCTCTTTTGAAAAGTTCTGTATGTCCATCATGCCATGGTTGATATCTTCCAAGGAGTTGAACAGTTGGTTTTCGTCTATCCATGTTTTAATCCTCACTGACCACCATTCGGGCGGTTTAAATAACTTGTTAGTATCCTCAAATTTTCCTTCTTCGATTGTATCCATCCAAATAAGTTTGTCTGGAAAAAAATAACGCACATAGCCTGGCAATGGTGCAATAAAAGCAGATATACTTATGGGGTCTAACTCTGAAAGTTTTCTCATTCTAAGAGCTTGACGCTCTCTACCAGCTGAAGAAAAGTCCCAATCATTATATGATTTTCTAACAACGTCAGCATCCCAAAAAGGAATACTAAAATGTTCTGCAATGCGACTACCTAACCATGTTTTACCAGAGCCAGGCAATCCCATAATTAAAATTTTCATTCAACGAAATTCCTATAGTCTTTCCATTCATGAGGTTTATTCATCCTATGTGTAAAATGTACAAACTTTATATCAGGATGAAACTCACCACCCAAATAAATATAATCATTACCAGTTAACTCTCTATATTTATTAACCATCTGTATGTTCCATTTCGACATACTCTTGCCATAATTAATATCTTCATCTACTACCCAACGTGTGAACCATGCATTAGGTAAAGTTATTAATTCTAATTCTTCGTTTACAGAATCCTCTACGAAATGTTGCTCACCATTCACTGGCCCTTGAGTAGTACCATTTTCGATATAGTAATTTTGCCATTTGTTTATATCTCCCATAAATTTATCATAAATGT
>VTLG01002447.1_pt1 | contig 30911 bp, 50 predicted proteins | sample 4694571 | NCBI WGS metagenome assembly VTLG01 (sample SAMN12604809, study PRJNA352737) | marine metagenome | biome: ENVO:00000447; feature: ENVO:00000209|ENVO:00000569|ENVO:01000036; material: ENVO:00002151; isolation source: viral sequences binned using virsorter ...
AGCAAGTAGTTGATCTATGTTTATAACTCTTAATAACTCATCTATTTCATTATCTATCTTATCCTCTAAATCAGATATTTTATCTAAATATGATTTAAGTACCTTCGCCATTTGCTCGGTTTAGTTTGAATATGTTATCTGTTGTATCTATTTCTTGTTTCTTTTCGTCTAAATAATCTATTGCTGATTGTCTATCAGGGAACTTATCAGGATCTTTAGCCATCAAGTAATCATACTTGTCTGCTAATCCATGTTGGAACTTCCAATCCCATTCTTCTCTTTCTCTTTCAAAATCAGGGAATTTAACCTCTGTATAATCAACGCTAATGCCTTCAGGTAATTGTTTTCCTGTTTCTACCTGTATAATCTCTCTTTCAATAGCATAGATCTGTTTTTCTGCCCTTCTCCACTTCTCTACTTCATCTTCTCTTGCTTCAAGTAATTCTAAATTTTCTATCTTTAATGCTACACCTGATTTGCTTCCTGATAATCCAAAATCAAAGTTTAGGTTGTTATTAAATGCTATTGTTTTAAGTTGAAACTGAATACCCTCTTTAATGTCATTAATGCTTGTATTAGATGATATATTGCTCATATTACCCTCATCTATTACTACTACCTTATTAAGTCCTAATTGGATATTATTAGCATCTACTCTGCCCTCTATCACATATTGCCCACCTGCTGTTCTAATATGATGTTGCAACATAGTCATAGCAATATCTATTTGCTTATTACCAAGTGCTATATCCATTGCTCCTTCATTCCAAAACTCATCAACCATTGAGTTCGGTTGTATAAATACAAATGGTAATACACCATAAGGATTAATATTTTCTTCATTTACACTTATTTTTGTACCTGAATCATCAAACATATAATGCTCATCAGCACTCCAATATACATATAAATCTTCTTCTGTATTTCTCCAATCTGCTGTGGCTTTATTAAGTGGATATGTTAAACCAATAGGTTTTAAAGGATTATATGGATCCATTACAGGAACAAAATTCATTATAGGGTGGTATGCAAACTTTCCATCTTCCCAACAAACATGAACTGCAATAGTGCCTAAAAGATTATGAACTCTCTCTAAAGATTTCATTTTCCAATCTTTGTCTGATGTGAAATCATAATACATATCATTCTCAACATCTCTTACAGGCTTATCTTTATATACTAATGATATTCTATTGATCAGTTTCTTGGTAAGATTAACATTATATATAGGAATCTCTTGTTGTAGTGTTCCTGAAAAGTATTGATCTATGTATTTACCTGTATTATTGTAAGTGTAGTAATCAAGTGCCTCATCTCTTAATTCAAGCATAGCGCTTTGATTTTCCCACTTTAACTGTCTTATTGATTCATCTATAATATCTTTAGCTGTTGAATATACTATCATTCCCTCTCCTTAAGCCATATAAGTTCTTGTTACAGGTTTCTTAACAGGAAATTCATAATCAACTGCATATCTAAAAGCGTCTGTTAAGTGTGTTAGACTTGAATTAGACTTGTCTATATCTCTTGTTCCTTCTTTTAAGACTACCTGTTCCAAATCTTTTATAAACTCCTTACATTGTGGATCTACCATTGTAAATTCCATTGCTTTATTAACTGCATTAACACTATCTACTATTGATGGTGCTTTCTTCTTTACTCGCAACCCAAATCCTTGTTGTCGTAGAATATCGTGATCAGACATCATTGCTGATGTATGTCTATTCTTTCCTGCAGGATCAGGATAACAAATATAGTGTCCTGTTGTATCAACCTTTCTTTTAGGTTGTAATAGGTTAGGGTTCTCGTATGGGTATTTTTCTTTTATTAGTTTAGCGAGTCGTTCTGTCATCAAATCTACACCTCCACTATGTGAAATCTGTATCTCATCAAAAACTCTTATCTTGGGTTTGTCTTTGTATATCTGAAATAAAACACAAGATATTGGATCTACATTGAAATCCATTGCTATTCTAATAGGTAGGGAACTATTATAAGAAACTTTATCTACATTTTTTGCTCTATCAAAAGCATAGTAGCAAGTTCCGTACTGTAAATTTACAAAATTACCATCAATATAACTACTAATTAATTTAGTATCATAATTTTCATATAATGAATCTATAAAGTCTTGTGGTAAGTATTTGTTGTCTGTAGTCTTTCCTTGAACTAACTCGTAGCCTGTTTTAGGTTTGTCTTTCCATAGATCATATACAAAGTTAAATCCTTCAGGTGTAGTTGTAATCCAACCTGATAAATGGTGTCCATCTCTCAATCTTGATAACCCCATCTTCCAAGCCTTATCATCTTTTAATAATGCTGCCTCATCAAGCCCTATACCACATAAGTTTAAACCTGCCCACCTACGATAGTTCTCTGCTGATCTTAATATAATGTTAGAATAACCATTCTTCCATTGTATAGTGTATTTCATTTCTGATGCTCTATATTTATATGTAAAACCTAACTGTTCTAATGTTTCTTCAAGTGTAGGTTGTAATACATCTCTGATCATAGGAAATGTAGGTTCTGCTAATAAGATTGTTTTCTTTGGGTTTCTTCCTGCTTCTAATATAGCTTTTAATACAAAGGCTACTGTCTTGCCACTACCATATCCTGCTACAAGTGCAGGGTATTTTGCTTGGGATCTTATAAATTCGTTTTGGTGTTTGAATACCTTAAATTTCTTCAAGATCAAAACCTTCTACAAGTTCATCTTCTAAAACCATAGGATTCTCTGATTGTCCCAATACTTGTTTACCAAGCCATATAAGCATAGTAACATTACCTTTCATTGCAACCTCCCATTGTACCTGTCTTAACCTTGTTTTTCCTGCTGCTCTACCTTTTGTAAGATTTTCGCCATAACTCCTTCTGATTGTGTTTTCGCTACAACCATAGAATTGTGCTATCTCTGTATTAGTACAACCGAACTCGGCTAACTCTTGTACCTTATTTGGAGGTATGTCATATTTTTTTGGACGAGCCATTTCTTCCCTTTATTAAAAATTTACTTAAATAATATAATGCTATCTCATAAGGATTTATTTGATGTTTAATAGAATACATCTTTTTACCAAGATTATGGTATTCTGTATGACATATTCTACATACAGGGATTGCTGTATAATGTTCCCTTAATGGTTTATTCCTATCTCTACCCATACCTATTTGATCTATATGGTGTGGTTCTGTAGGTGTTTCTTTATAACATAGGCTGCAATGCTCTTGTTCTCTCAAATACTGTAAATATTTGTGAGTTTGTTCCATTAATACCTTGCTATCCAAGTTTTGTTATGGAACTTTGTTAATCTTTCTCTTATTGGATCTGAATTTTTTACCTGCTTTATTCTTAAATCTAAATACTTTGGAGAATCGTCCCATATATAACCTTCCTCTATCATAGCATCTATCAGTTGTTTGCAGCCTCCTACTAAATTATCATAATCTAATAGTCTTTTTCTCCAACTTACTATTTCAAGGGTAAAGAATTGTTTTTCTTTTGCTTTTGGGAATGCTCCTAATCTCATTTGATTTCTGATTAGGAGGGCATATTCTTGCTTGAGTCTGCCTTTTGCAGCCCAATGTAGTCTGTCTAAAACATTTCTTGATTTGATTGTTACATCTAAAATCATAGGTTGTCCTCATTCGTATATTACATAACATTTTACCACAATTACAATATTGGATATAAAAAATATAGTAATTAACTTTATATTATGAAAAAACCAACCGATACAGAACTTATAGAACTTATAGCCCAAAACATACTTAATATACTCAAGAGATTGGAACATATTGAGATGACTAATGCTAACAATGAAGAAGTTTTAAGGTTTCTTGAAGATTTGTTTAATCCTCCAAGAGATTTAGTAGCTTCAGAAGATGATGTTGTGGCATTCTCTAAAGAACTATACAAGCAGATATGTGATTATTGTGGTAAAGATGGTATTAACTTTATGGGAATTGCTTAAAGGCTTCTTGTAGATTCTCCATATCTTGTAAATCCTTTTGATACTTTTTCTCGTATTTAACAGCATGTTCTTTTTTTATAAATCTTGTACCATCTGAACATATCCAAATTTGTGCTAATTCGTGTGATAACATTTAAAGGCTCTCCTCTATTTGATCTCCTTCATTGCAATATCGTTCCAACATTCTTTTAAGATCATACAGATCTCTTAATTCATTATCATACATTACATAGTTGTCTAAATAGCCATTATTTTCTATTCTGTTTGTTCTTTGTAGATCCTTTTTACCAAACCAACCAATAATATATCCACTTTTCTTTTCTACATCTAATTGAACTGATACATATATATTTTTAGGTTTTCTTTTAAACTGCTTAACCATTTCAAGTGTTCTTGTATGATATTCTTTTGTTCTTGTTTTTACATCAACCAATAAACCATGAATTTTAAAATCGTATTCATCAGCCTCTGTATGACTTGAAGAATCTTCTTTAAATGGTATTTTTGCTTCTCGTAGAAAGCATTTAAATATTTTTTCTCCTAATTTACCTTCATACATCTTTCTTTGCTTTGCATCTAATCCACCTTCATGAAAATCGTGATCATCAGATGTATAGGTTCTTGATTTATAAGCATAACCTATTGCCTCTTGAATCATTCTTTCAGGTATTATAACCACCAAGCACCACCTTTCCTTTTTTTGTATTTTTTGTATTTATCTTTATTGTAATCCTTCATACAAGTAATACAATAAGTTTGTTTCTTATATCCTGCATCTTGCCTACGATAATAATCATCAAGTGATTTTTCTACTTTACATCTTGGGCATCTTTTATATTCCATATTGGCCACCAAATAATGCCCTGATTTTAAATCTGTATCTTTCTGTAATTGTAGATCTACCACTTAACATACCATAAGCAAGTGTATGGCTGCAACCAAGTTTTTTGGATAGCCATACTGCGTTGCGTTCTTCTTCTTTCATAATCATATTAAGTTTATCTTTGAATGTTAAATTGTTCATTGATTCTCCTTAAAATGGTATTGATTCTTCATTGTTTGTAGGTTGATCAGGTTTAGGTTCAGGTGTTTTTCCCTGTTCTGCTTTAACCATTTTTAATAGTTCTGCTGATATTTCTTTTGTGCAATATACTGTATCAAACCATTCTCCATCTCTATCTTGTTGGCTTGGTCTTGATACAAACTCGCCATTGATACCTTCCATGATCTTAAAACCTTTTAATGTAAAACCTTCAGCTGTTAATACATCAAAAAAGCCTCTTAATTTACCTTTATTATATGGTTTCCAATTTATAACTTTCATTTATTCTCCTTTGAACTTTTTTATTATATAATTCACTTTTTCTTCGTGTGAATTAAAGGTTGTGTGTTTTTTGTTTGTTGATCTTGGTACCACTGTACCAACTTCTTTTGTTTCAATTTTATCTTTTGGCTGCATAAATTTACTTGCTAATTGTGTTTTGCAAGTTAAACAATTTTTTGAAGCACATTCTTTTAACCATTTAATTTTTTCTTCATCTCCATTAAATGCTTTGTTAATCAACATTATATAATCAGGATTATAATCTCCGTCCATATCAATATGATTTTTATAAGTTATTGCATTTTTAGTTTCTTGTATTAAATTCATATTTCCCCCTATTTAAACCAATCAATTGCATAATAAACTATAAAATACCATATAATTGCAGTTATTAAAAAAATACCTAAATAAACAAAAAAGTTAAACCAATTCATTTTTGTTCCTCCAAGTATATATTAAATTCTTTGTTATATTTATATGGCTTTTCAACCACATCTATTATTACACTTGCATTCCAACCTTTTTCTTCATCTAACCATCTTAAAAAGAATATAAAGGTATCTGTATCTACTTTGTTCATTATATCCATTATAGTTTATCCTTTATGCTATACTTAATAGCGATGTATAACTCTGCTACTAAAATAAAAAAGACTAAAAATATTGCAAATTGAAATATTACTATCATAAGATCTCCTTGTTTATTGTTTTTAATACCATTCCATAATTATTAATTTTTGTTTTTATTTTTAAGTTTTTTTTCTTTATTAATTTATTTTTTGAAAAAGGTTTATAATTTACATGGTGGTGGTATCTTCCAAATTTTTTAGTTACTTTTGCACAATCAGGGTGCTGTTTTGCTAAAGATTCAGCAAACTCTAACCTGTTATTAGTTTTTCCATATAATTCTTCTGTGTTTCCACCTTTGTTTCTCATAGTTCCTGTTTTATCAATTAAAAAAGCATTAAATAACAAGGTGCAATATCCTGCCTTTAAAACTCTTAAACTTAAATCTGTATCTTCATTATATTTGCCTCTCCATCTAAATTCTAATTTATTGTCTATTAAAATACAACTATAAATTCTTGTGTTTAGTTTATAAGGAGGCATCTCAACTCTATCGTGTGCAAAATTTTGATAATTCATACCTGATAAGGCTATATTTTTATATCTATCAACAAAATCTTCGCATATTTTAAATATATACTTACTTCTGCATTGTATTCTTTGGTTTCTGTTTAATCTCATAAATTTGAAAATGTTGTCATCTAATATCCAATGTTTTTTTGCACCTATAGATATAGAGTGTTCCCAAACAAAGTTTCTTGCAGGTATTGATCCTTGCCCTAAATTACTAAAAGGCAAAACAATTATTTTCTTGTGGTTTATTTTTTTAACATAAAAATCATATTCTTGTGGCTCTATAACTATTTTCCAATTTATTCCACATAAATTTAATGCCCTTACTGTTAGTGGGTTTTCCCACCTACCTTTTGATATAATATATATAGGATATTTATTCATCATCAATATATGCAAAGTTTCTTGGTTTGTTTTTTTCTCTATATGGAAACCAAATGCTTTTTGTTTTGTCTGTAATTTTATAGCCTGTAATTTTTGCAAATTTTTGTACATCTTCTTTTGTTTCAAAACTAACCACTATTTTTTGTATCGGCTGTTTATTTTTCTGTATAAATTCAGGCATATCTATCCACTCTTTTTCCCAATTATTTATGTTTTTTTTGTCAAACAAAGATTGTTGTTTTGTATTTTTAATAGACACTATTTAACCACCTTAACATACATAGGCTTCCAAGATACACTACCTAATTGTACATCTGTAAAACCAAGTGATAAAAACAATACTACTGCTAATAAAAAACCTATTAAAAAACTTTTAATGTCTTTCATTTATTCTCCTTTACCAATTCATTTCTTTCTTGTTTTGTTATAACTTTAAATCCGCTACAACAAGTGCTATCTAAACTTGGGTTAATTTTATCTAAAAAAATTGTAGGATCTTTACATTCAGGGTTATTACAATAACCTAAACGAGAATTGCCTGTTTTATCAAACGGAAATTTATTATCTAAATTTGCCTGTTTTGTTTTTGGATTAAATTCTTGGCTTTTTTTAATCCAAGTATTCCATCTCATTTTAATATTAAATGTTTTAAATTTTTCTTTATGAAACTTTTTTCCACCATCTGAATATTCAGTATAATGATTTATAAATTTCTCATATTCATTATGTTTTGTAGGCAATAGTTCTTCACATTGTTTTTTAAATTCATCAATCCGAGTATATATATCTTTCTTTAATTTCTTTTCTTTCTTACTATGTATTTGTTTCTGATTTGTTTCTGATTTGTTTGCAATTTGGATTAACTGATTACTTCCGTAATTTATGATAGTTAGGTGTGTTAGTTTGCTGTTTGTTTTAACCTTAATCATATCATCTTTTTCGTAAAGTTTTAAGAATGTTCTCAACCGAGTATTTCCCCAACCAAACAATTTGCATAACTTCTTTTGGGAATCAATAATTTCTCCTGCCTTTAAATAATATATTTCAGATCCAATTAAAACTTTCTGATCAGTATATGCTGCCCTTAACAATAAATATAACCAAGCCTCTGCATAACTATAATTTTTAGAGAATTTTACTAATGGATTATTTAGTATCTTTCTATGTATTTTGATCCAACCTTTTTTCATTTGTTTTCTTTGGTATAATAACTGTTAGCACACCATTCTCTACAATCCCAAGTATCATTCAAATCTCCATCAACCAATGTTGTTAAATGATGAGATGTGTGGATTATAACATTTTGTCCTGTAAAGAATTTTGCTATATTTTTTACTTTATATTTTTTGTTACCATTTTTTAATGGAGATTTCCTAACCCAACCATTTCTTTTTAAATACAATCTATATGTTTTTGTATCATTAGGCATAAAACCAATTTCTTTAGCCACTTCAAATAAACCATCTCTTACAACAAGATAGTCTTGTTTAGTACCAATAGAAATTGCCCTTACAACACAATCTCCTGCCATATCTTTTTTTAATTTAGTAGGATAATAATTTTCCCTACCTCCATGATTTTTTATAAATTTCATATTTTTCCTTTTTTTTATTTAACCAATTAATTCTAATTTAATAATATTAAAGTTACCAAACAACAAAAATCTTTATTTGTTTATTATTATAACGAGAAATTAAATTATTTTAAACTTTTTTCATTATTTACTTGTTTAAGAAAAATAAATGTTATATAATATGTTATTGGTTAATTAAAAAAAGGAAATAAAAAATGAAAACAAAACACGAACAATTAGACAAACTTATGAAAAGTCAAATATGGATTGATTTTAATAAGCACGAACAAGTTGAGAATTATCTTGAAGCAATACATGATGATTCTGAATTAGTATATTGGAATCAAGAAACATTCTTAAATGAAATGAATTGGTTAAATGATGGTATATCAAGTCCTGATGAATTAACTTGGATTGAAGATATGTTAGCAGATAATCCAAAAGAAGTTTATAAGTTAAGAAATCATATGAAATATTATCTCAAGAAATGGGAGGGGAAATAAATAATGAAAACAGAAACAACAATAAAAACAATAAAGTTAGAAAATCATAATACAACAATTACTATTGTAGAAATGAAAGAAAAAATAAAATTAGATCCAAATGTTTTATGGACTAACACACCTTTTAAAAGTAAATTTTTTGTAACTTTAGATGGAGAACACATTATTAAAAATCAAAATGATTATTGTAATCAAATTGGAAATGAGGCTTATTTAAATGATGTAATTGAAAACTTGATTGCTATAGATGGTGGAGATGAAGATGTTAATTATTGTTTAAAATATGGACACGAGCCTATTCATTGGGAAGAAATATAATAAAACAACAAGGGTGGTGTAAAAGCCACCCTTTAACTTTAAGGGGAAATAAATGAAATTTCACGAATTATACATAGAAACTAAAAAACCAAATCCACAAAAAATGGTATATTTATCTGTTAGAATTGATGGACACACAAAAACTAAAATTAATGCTAATATAAAATTTGATAACAAACAAGGAGAAATAAATGGGTAAAGATAATAAAGCCTTACCTACAGTAGATATTAAGGGGAAACCTTATGTTTTAACGCAACATAGACTATTAGAGTTTCATAGATTATATCCAAATGGCTCTATAAAGACCGAAATTACATCAGATTCGCAAGATTCTGTAGTAATGGTAACAACAATAATCCCTGATGTAAAAGTGCCTGAAAGAGCATTTACAGGAATTGCCCAAGAAACTCGTGGATCTACATTTATTAATAAAACATCTCATTATGAGAATTGTGAAACATCATCAAGAGCAAGAGCATTATCAAATCTTGGTATAGGTGTAGAAGAATCTTGTGCAAGTGCAGAAGAAGTTGCAAATGCAGTTATTCAACAAACAGAACAAAAAACTATTAAATCAATGGAAGATGTGATATTAAAAGTTAATAATGCTTTTAAAAAACACTCTCAATGGATTCCAATAGCAGTTGAATGTAAAGTTTGCAAACCAAACGCCTTTGAGAATAGTTTAAAAAAGATATTTGATGCACAATCTATACATCAAGCAAAAAAAATAGTAGAAAAGATAGAACAAGCATTGTTAAATTACTACGAAGAATTGCTTGAAAATGAGCAGTACAAAAGAATGCTTGAAGCTGAAAAAGAAAGACAAGCAAAAGAATCATCTAACAAGGGGGACTAATTCATTTCCTTTCATCTAACCAATGCACACAATGTAGTTCCCCTTTTCCCCTCCGATGAGTAGAGACAAAAAAAGGCCTCAATTATGAGGCCTTTTCTTTTGTAGATGTTTATGTTTTAATGCGTTTCTTCTATATCTACAGAAAAAGAATATAAATTAGGTGCTTTGCTTGTCAATGTTAATGAACGCCTTTTAAATCTTGCTATAACAAATTGATCAGGGTTATTATTGGAATCATCTATTTGGAAAAGAAAAGGTAAAGATCCACCTAATGTTGGTGTCCATACTCTTGAAATAAATGTATTACTTTCTAAAAATGGATTATTAATGCTTGAATCTACTATATCTAAAGTGTTGTTAGCGTGTTCAAGTTCTGCAAAAACATTTGTCTCGCTTACATGATCCCAAGTTAATTTCCAACTTCTTCTACCTCTATTACCTAAATTTGCTTTGTTATCTTCTATAATCATATTACTATCATCAGGTACAAAACCTGTTTCATAATTCCATTGTTCAAATGGGTTTCTTCCTGACCATAAACCACTTCCAATATAATTTATATCTGATCTTGTGTGTCCTGCTTGTGTTTTTTTAGATTTAATACCATCAAATTTTCTTAATATAGATGCCTTTAATTGTGGGTTGTGTGGAGGACTCCAAGTGCAACCCATTAAAAAACTACCAATATAATTGATTGAATCAACTGCTGCTGATTTCATTGTTACTATTTTTATAATTTCAGGATTCAATAGGTGGGTTTGCGTAAAAGTCGCTAAGGAAAAACCATTATGTTCAATTGTAAGCTGTGAATCTCCAAAATTAATATTTTTATCAAATTGATAAGGAGACGCACCAAGAACAGAAATGTCTGATTGCACCCAAGTCATTTGATTGCTTAAATTGTGATTTAGTAATCCTATAAAATCAACAGGGATTGTTGGAAAGTTTTTATCTGATTTAAATTGAATAATTGGATCTACAGTACCTGCGTTAAATGTTTTAATTATACTAATTGGATTTAAATATAATAAATCTTCAAAAGTTCCACTATAAGTGTATGAACTTAAATCAGTATTATATAATTCTTCGTTTTTAAAATATTCTGTCTTGCCTACTGCGTGTAAGTATGACATCATATCAATATAAAATTTTGGTTTTTTTAGTTCCTGATAACCCATTACCATACCTCGCTTATACTAAATGATATTGAATACATATTTGGTGCTAATGTTGAAATGCTTATACTATGCCTATCAAAAGTGCATATAGCAAATTGATCAGGGTTATTATTTTCTGTATTTGGTTGAAACACAAAAGGAATAGTTCCACCTAAAGTAGGAATCCACAATCTACTCATAAAGTTATCTTCTTGTAATATGGGGTTGTCATATCCTTTTTGTGTAAAAGTGTCCTCTGAATTATCAGGATATGTTTGATTACCATCAAAACTGTTCCAATTTGTTTGTTCGAGTGCTGCGTGTAAATCATAATCTGCAATATGAGTGAAACTTATTGTCCATTTTCTTCTACCTAACCTACCAAGATTTGCTTTATTATCTTCCACAAACATTTCTTGTTGAGAATCATTAGGATCTTCCATAGGAAAAGTTAGAGTAGGGTTTTCAGGATAATTCCACAACTCCCAAGCATTATGGCCACTCCACAATGGGTTACCTAAATAGTTAATATCGTGATGTGAAAATCCACCTTTAGTTGTACTAACTTTAATTCCATCAAATTCTCTTGACATTGTAACTTTTGGATCTATTTTTGGCGTCCAAGTTTTACCAAAAAAGAAAGCACCCATATATCTGTGTCCCACAGATGAAGAACCTTGACCAAAATGAAGAAATAACTCTGAAAGATTTGTTGTGTAATAAGTTTCATCTTTTAATCTTATAGAAAAACCATTATATGGCGTACTATTTGAAGAATTAACTAAATCTTCACAATTAGAAAAACTCCATAAAGTATCAAGCGAATCTTTACCACCTGCAACCCAACCAAGTCCTTCAAAATTATGATTTAATACCACACAACAATCAATAGGTAATGTTGGCCATAAATCTCCTCTTGATCCATCTTCAAGTATATCTTCATAATTTAATAAAGTATATGCACCTGATTGTGCTAATTGAAATTTTACAAGACTTGATGTATTACAATACAATAAATCTGATTTTTCTCCAAAATAAATAGCATTACTACCTGCACCTGCTCCATCAAGTAAAACTAAATTATCGGTATGCTCATTATCATTCCTTTTAAAAAATTTACCATGACCTGTTGTATGAGCATAACTCATCATATCAACAAAAAAACGAGGAGTTTTAGGCCTTTGTTCATTAGCCATTAATACCCACCTCCTGAACTTGATCTTGTTGATATAGATTGACTTACCCCTGTTGATTGTTTTTCAACAATTTTGTCTCCATCTTTTTCTAAATATTTAGAAGCCTTGCTGTGAGTTTTACCTGTCATTGCATAACCCATATCTGTATGAATATGATAGTAACCTTTGTAGATTTTGCCATTAAGTGTATATTCGTTACCTTCGGTATATAAATTCTTTTGTATTGGAATATTAACAATACCTACATTTGATTTTTGGTATTGATTTTTGTATTGCCTTCCAAATCTTTTTGGTTGTTTTGGTTTTGATATGTTATTATGCTCTAAAGAATCCCAAGTATCAGTTTTTTCTGTCATTCCTAACATCTTGCTATCTCCCCACAAAATCTTTTTGTTTGAAACTGTAAGCTGAACCCTCTCTCCTGTTTTTGTTGCACCTAAACAATTTCTGACATTTAAAACACCTTCATAAAAAAATAAATCAGATCCATTTTCTATAATATTTGTACCAAAATTAACTATTAATATTTTATTTTTACCTGCTCTTAATGCCCAACCTTCAGGAAGTGTTGGGTTGATATATACTTCTCCTGAATAAGTAATTTCTATACCTGCTAATTCAGGATATTGGTTGTATAATCTAAATGTACCATCTATTATTTCTGCTCTAATTTTTTTCATTATCCTTGCCCACTTAATATTATATCCATTACTAATAATATATCTAAAATGTTTAATCCACCATCTTGATTCATATCTCCTGAATCAACAAAGTAACCAAGTTCTTCTTCCCAATACGCACCCCATAATTCTTCAGGATCTAATTGTCCTGTTATATGCTGAATCATCATAACAACGTCTTGTATATTTACTGCTCCATCAAAATTTACATCTCCTGTTGCCTCTGCTTGCCCACCTATATTATATTCTTGTTTAAATTGGTAATTTAAAACATTTCCTTCTTCAGTTGTAATCTTTATTTTACCATAATTAATTGGATAGGTAAAGTTGTTTTCTTTTGCTTCAATAATACAATACCCTTGATTATTACTTGCATCTCCCCCTGATACAACAGTAAGTTTAAATTTATCAGTTTCTTCAGAATATGGCCCAACATCGCCATCTACAACATCAGCAATTTCTGCTGTCCAAGTAACGCCATTGGGGTACTCAAATGAATAAGGTGTTTGATATATATTTAACCTTATAAATCCTTGATTATAATCACAAACATTATTTCCATTTTCCCATTCTGCTTGGAAATATTCAGAAAATTCTAAAGGAGGATCTTCGTATGCAGATTGGTAATTAAGCGTAACATTTTCTCCATCTCCATTATATATATAACCATCATCTGTTAATTTGCCTATTTCTTCTTCTGTTAATGGAGGAACAAAACCTTCATCATTGTTATAACCCTCAATATACCATAATGGTAATCCATATTGTAATCTATGCAATTGTTGTGCTATTACATTAATTTTGTTTGCTTTCTTTTTAATTTCTTTAACTATAAAAAATGGATAAACTAATTGCCCACCTTTGACTTCGTATGTCCAATATTTATAACCAAATGCAGTTTCATCTGACAATTGACTTATATAAATAACATCTCCTGCTTCAACGTTTAAAAACTTTGTTGATAGTTCAAGTTTAACAATCAATTTTTGATTAATAGACTCCATCATTTTATACTTTTTAAATTCGTGTGCAGTATATTCGTCTCTAATATATTTAGCTTCTATTTGTGTTAAACCTTCTTCTAATGTTTTTTGATAGATGTCCTCCATATTATATACCCATTCAGGATTAGTTTCTTCATACAAATCGGTTGTTAATCTCCAATATGAACTATATTCTCCTGTTTGTGTTTGAATGGGTGGTTCTATTACTTTTAAAAAGTCTGTGTTTCCATAATCGTAATGGTATAATAATTTTATTTGATCATAAACATCATCAACTTTAGTTAATTCAAAACTAAATTTTTGCACATCAGGAGCATATATTTTATATCTAACATCAGCCATATTGTAAAATGATTTCATTGGATTAAAAGTAAATGTTCCGTCTGCTCTAAATTTTGGGAACATTTTAGTATTAGTAGCAAATTCTTCTATTAAATCTTTTAATTTCATTTGCTCTGTCATAGTAAATGCCATTCTCCAACCCTGATGTATCGCTTGTGTTAGGTGTAACATTTGATTGTCATAATAATCAGGATTATACTCTACTTCTTTAGATAGTAAATGTTGCACTATACCATGAGGACTTTCCACCATACCACCAACATTAACTTCAGGAACATAACTTGTGTCGTCCCAACCATTATTATTGTAAAAGGCTACTATGTTGTCTGTTGCAGAACTTGGAGGAAAACCTTCTTCCCATTGCCCTGAATCTGAACCTAAAAAGTGCATTCTTATAAAATTCCTTCTTAATGCTTCCGTAGGTAATATTCTATGTGAATCTTCTGTAAATACTATAAAGGCATCTCCATTATCAATATCATATTGATTATCAAATTGCCCATCATTATAAATAGATATTCTTCCATCAAAAAATATAACCCACATTCTGCTTGGTATAATCTGCATATTTTCCATAAAATCATCTAATGAAAAAGGATCTCCACCATTTACAAGCCAACCTGAATTACCACCTGTTCCATCTTGTGAATAACCTAAAGATTCAATATGACTCAATACACTATCATCTTCAATCCATTCAGGTAATGTTTCTACTAAAAATGAATTAAATGGACTCCAATTCGTTACTCCCTCTGATAACCTTCCATATATATTTGCATACCAAGTTTTTTCATGTGTGTTTTCTACAAACACATCTTGTATAATGTGCATATAATTTATAGCACCACAACACATACCAATATATTGATTATCTTCTTCCTTTTGAACAATTTGAGGCATTCCTAATTTTACAGATTTAAATTGATTGGGTGTATTCCATTGATGTATAATAGTATTTTCAGTAAAACTCCAACCATTTATAAAGTTAGTTCCTTGAGGCCCATAACGAGTAAATTCTCTTGTATTTTCTTGATAAGTTCCATCTGATCCTCTAATATGTTGTTTGTTGTTTGGTAAAAAAGATGGAAAAGCATGAATTTCTTTTGCCCAATCAAATTCTGAATTATAATGAGTATGTTGATAATTTGGGTTTGGGTGTTGAGGTATATTTTCCCCTCCCCATAATGCACTTGCCATAAAAAACTCATCTACACCTTCAGTACCTAATTGCCAATTCCACCCACTATATGCCCATATATCTGCAATAAACCAAGTAATACATTTAGAATTAGTTTCAAGTGGATCTAAAACAAATTCCCAATAAACATAAGCACCTTCTTCGCCTACTTCAGATTCTTGCCTTCCATACCAACCTAAACCTCTATTGTCATCTTCTTTTATAGCATCTTTAAAATCATTTGGCTTAACAATCCCAAAAGGACTATTCCAATCTCTTGTTTTACCAAATACTTCATCATCTCTTTCGTCTGCACCACCATTCCATAGGGGATTATCAGAATCAAATGTAGGATTATTTGTAAAATAAGATGTTTGATCTGTATCAAAAGGAAACATAAAAGCGTCTCTTGAATACTCGTTATCTTCGTCCCACATATTCATATACCATCTTGAAGGCGCTCTAGTTAATGCAAGAATACCATCATAAGCGCCTGCATGACTACCTTCATTAACCCCATTTTCTGCATTAAGCCAAGGATCTTCCCTTAAATCACGAACTGCAAAAAGTTGCCCACCTATTTTATGTCCTACTCCACCATTATCTGCATCTCCTCCACCTGCACTATCTGTTGATATTTGTCTTGATCTTGCTTTTCTATGTCCTTTTATTTGGTTGATTCTTCTTAATACTCTACCCATTGCAGGAGCTTCATAACCAAACACCCTAAAAATCTCTTGTTGTACTTGTGTAAATAGAGGTGTTGCAATTATATCACTACCAACCACCTCAAACATTTGTCCTGAAATATCTTGTATAAAATAAAACCATTGACCATAATCATCAGGTACATTGTTTAATATATTAATATAACTATCGCCATCTTTTAAATACATTGCTGATTGTTCAGGCATTTTGTTTGCAACTACATCAGGATAATCTGTCAATGATGTTTCTGATACAATTTTAGACACAGGTTCTGTATCAACAATAAATGCTGAAACTGATTCCACACCATCTTCAGTAGTCAAAATATTATCAATTCTCTTTTTTAAAGGAGATTTGGTTACATGGCCATATACCATAGGAAAAGGTGTTAATCTATCTTGTGATGCGTAATCTTCATTATCAGGTATTAATTCAGGAATTAATTTATCTAAAGTTAATTGTGATATATCTTCTACTGATAATTTAATAGCTGTTTTTGTTTGTGTAAATCTTGTGATAGTGCCTTGATTGATCATAGAGCAATCTTCTAATGTTTTGCAAGATTGTGATTTCCAATATATTCTAACAGCACAATTAATCACGTCTTTTATATAATTTGAAAACTTCCTACCATGAAAAGATACATTACTAATAGTTAAACCTGATCCTTGAATACGATATTTTTTAGTTTCTAAGTCTAAAGTTTCTTTAACATCAGGAATGTTTTGTAATAATGGTTCATAATAATTTCCATCAAAATATATGTTTTGTGTTGATAAAAATAACTTATCATCATCAGTTATGCTATCAATAGTTTCAAAAGCATCTGCTCTAATATTTTTATAAATAACTACTAAAGGTATTACATTTTGTCTTGTATTTCCTGTATCGGACTTAAATATATCGCTTGTTTCTATTGACATTATCTAAAATCATATCCTTGTCTTATTGATTCTTTTAGTTGTTCTACTAATTCATCTTCTACAAAATCTTTACTCATAACATTGCCTGTTATTACTATTTGCCCTTGTCCTTGTGGCCCTTGAGTGTTTGGCCCTTCAAGTGGTGTAATTTGCACTAACTCTGCACCTGCTTCTCCTGCTATAATTGGTGTTGCTCCATCTACCACTTCATTCATACCATATTCTGCAAATTTCGCTGAAGTGTCTTGCCCTTCATTTTTTAAATCTGCCAATGCTTGATTTAATTGTTGGTTAGATTGTGATGCTTTACCTACTAATACAGCACTTGCTGCTATTGCTTTTGCAGCAGTTAATGGATCTGATGGTGCAGGACTTGTCCATATATCTATTAAACCCTTAGCAGTATTTGCTTTAATCATTGCCTTTTGCATTTTAATTTGTTTTTCTTTTCCCATACCACCTGCAGCTATAAGTGCAGAAGCACCATCTAATACTTCTTGTTGTATATTATTTTCATCTTTTGCTACTTGTGATACAAACTTACCAAAACCTTTACCTAATTTTGTTAAAAAATTCACACTATTATTAGCAGAGTCTTGTGTTGATTCTTCTATTGTTTTTATAGCATCATTTATTTCATTTATATCTTCTATGATTTCAAGTTTTCGCTTTTCTCGTTCTTCGCTTGTTCCACCTGCTATCATATCCATAACGTTTAAATGTGCAAATTCTTCTTGCATCGCTAAAAGATTAGATGTTAATTTTTCTTTCATAGTTGCTAATGTTTCTGACATCATATCAGGATCTACAATGTTGGGCGCTATAGGATAAATACCTTCATAAGGATCAAACCCTGTTGATAGTGGCTTTATTTCAAATGGTTCTAATGGCCCTTGTGCATTTACTTGTCCTGCTCTTTCTTCTCTTTCTTTAGCTAAATTTTCTTCTTCTTCATTTAATTTATTGATTTTATCTGTTATACCTTGTGTTTTTTCGGTTTGTTTGTCAATCATTTCATTTAATTTAATATTTGCTGTCATGAAAGTATTGCGTTCTGCATTAATTTCTCTTGCAACTTGTAACTGTTTTCCATCATTTAAATTTAATAAACCTTGTTTTTGTCCTAATTCTACAACTTTTTGTGTATATTGATCTAAAGTTAATGTACCATCTTGATATTGTTTATATAAATCTGCAGCCCTTTCTGCAGTTTGTCTTACTGTTCTTGCAAACGCACCTGAAATATTACCTGTTGTTTTTAATGATTTTGCAAAATCCTTATGATCACTTATTATACTATTAAATTGGTTGTTATTTGAATTTTTTAAATCTTTATGTGCTGCAGTTGCATCTTTTCCAAATTTAATTGCAGTTTCATTAGCTGCATTATAACTTGTTGTTAATGCGTCTGCAATTCTTTTAGTGTCGGCAAGATTTTCTGCTAATATCTTTTCTGCAATTAATCTTTCTATCCTTGTTTTTGTTGATTTGTTTAAAAGATCTACGGCTCTAGTTAAATCTTGATTAGTAACTTTTTCTGCGTTCATATTTTTAAGAAAATCAGGATATTCTCTTTGTAATGCTCTTATTTTTTTAACTCTTTCATCTTGAGGAATATTTAAATTTATGATTTCGCTTGTTAATAATCTAATTTGGTTTTGTTGTGTTCTTAATGCTGCTATTTCTTTTTCTGTAGCATCTTCACTATCCACCATACTATTAATAAATCCTGTAATACCTTTTACTACAGTTTGAGCAGCAGGTAATAGTTTTTGTCCCATGTGATCAGCTAATCTATCAACTGCGTCCATCATATTAGACATATTACCTTCAAATGTTTCTGATAATGCTGTGGTTGCTCCTGATATACCTAAATGTGGATCTTCCATTGCGTCTATTAATGCAGTTCTAAATTCAGGTAATGTAAGTTTAGTAATATCTTCTATACCTTTAAATGATTTAATTAATTCTAATACTCCTCGTTCTCTTAATACATCTGCTGCACCTGCTCCACCTGCAAATGCTCTACCCATTGCTTGTGCAGCTTCAACTATATCTACGCCCATAAATGCTGCTAAATCTGCTACACCTTTAATATTTTTTTCTGCGTCCATACCAAATGCTTTAAGTGAAGCACCTGCTTCTACTACTGATTTAACTGCAAATGGTGTTGTTGAGGCTATTTTAACAAATTTTTGAAATGCTTGTGTTCCCCTATTAACACTACCATACATAGTGTTTAATCTTGTCTGTAATGTCTGAAATTGCGCTGCAGTAGATATTGCGTGTTTGCCCATAGCAGCAATAGCTACACCAACTACTGCTAATCCTGCTTTTATTTTTTTAGAATTTTTTACTAATTTATCTTGACTTCTATTGAGGGAATCGACATCTGATTTTGTTTCTTTGACACCTTTGGAATTAAATTCTAATACATATTTATTTTTTATCGCCATCTTTTTTCTTTCTTTCTTTCGTTAGATGCTGAATACAATGTTCTTTTTCAGCACTATATATTAAAAATTCATCTACCACAGATGCAGGTGTATCTTGTACTGTAGAATATAAAGGTGTATTAGATTCTAAAGAATATTGAACTTTTTTAATTCTGTTTTGGATTTTAAAATCATAAAAGTCTGTAGGGTTGGAATAAAATAAATGTGAAACAAATAAAGATTTTCCAATAGGATATTTGTTAAACGATTTATTATAACATCTACATAATTCTGCATAAACATCTTTTATATTTTTAAATTCTATTTCTTTGTTTAAAGTTAGGCTTCTTGCCTTGTATGGGAAGGTTGCAAAATGTTCTACAAATTCACAACCTTTATAATAATACCATACATTTAATCTAAATAGAATTTCATCTACTTTTTTTTATTTAAAGCATCTCCTATAACTCTGAACAACTCCATGATTTCTTCATTAGAAAATTCATTGATCATCTCATCTGTCATATTTGTTGCTACTCTAATGCATTGTACCATATTGGTAAAAAATTTAGAGTTATTTTCTTTTGATACTTGCATCATCAAATCCATAAGTTCGCATCTTTCGTCAAGATTTATATCTTTTAAAGTTACTTCCCTTTTAGATTCAACTTTTCCATCTCGCTTAATTACAAGATCTATTTTTTCCATTGCTCTTTCTCCTTGTTATTATCCTGATATTGTAACGCCTAACATTTTTGATGCTGAAGATATATCATCATCTCCCACAACAGTAAATGGTAGTGATTCCATTAATACAGCACCACCATTATCAATAGAAGGTTCATTTAAGAATGCTTTAGGAATTGCTATTGCAAAACCTGAAGATTCTGCAATGTTAATTGCTACTGTAGTGCTGTCTCTAAATTTACCTGCATCATGAATATCATAAATATCTTCGTTTCTAATAACATTTAAATTACCTGTTACCTCAAAACCACCTGTCATTGCATATCCAAATGGTGCAAAAGTACCTGATGTTGTATCTTTGTAATGGATTCTTTCTATTGTTCTATTTACAGATAACTCCCAAGATTGAACAACAAGTTCTTCAGCACTTCCATCATTTACATATGTAGATCCTGCTGCTAAATTTCTTATGTTTTTAGGTGTTCCTGTATCGTATGATCCACTTGTTAAATCATCTCCAATCATTGTAGGTTTAAATCCTGTTGCCCAATTAATTGTACAAACAAGTTCCCCACCTTCAGATCCAATATCTTGTGTTAATGTAAATCCTGTTGCTACACAACCTGATGCTATTACGCTTTCTATATTATCTTTTGCTCCTGCATTTACAAATCTAATATCATAAGTATTAACAGATGATCCACTATCTACTCTATATGAAGCAATTGGAAAGCTGTAGGTATTATTTAATTCACACTCACTTGCTCCATCTTCAAATACTGATTCACAAGCTAATAATACTGATGTTGTTGTTCCTCTTAATACAGTATCAAATGTCCATAATTTAGTACCTTCTGAATGGTGTCCTTGACTTGCAGTTTGTGTGTAAAGTCCTGATCTTTGTGCAGAATATTCTACAGGGACACTTGCTTCAGGTATTGTAAAACTTGTTGTTTGTAATTGTGTTAAACCTGCATGATCAGGTGCAGTACCAACTGTTGTTTCTTTTTGATATGCCACATAGACATCTTGTGATGGTCTATAATTTTGTGCTTGTGCCATTATTTATCTCCTTCCGTAGTCTTTTTTGCTACTTTTTCTTTTTTTGTTTTGGTTTTTCCGACTTCCTCTAAAGTAGCAAATACTTCAGCAGGAATTAACTCAGGAGATGTTACTTCTAAAACACCACCTTCTTCCAATGTCTTAACTTTATGAACTCCAAAATACTTATTATCTAAGCCTTTGAAATCTTTTGTTGCTTTAAGTTTCATAACTTCTCCTAATTGAAATGGTTATAGTTAGTTAGTGTTAATGTATATTCTATAATATACAAATTATCTTTATCTTCATTTTCAGAATCTTGAACATCATAAGTAATTTCATCAATACTTAATTCTGCCCAATTATCTGAATAAGTCTGCTTATCAAGTAAATGTTTTTTTAATCTATCAGATTTCTTTTTAACTGATTCATTAATTCTTATCTGCGACATATCGCATTTATGGTAATATCTCAAACCTACAGAATACTCCCTTATTTCGTAAGAATTTGATGTTTCTATATTATTACTTGAAATTAAATTAATTCTAATAAATTCATTGCCTCTATCAACTAATTTAGGGCTTATATACACATTTTTAAATTCATCATCAACATATTGCTTTAATGCTTCTTCAATTCTTCCAAATGCTACATTATCATAGGTTACAGCCATTAAAATTTCCCTAATTTATGTCTTACTACTCTTGCAGGCTGTAAATCATTTCTAATAATATCTGCAGTTCTTACACCTTGTGAATTACTTTGTTTCATTCCGTAATTTCTAACTTCAATATCCCATCTATCATTAGTATTCATAGAATTACCTTCAAATCTTACATACAAACCACTTGCAACATGATCTAAACCACCTGTAACTTTCCAATCAGTCATCTCAGTTCCATATAAATTAGTTCCATCAGATACTTTAATAGTCATTCTTGCAGTTCCATAAGCACCACCTGTTGTGCATATCATTTGCACTCTATCATATTTAATTCCGTTCCACTCTCCATAAGTTTCTACTAAATTCATAGATCCTGCATTTGTAATTTCTATAATATCTCCTGATGAATCAGTTTTATCAGTTTCAAAAGATAACTTCCATTCTCCTTTGTTTAGCTTATCAACCATACCTGTTCCATCAAGATTTGTAATTTGTTCTTGTATAATTTCTGCATCTTCCCAATTTCCACTTGCTCTTTGAAGATTTACTGCTACAATATAACAAGTCAATTTAATAAGTATTGCATCATATTCTGCGTCATCTGAACTTGGTGTATCAGAATGTATAAAACTTTTTGGAATAGGGTTAGGAAAGCGATTATCAAGCATATTATTAAGTTCCATTGAGGCTCTATATAAATGATTGTTCATTAATGTACTCCAATCACTACCTGATTCCATAACTAAATTATTTGGATCAGAAGAACTATTAAAATAATAAAGTGCATCTGCTGAACTATCATAATACCAATCTCCTGCTGAATCTACTGCACCTGAATTTGCTTGTGCAGCACCTAATTCTTCGCCATCAACAAATAAAGCTGATACTAAACCTGTATTATGAGCAACATATTGATTTGATGTGCCTGTTCCTGCCCAATTATATATAGGATTCTTATTATCACTCATACTTACTAAATGAGGGAAATAATCTTTAAAATTCACTTGTGTTGCATAACTAAATGTACTTGTCGCCATATTATCTCCTATATCAATCCAATAATTTCAACATCTGCATCTATTTTACTATTCATTGATCTTGCTGATATTCCTCTTATGCAGTTTTGCTGACTTGCAGTAGCATTAACACCTCCACTATACGCAGAATCATAATTAAAGCTAACAACAAATTCAGCCATTGGAGGCCCTGTTATATCTAATGCTCCTGTTGTATAATTTAATGTACCTGTTGCTTCTCCACCTATAATATTACCTTTTCCATCATCATAAGAAAATACTTGTGTATTTTTTGATTCTATATAATTAACTTTATCAAATACTGTATCATCAGGTAATTGTGCAGAAACAGCAGGTTCAACATTTGCTACTGCAGGTATAATTCCAACACCCCATAGATCTGTATCTCCACCTGAAGAATCAGATAATGCTACTGCACTTGCTCTTGTTCTTTGTCCTGATGTAAATCTAATATCTCCATTAACTATTCCTACTGTTAATCTTTTTCCTTTTAAGTTCCCTGAAGAAGCATAATAGGCTTGGTCAAATTGAGATTGCATTAAGTTTAAAAGTTTTCCTACTGTTAGATCAGAAGCATCTGTGGTTATATCAACATCATAAGCACTACCTCCATCTACTGCAACTTGGAATTGGTAAGCAGTTGAAGCAGCGAGTCCTGAATTACTTGCTGCTGTAACACCACTTAACCCCAACTCTTGATAACCTGCTTCATAAAACTTCATAGCAAAAGAGCCTTTAACAACACCATTGTTGTAAGTTAAACTTCTTGCTTTTCCAAACATATTAGTTGCAGTAAATCTTCCTGTTTCATTTGTTTGTGCATAAGTAAAGGCATCAAAATCTGATTGTGTGTTAAAGAAAGCAAATTCTACAGCTTCATCATCTGCTGTACCTGTGGTTGCTGTTGTTCCATACAACCCTCTTTCTACATCTAAATAATTGTTCGCTAAATCAGATTTATCTCCTATTGCAGTTACTTTCATAATCTCATCATCTATCCTTATTAGATCTCCAACATAAAATAAATTTGCTGTACAATTAGTAGCACTTGTATAAGGTTCTAAATATAATCTTGTAGCACTTGCATCTCCAACTATACCATCTGCTGTAGCACTATCTGCGTCTGCTGTACTATCTACTGCCAATGTTGAATGAATATCATAACCACCTTGATTATCTATTGTTTTAGCATTACCTGCTGAAGCATCAGAAGTGTATCCTACCATATATTGGTTAGGTAAAACCATAAATTCTTCTCCTGCTAAATATTGATTTACATTCCAACCTTCTGCATAAGTGTCAAAATTACTAATATTCCCAAATTCATTAATTTGAAATTGTAATTCTACACCAACTTTACTATGGTTTTTAATTAAAATAACTTTAGATCCTTTTAATATAGATGGCGCTGATTTTGATACTGTTGTTAAACTAATAAAAGCATCTGCATTATCAACTAAAGCCTTTTGTCTATATACCTCCGTATAATTATCTAACATTTCTATATTAAATTTCTCTTTTGGTGTTTTAATTTGTAAAGTTGTTTCTAATTTTGCCATTATTTTCTCCTAATCAAAGTGGTATAAAACCTGTGTTTGTAACATTATTGAATCTGTGTTTGTTTCATTCTCAACAAAACAAGCAATTACTTTATTTGCTGTAACACTTGCTGAATCTATTGTGCAAGTTACTGTTTTAATAACATTTCTATCTACTGATGTTGCTTGTCCATTTGCAAGTAAAGTTCCATTTGATAAATTACCATCATTTGTTCCACCTGTGTTAGCCATATCAAAGCTATATAAGTGTACATTAATAGTAGTATCAGTATCTGTTGTTGTAGAAACCATAAATTTTACTGCATCTATTGTTAAATTAACAGGTACTATAAATAAATTTTGTAATAAATCATCAGTAGTTGCACCTGCATCTAAAGAAGTATCAGGGTCTGTTCCTGTTCCACAAGAAGTTTCTACAGAAGTTCCAAAATAAGCAGAAATTCCTTTGCCAACAAAATAATGTGTACCTGCTACAGGTACTAATGTTTTTGCGTGAAATTCTAATATTTGAGTATTAACAGGTGTGCTTGTAGTACCTGCTTTAATTAATAAATTAGTAGTGTCTGCTTGTAGTATTGTTGAACCTGCTTTTGCTCTAATTAAAACAGAGTTTGTAGTATCATCGTTTTGTGGTCTAATTATAAACTGATCATCAGATAAAGATATACAAGATTTTGTTCCTTCTCCATCTTCTATTTGACTTGATACTGCTGAAATACCATTTGTTTCATCTGATACTTTTAATAAACTTTTATATGTACTTGCAGGACTTTTTCCAACTAAACTTCCCATCTATACTCCTCTATATTCAAAAACTGCTGTCCAAACTAAATCATAAACTGCTGCTTCAGGTGTTACTGATATTGCTAAAATATCCCCTGCAACAAATTCTGCTGCACTTGTAAATTCTGCTGTATAAGCAGTATCATCAACAGCCATCTCAATCGTTATTGCTTCTGTTGCTGTTCCATTAGGCACTTCTGTTCCTTCAGAACTCTTATGAAGCCCTACCGTTGTAGTTAATGATGCAGCTTCACTTCTTAATACTACTTTTTTTAATAATCCTCCATAAGGTGCAACTATTGTAATAAACTCATTTCTACCTGAAGAAGATGTTTGTTCTAAATTGTAACCAACAAGTGGTAAGTAAAATAAAGATGTACCTGTATTATAAGCACCACCATTTAATATATGTATAAGAGGTTGGTTAAGTATAGATCCAACAACTTCTAAATCTCCATTAATCTTAACTTTACCTTTTACACTATCATCAGGGTAGGGAGCAGACATCTCAAGTGGAGAAGTCGTGCCACCTACCTTGATAGGCTTTAAATATTTATCTAAAGGCATATTTTCGCCTAAAGTTATATTGTTAGCCATACGAGAACCCTACCTTCTCATTTTTTTCTTTTTTTTAGCAGGTCTGCCCTTTTTCTTTCCATATGTACCTTTACCTTTAGGCATTACTTACCTACCAACTTCTTTAATCCACCCCATACCATGTCTAATAGTATATCGTCATACTTGGTTGGGCTTAATTTTACTACTTTTTCTAATACAAAGAATACTGCAAGTGCAATATCCCAATTCGCTAATAAAAATTCCATTATTTATTCTCCATTCGTATTTTGTTGTATAAATATATAATCCACATTACTCCAATAGTTAAACTAACTATATCAGGTAATATGTTCCAAAAATTAAGTGCAATCGCACCAAATGATCCTGCTGTTGTATTCAAACTATCTAACACTATTTCTCCTTTATCTCAAAATGAGGAAAGTCATCAAATCTATTATCTTGAACTTCCCAATCGCTATCCCAATCTCCACCCCATCGAAGATCAATATTGTACATGCCTTTTGCAATACCTTTTACGAATCCTGCAAAAAGTGTCATTCGTTCCCTGTCTTTCCAATCAATAGGATAAGGAACTACATCTGCAGCAAGACTTGGATAAGCATTGTGCCTACCTTTGGGAAATTTAAGTTTAGTCTTGCCTTCATCATATAATTTGTTTTGCCTATCTTCGTTTCTGTGTCCTTCTATAACAGAACAATCAACATGCTTAATTACTTCATTAAATATGTTTTGTAATCTTTGATCACAAGTTTTTAAGTTATTTTTAGATCTTGTACCAAATCTCGGCATTATCTTTTCCTTATTTTATATTTTATCCTATTATTCTTTTTTCTTGCTCTATTCCTTGATTGTGATTCAAATCCTGCTATTCTTCCCCCTTTATGTGAGGCATCTAATCCATCTCCATTCCCATAAGTGCCTTTTTTACGATTATAAGCATTTAATTTGGCTCTATATTTTTTAGCTTTAGCAGTAGATCCATATTTTTTATACTCTTTTTTATAGTTTCTTTTTTTAGGCATATTATCTCCTAATATAATGGGAGGAGTATCACAAGGAAGATACCATAAAACGAGCAAGGAAAAACACAACTCCCCCCACTATTTATTCCAATTAATTTTATTGTAATTCTTAGAATATTGCTCATCACTATTAGGTATTCTTAACCAATCTCCTTTTCCTGCTCCTGTGAGATCTCCCTTTTTCCTAATTGGCCTACTATTACCTGTTTTAGAATTTATCATTTCTTTTTAGTAGTTTTTTTAGCAGGTGCTTTGTAAGGTGTCCAATCTTTTCTTCCTGATATTCTTTCCCATCTACCTGAACCAACTAAAGCATCAACAGTAGATGTATCATGATCTTTGTATTCTCTTACTGCACCATTTAAGTTTTTTAAATAAATCATATTATCTCCAATTTAGTAAAGGGGAGCATTACACTCCCCTTTATTATTTATTGCTTATCGCTTATTAAGGATTAGCAAGATTTACACCTCTTATGTCGCCTGACTCATCTATTAGTTTGCAACCATAGATCATATCAGCTACGACTTTTGTGCCTAAGAACTCAACATCATATTGAGATTGAACTCTTACATCTTGTTGTGCAGCAAATACACAAGCATTACTTGGGTATGCAGCACCAACAACTGTTCCATCTGTACCTGATGTAGATATAGCACGAGAATAGAAAACGTCCATACCATAGATAAGTCCTACAGCACCTGTTTTTAATTCTGTACCATTACCACCAACTGCATCTTGTCTTATAAAGTAAGAAGCAATACCTGATGATGGATTCATTATATCGGCCATAATTGTTGAATTTACAGCAAGTGAGCATTCATTAGGATCTAAATCATTACCATATAAATTTGCAAGTAATGTTTCTAAATCTCCTACTGCTAATGTATTATCTGCTGCTAAATCTTGACTTGTTTGGAAACCATCAAGTTCTGCCCATAAATCAGTTTCTACACCACGAGCAAGACTTTCTCCCATCATTTGAGTATATTTAGTCAATAATTCAGAGTTTGCTTGAATTGTTGCAATGTCCTCAAATATGTTAGCAAGATATTTGTGTTTGTTAATTGATAAATCAACTTTACCTTCTGTTCCTGCAATAGAAAATGTTACTGCAGTTGAAGCAGCTTTATCGTTTGTTCCGTCCATTTGGATTTTAGGGATATGAACTGTGTCCCCTGCATCTCCTACTAAAGCACTGTAATCATCAACTGAATTTTTTAATTTAAGTTTTCTTTCATAGAACTTAAAAATAGGCTCTGCCCATAATTCAGGTATAAAATTAGCACCTGTAGTTGTATCTAAATAAGCCATTAGATAACTCCTGTTCTGTTATTCCCTCTATCAACTGCTTTCGCCTTCAAGTAGGGTTATGTTAAAAAAAATCTATTTCTTTTGGTAAGACTTGAGAATTGAAGTCCAATTCTCTCTTTTCTCTTGAGGAGACATTGTAGTCCAATCTGCAACCTTTTTACCACTTGCATCTCTTACAGGAGGTGTGGTATTAGTATTAACAGATTCTTGCTTCTGCGATTTAGATAAATGTTTCCTTAACTGATCATTACTTAAAGATCCATAAACTTCTTTGTCTTGATCATCTAATTGAGAAAGTAAGCCTTCTCTTTCCTTTGCTTCTTTTTCAGCATAAACATTAAGTTTTTCTTCGTATGTTTTAACTTTAGAAGAAAGTTCAGTATTTAATTCTTTATACTTCCCTTGTTCTTCCATTGATTTAACACGATTTTCTTCCTGTTTTGCTTCAAACTCTTTTAATTTAGTTTCTAATTCTTTATTCTTTTTAGTTACTTCATTAAAACGAGCATAAGGAATTGACTCAACAGTTTTGTTGTCGCTGCCTGTTGTTTCAACGGAAACATTTTCGTCTGTTTGGACGGAATCGGTTTTTACACCTTGATTGTCGGTGGTTGGATTTTCATTTGAATTTTTCATAATTCTTCCTTGTAATTTAGTTAATGTTATGGGTTATTTCAAAGCATTTATTTTACTAATGCTGACTTTATTGCTTTTTCAACTATATCATATAGTTTATTTAAAGCTTTTTCTTCTGTCTTTTCATTGATAAATGGTATATCAATACTCTTATTCCATTTAGCAACTACTTCCTTTTTTACATCATCTGAAAGTAATTCGTCTAAATGTTTTACCATTTCTTCTTTGAAAATATCTACTAAGACTTGAGGCATCTTCATTTTAGTTCTCCTTTATTTGTTTTTCAAGTTTTGATATTCTTTTTTGTAGTTTCTTTACTTTTTTATCTACATCATTTTCTTCAAATACATACTTCATGATCTGTTTTACAACAGTAGGTGTTAGAATCTTAATTATAGATGGAATAAATATGCCCATTATTTACCTAATGTTTTCTTTACTATTAAATACAACACTATTACACCAATAACTGTTATAACATCAATAAAATGATTTCCACTATCACTTTCAATAGATCCAATAGGTGTTTCTATTTTTACTCTTTTAGTGCTATTCATTAATCAACCCATCTTTGATGCTTAACTAAATGAAAACATCTATGTTTAAACATTTCCCACAATAACCCTACAAGGCTATTTGATTCGTAATATCCTGAAGGAACTTCTAATTTGTAGTAATATGTCTTATTCATCTTTTGCCTGTTCCATAATTCTCATAATTTTATCTGTATTTTGCTCATCTTTTCTTGCATATACTTCTATTAATGCTTCATATATACCTTGAAATTTTTCTACTTTCATTTGTACCAATTTCTGCTGATCAATCAGCTTAATAATAATACCTTCCAACCTCTTGAAGTCCTCGTCTAACTCTTTCATTAGAGTCTTTTGTATGAATTGGTTTTGCCTCCAAATAAAAAATCCGAATGCTATCGTCATTGCAACAGGTATTCCAAATTGTTCCAATACTTTTAAAATATCCATTATTTATTCCCATCTATGAGTTCTCCTTGTACTACTGCTTTTCCTTTTATTATTTGCACTACATTAGTAGTAAAATGCCCTTTATCAAAAAAATCTACTATTGCAAAGGCATGACTCCAATTATGTTCTCGGCCACCAAGCCAAGCATTAGATTGTTTGCTCATATCCTTTAGACAACCTAAACTTATTGCACTAACCTGCCCACCTAACATTGTAGCAGAATGCATCTGAACATCATGAGTATGTCCATATATTATATTGCAACCTAATTTCCTGATATGATTAGCTGCATGATATTGCCCACCATAAAAGTTTCCATGATGAAAGTGTAGTTTTCCTATTTTAAGAAACTTACTATTATGATAGAACTTATATCCTCTTTCTTTTAATTGTAGAAGATTCTCTGTTTTGTATTGTGGTAGATATGGGTGTTCTTCTACAAACTGATCAAGCCACAACTCATGGTTACCTTGAACAAAGTATCTTTCTTTACAATCTGCCTTATCAAGTGCATAATCTATTATATCCATACCTTTATTAACTGCTTTAGCCTCTTTGTCCATATCAGGCTGAATGTACTCTAAAGGTGGCTTTTTCTTCTTCTTCCACTTCCAATGACTAAAAGATTCCCATTCTCCTGTATCTCCAAGATCTATGTATATATCAGGCTTACATAGTTCTATAGCTTTACACACTACCTTAATTGCAGCCATATCTGCTAATGGGAAATGTTTATCAGGGGTTACGATTGCCCTTTTTATCATTTACGCCCTTCTGTTGATTTCTTATACTTAATAGGTGTTTCTAAATCTTCTCCCTTATACTCTATAGGTACTAACATACAATTACAATTATGCCCACATACACTAAATTCACTTTTAGGCATACCTATAGTCTTAAAATATTCTA